>OHBQ01000464.1_pt1 | contig 16894 bp, 5 predicted proteins | sample 1577401 | NCBI WGS metagenome assembly OHBQ01 (sample SAMEA3879581, study PRJEB24766) | human gut metagenome | biome: human-associated habitat; feature: feces | place: USA | collected 1985/1987
ATAGCTCGTTGAGACGCTCGCGGCGGATAATCTCACGCATGCCTTCTTTGGTGGTCGGCTTGGCCGGGTTCTTGGAGAAGTTCGTCCAGGAATAGGCTACGGACTCCAGACCGGCGCGTTTGCGGACACGGTTGACGTATTCGTGTACGTCGTCTACGGGGCCCTGCCATTCGTTCAGCGCCTCGGCGTACATCAGGTATACGTCGGCCAGGCGGATCGCTGGCCACGGGTACTCTTTGATGGCATTGTTCGTGTTGGTGAATGAAGAGTCCCAATGTACCAGTTTCTTGATGAAATAGCCCGACTCAGAGTGGAGTCCCAGGGGATTGCCTGCCGCAAGCTGATTCTTTTTTGCCTTGACCACATAGGCCTCGGCGTCGTTTCGGGATGCGATGTCGGACATCAGCCATTTGCCGCCGTCGAAACCCATGCAGGCATAGAAACGGTTTTCCCGGTCGAAATTCAGACGGGCTGTTTCAAAACGTACATCAAAATTGTAAACCTCGTCGTCGGTGGCTGTCCGCAGTTCGTTGATAGTTGAAAAATCGAGTGTCTTGTCCTCCTCGATGGGCACGCCGTTCTTGGTGTAAAACTGTTGGGCGATCTTGAGGGTCGGGGCCAATGCCGCATAGCAGAGGGTCAGTGTCATTTCATTTGTCAGGCGCGGCATGCAATAATTCTGCATGGTGGTCGCACGGCTGTCGGACAGTCCCCAGACGATCTCCTTGTTCCACCTTTCGCAGACCGCATGCCGGATGCTCATCTGAATAAGGCTTGTTTCTGAGAGTTTGAACCCAGACATTGACTGGTCGAAGTAGAATAAGTCGTGGCTAGCGTTGGTAGCATCGTCGATGGCCTGTTTGGCCGCTTCAGCTGCTTTTTCCCATTTTGTGGCGTCTTCGACAGGATTGAAATAGGGATTACCTTCTTCGTCCTTGAAGTTGGCGTAGTCCGGGTTGCCGTTGAACAACGGGCTTGCGGCCATCAGTAATAACTTTGCCTTTAATGCGCGGTTGATTGCCTTGTCGATTCGCCCATACTCACCCTTCACGCGGATGGAGGTCGGCAGGTCTGCATAGGATTCGTCGAGTAGATCCGATATGTATTGCACACACTCGTCGACGGGTTGGCGCTTGATCTGCATTTCTTCGGCCGTGGCCGAGATGGGGAGGTTCTTGTCGACGATGGGAATGGGGCCATACATGCGCAACAAGAAGAAGTGATAGTAGGCTTTCAGGAATTTAACCTCAGCCAGCCAGCGACTGCGCTTGTCCAGCGTTAAGTCTTTGACCTTGCTCATGTCCGACACGTTTTCGAGGAAAGTGTTGCATTCGCGAATCGCCATGAAGTAGGGTTGTCCCTCCATCGATCCGTCCCAATAGTTGGCTATGGGGTCGTTGGAATTTTGCATGTTGCGTGCGATGTAATCCCATGTGTATGCCTGGGGTTGTAAACGGGGATATGCCATCCATATCTCGTCGCCCGCTACGAGGGACGGGTTGGCCGCCAGATTTGCAAGGTCGGGCAGGAAGGAGTAGCAGGTATACAGGTATTTTTCCGCTTCGATCTCGCTCGCGAAAGCGTGGTCTATCGTGGCTACGTCGTCGGGCACAATGTCCAGATAATTACAGGACGAGAACAGCGATCCTACAGTTAGTAGAACCGTGATGGAAATAATTTTTATATTCGATATTTGTTTCATATTCGGATTGATCTTGATACGGTTAACTTATTCTTAAAGGGTAATGTTCAAACCGATATTGTAAGTTCTCTGTACTGGGTAGCCAAGGCCACTTCCGCCCATTTCGGGATCCCAAAGTTTGAACTGGCTGATCGAAAACAGGTTCGAACAGTTTGCATATACGCGCAGGCCTTTCAGGCCGATCTTGAGGGCAACCTTATCGGGCAGATTGTAGCCAATTTCAATTGATTTGAGACGGAGGAATGCTCCGTTTCTCATCCACCAGGTAGAGGTTTGGTTATTGTTGGCCCGCGTTTTATCACTCAAGCGTGGCCAGAATGCATAGGAATTGCGATTATCTTCGGACCAATGGTCGTTGGCGATAACTTTCAGCAGGCCGCTCTGCAGACCATTGCCCCGGTCGATGAAGGGTGCGCAGGCATCTGCGTCGATGAAGATCGAAGAGCGACCGGATCCCTGGAAATAGAAACTGAAATCGAATCCCTTGTACCCCATGGTCGCACCGAATCCATAGTTGATTTCGGGTGTGGTGGGGTGTCCGATAGGTACTTTGTCAGCTTCGGTGATTTGTCCGTCGCCGTTGATGTCGCGGTATTTGATATCTCCAGCCTCGTATTCTCCGAAAGTTTGCAGCGGCGAGTTGGCCACCTCGTCATCGTCGATGAAGAGGCGCTCGGCAATATAGCCATAGGGCTGACCGATGCGTTGCCCCACGACGCTTCGGTAGTACTCGTTGGCTGCATAGGCGGGTTCATCGTATCTCGTTATCTTGCTCGTGGCGAAGGTAAAGGTGCCCCTTACCTGTGTCCAAAAGCCGTTACTGAAGAATTTGGCGTAATCAAGCGAAATGTCGATGCCCTTGGTCTCGGCTTTACCTACGTTTGCCGAACCGTTGGTTTGCAGACCCATCGTGCTGGGGACATAGGAGCGCGTGAGCAGGATGTTCGAGCGTTTTTGCTGGTAGACGTCCACCATAAGAGTCAGATCCCAGAGCCCTACGTCCAGGCCGACGTTCAGCTGGCGCGATTCTTCCCAGCCGATCTTGTAGTTTGCGTAACGTGAGATCGATACACCTGGTTTAGTCGTGTAAGGAGAATTGTCGCCGAAAGAATGTCCCCGGTTCGAATCGTTGAGATTCACGTTTGACATGTAGAAAAAGCGGTCGTTCACATCGCCGATCTGATCGTTGCCGACCAGGCCGTAGGAAGCCCTGATCTTGAGGTTTCTCACTATGTCTTTGGCAGATTCGAAAAATGGTTCGTTGGAGATTGTCCAGCCGGCCCCGACCGAAGGGAAGAAGCCCCAGCGGTTATGCTGGGCGAAACGCTCCGAACCGTTGTATCCGAAGTTGAATTCCAAGAAGTATCTCGAATCGTACGCATAGGAGAAGCGCCCGGAAAGGCCTAGGTTACGTGAGGGCAGCGAAGCCTCCAATGTGGCTGCGTCGCCCGTGACGGAGTGTCGTATCGTACCGATGAGCATGCCCCCAACCGCGTGTTTTTCAGCGAAGGTGCGGTTGTAGTTGATTGCAGCTTCCCCATAAAAAACCGTGTTCAGTTTTTTCTCTCCCGGAGTATAGTTTAGGTATTCGGTGCCAGTGGTTCCGATGGATCCGTCGCCGCCCGGGTTGAGGCACCTTAATTGGACACCGTCGTCGGTGGCGGTTGCCTGATAGTAAAACGGGTTGTATTGGCGGCTGGAGGAGAAATAGCTGTAACGTTGGGTGTAGCCCATGACCCGCGCCGAGAGACCCTCGGTCAGGAAACTGAAATCCTGTTCCAACTCAAGCTGCGCCATAATCGTCGAACTACTGTATGTTTGGTAGCCGGAAATCATTTGTGCATAAGGGTTGACATAGAGGGTATTTGTGGAATTGGGAACTAGCGCGCTACCGAACATGATGTGCGAGGTGTTGGGCGAATAGCTCGACGGGTAGTAGGCAGGAAAAGCCACGGGGTTGGCTAGGAGGGCTGAGTTGAATCTGGGATCCTCCTCCGATTGGCCCTGTGTAGTCATCGAACTGGCCGTATACGCGCACCTTTGCTACGGTCGATTTCGTGAGGTTGATGTCGGTATTACTGCGGATGGAGTAATTCTTCAGTTTGACATTGTTGTTGAAGTTGTTGGCATCGTTGTTTCTGAGTACACCATTGTCGATGTTGAAGGTGCCCGATATGTAATACCTGGCGACTTTACCGCCGCCTGCCAGACTGGCATTAAAACGCTGGTTCATCGTGTAATCCTTGATCATTTGTTTGATCCAGTTGTTGTTGGGATAAAGAATCGGGTTTGCTCCTTTGCGGGTGTTTTCGATCTTGCTCAGTGAATAGGTCAGCGGCGAAAGGGGGTTGCGGGTGAACGCAGCCTCGTTGGCCAGTTCCATGTAGGTGATGTTATCTGCAAGCCTGAAATTGCGGGTGTTGGACGAGATGGAGTTTTCGGCGCGGAAGGTGAAGCGCGTAGCTCCCTCCTCGCCGCTCTTCGTGTTGACGAGGACTACCCCATTGGCACCGCGGGCTCCGTATACGGCGGCGGCGGTGGCATCCTTGAGGATTGAGAATGTGGCGATATCGTCGGGTTGCAGGCGTGCCAAGTCGGTCGATGACGATTCGATGCCGTCAATCAGGATCAATGGGTCGACCTTACCGGTGCCGAATGAACCGATACCGCGGATGAAGAACTGTGCGTTGTCCTGGCCGGGTTCGCCGCTGCGCTGGTAGGAGATCATGCCCGGGATGCGGCCGGCGAGCATGGTGGTGAGATTGCTGGTGGGGCCTTTCAGTTCTTTAGGGCTGATGGTGGTGATGGAACTCACGAGACTCTCTTTCTTTTGGGTGCCGAATCCGACTACTACTACATCGTCGATGTTGGTCGCTGCTTCATAGAGGGTGACGAACCGCAGTTGGGCTGGGGCATCGGCTGAGAACTTTTTTGTTTCGTAGCCCAATAGTGAGAAGGTTACGACGCTCCCGGCAGGGACACTCAATGTATAATCCCCGTCGAGCCCTGTGGTGGTGCCCAGGACAGTGCCTTCCACGATGACGGTTACACCGACCAGGGGCTGGTTGTCCGACGACATGACGTTACCGCTGATTTTGACCATTTTCTTGCTTTGGATGTCAGTTCGGACAGCTGTAGCAGTGCCTGCAGACTGTTTGTTGGTTTCATTTGCAAAAGCTTCCGATATTCCCATTGTACTGGCAAGTCCCAGTGCAATCAGGGAATGCAAAGACCTGGAAAGAGCGGTTCTCCCACTCTTTTGGGTAGATCTCTTGAACATAGGCATTTTGATTTGGTGGTTAGTAAAAGGTTTATAATTAGGTGACTCAAGTTTTTCCGGCCAGAAGGTCGAAGTGCCGGGCAGGTAAGTTCCCGGAACTTGTTTTTTGATCAACTTTCTAGTGTAGTTTTGTTTTGATTCTCAATACACCTCGAATTCATAGATTCTGGCGGTATTTCCTTCGCTTTGGTCAGGTTTTGAGACCACAAGCCTCACGTATCGGGCTGTTACGGGCTGCGGAAGAACCCTGTCGGTTTCAAGGGCCGTGTTGTCGTAGACCGTGTCCACCGTTTTCCACTCTTCGCCGGTGCTCCGGCGCACCTGCAGGGAGTACTCCTTTGTGATGTAGTCCAGGGCTTCGAGCGCAGCATGCATGACATACCAACCCCGGATCGTGGTCTCCCGTCCGAGATCCACCCCCAGCAGCTTGGGTTTGGCATCGCTGTAATCGCACCACTTGGTGGATACGTCCTCGTCGGTGGCGCACTCGGCCCTCTCGGAGGCGTTGACCTCCCCCGACCTTTCCACGACGGGTTTGCCGTAGAGCAGGTTCCTGCGCCCGGCCTGCGAGGCGTCGGCGCCTTTCACGGGCAGCTGCACGCGCAGCAGGTCGCAGGCCGCACCGATACCTCCGGCGGGGTCTTCGGCCACCGTCGCCGCGAACACCACGATGCGCGGGTCGTCGGGCAGTACCAGCTGCCGTGCCCCCTCGGGGATGTCGAGGCCGATGCGGAACATGTAGGTGAATTCGTAGGGCCTGTCCTCGTTGCGGATCATATCATGCTTGTGCGTGCCCACGAAGGCCACCTGCGCATCCTTGAGGTAGGGCTCGGTATGCCCCGTATGGCCCCACTGTCCGATGAAGCCGCCATAATAGGGTACCAGTGCCGTGTGCTCCTTTCCGTCGACGGTGAATACGGCCTGCGTGTCGTTCATGGTCGAGGCGGCCAGCAGGTAGAGCTTGCCGTAGCGCCCGCGGGGCAGGTCGATGGTGTCGCGGCGGCATTTGACGCCGTTCTCCGCGGCGGGATCCCCCATCTCGAAGCCGACACCCCCGTACACGATGCGGGACGGCAGCAGCTCGGCGGCGTAGGAGCAGCCCTTGCCGTCGAAGTTGGCGTCCGAGCGGAACGGGTTGTAAGAGGCCGTTTTGACGTTGTAAGGCAGCTCCACCGCCGCCTCCGCGGCGGGCGTGAGCGCCCGGGCGGGCTTGGCGAGTTTCACGCGGAAAGTCTTCATGCCGAAGGGCCCGACCTCGAAGCGCAGCTCGCGGCCGCAGAACTCCGCGTCGCCCACGACATCCTCCACGCCGTTGAGCTCCCGGGCATCGACGATCTGCGCCGCGAAGCCCACCACGGCCTGCTGCGACCCGAGACCCGAGGTCTCGTAGAAACGAACCACATATTCGTCCGAATCCTCGGCCTGTTTGAGCGCCCGCAGCGCCACATTGGGGTTTTGCGAGGAGGCCAGTGAGAAGCTGCGGCCCAGCGCCCCGCCGTGGCGAGGCGCGACGAATGCCCGAAGCGGCTGGTTGAGCACCTCGGCCTTGCGCACGGCACCTCCCGCGCGGTAATCGCCCGCGTGCCCTACGATCGAGTAGGTGAACGTATGGTGTCCGAAGTCCTGCTTGTTCTGGTAGGCGTAGCCGCCCTTGGTCGCAGGCGTATGCAGCAGCGTAAGGCGCAGCGTGTTGTCCGCGGGTTTGTCCCAGCCGTACTTGCTGTCGTTGAGCACCGAGACCCCGTAGCTGCCGTCCGCGTCGGTGAGGTCGGCCCACTGCTGCGCATAGACCTCGTAGGCGGTCGCGGTGTTGTTGCCCCGCGCCACGGAGCCCACGCCAAGATCATAGACCGCCTCGGGGTTCGAGACCGAAAGCGGGAACTCGGCCTTCAGCAGCGCATTGGACGACTGCCAGTCGATGTCGTTCACAAGGTCGATCCTGTCGGCCTGGGCGCCTTCGCGCAGCGTGATCCACTGCCGGAAGCGGGAATCCCCCAGCGTGCGTTCCACGCATACCGAGGCGCGCAGGGGCCCCTCTTCGGCCACGGAGACCTTCACCTCGCCCGTGATGGCCTGCGGCGATGCGTCCACGGTCTTCTTGAGGATCTCCCAGGCCGGCCAGCTGTAAGACTCGTTCTGCGGGAAGAACGCAAGGCGGATGGACTTGCCGGCGGCCACCAGTTCGCGGCCATGACGCTTGTCGACGATCGACGAGATGTCGCCGTTGGCGTCCAGCGTAAGTTTATAGACGCTGTTCTCCAGCCCCCATGCGCCGGCCTTTATCGCCGGGGCCTTCGGCTGCCCGCCCTTGCGGATGTCGTAGACGGCATACCCCGCAGCCGGGACGGTGGCCTCGACCAGCAGCCGCGTCTGCCCCTGCTGCGTGCCCAGCACCTGCGAGGGAACCCGGACGCCCTTGTCGTCGTAGACCGTGAACTTGCTGCCTTCGAGCGGAAGCGTAACCTCCACCACGTCCGAGACCTCGAACCCCGCAGCGTTGTAGAGCACCACGGGGAGCCCTTTGACATCGGTATCCAGACCCCGCGAAACCGCGCCAACCGAGGTCGTGAGTACGTCCCCGAACTGTTTGAGCGAGATCAGCTCGTCGTTCCACGAGAACTCGTAGGCACGGGGGAGGCTCGTACCCGTAAGGTCGTCGTGAAACTGGTGCCAGATAAAGCGTTTCCAGGCCTCGGTGAGAACCTCGCGCGGGTAGGGCACGGCCCCGAGCCAGTCGGCGGCAACGGCGCTGCGCTCGGCAGCGTCCGCAAGCTGCTCGTTACGGCGGTTGTAGAGCTTCATCGCGGCCTGCGAGGTATAGCAACCCGTGGCATGCACGTCCATCAGCAACTCCCCGTTCCACACCGGAAGCTCCGGGTGGGAGGAATAGGGAAGATAGTCCTTGTAGAGGCGGTCGCTCGTGGCGCTGATGATCTCCACCGGCCCGTCGCCCTGCAGTCCCAGTTCCAAAGCCCGAACCGACTCGATGGTCGGGGCGCCGCCCGTGTCCCCCGTACCATAGTAATGGTAAACGGCATTCAGAGGGTTGCTCTGGGCGATGTCCTGCAGGTACTTGCTGTGGCTGAGGTCTTCGTAACGCCACTTGGTCGTATAGTTGTGCGCGTCCATCACGGCCATGATACGGGAGCCGTCGACGCCCTGCCACAAGCCGATCTCGAACGGAATCTTGCTCGTACCGTGGAACGGGCGGTGCCGCCACATGAGTTTCTGAGTCGAGAAACCGATAAGACCGCTGTGGGCGGCGATCGTCGGAAGCGTCCACCCGAAACCGAAGCAGTCCGGAAGGAAGATGTCCGTGCCTTCGACCCCGAATTCGCGGCGGTAGAAGTGCTGTCCGTACAGGATATTGCGCGTGAAGGACTCCGCAGAAGGGATGTTCGGATCCGTCGCGTCCCACGTGCTGCCCGTGACATGCCAGCGCCCCTCGCGGATGTAACGCTTGATCAACTCGTACTGGTGGGGGTAGTACTCCTTCATCCACTGGTACTTGATGCCCCCTTCGAAATTGAATACATAATCCGGGTAGGCATCCAAGAGGAACAGGTTCTGATCCAGCGTCTTCGGAATGTACTCACGGATCGAACGCTGCACATCCCAGTTCCACTGGGAATCAAAATGGGCGTTCGAGACTAAATAGGCCCGAACTCTATCCTGTGAAAAGGCGTCTATACATATGAACAGTAATAATACAACGGGAAGAATTTTTTTCATCATATAGGTTTAAGATTTTCGGTAGTCGGTTGGGAAGGGGCAGAATTCTGTTTCAGAGCCAAGGAATTGCTTTGTCAAATATATGCAGAGTAAAATTCAATAATTATTACTGTCGGTAAAAAGGATCGGAGAATGCACTGATGTTTACTACTTTGACACAATTGTTTACAAGGTGAAGTCGTGCTTGGAATCTGTGTTGATGTTATTTCCGTGAAATGAGGCATGTTCGGAAGGCTGCCACATGAAGAGCTTTATATCGAACGAGACTTTTTTTCATGCAGGGAGTGTTGTAGTATGTCATCCAATGCTGTTCCGGTCGCGGTATTCCTTGGGAGTGCAGTTGTACTTTTTTGCGAATGCCTTGTAGAAACTGACCCGGTTGGAGAAGCCGGATTTAAAGACGACCTCGTCGATCGTGAGCCGCGATTTGATCAATAGATCGCACGCCACCACAAGCCGGCATTCGCGGATCAGGCTGCTGATGCCGATACCCTTGATCTCTTCGACCTGTCGGTAGAGTTTGCGCACGCCCATGTTCATCTGGGTGGCAATGAATTCAGCCGACAGTTTGTCGTTTTCGATATTCTTGTTGATAATGTCGACGATTTCTTTGTACAGTTTACGGTGTGACTTGTGGATCAGCTTGCCGTCTACAAGTTCGAAGGCACTGATCTTGGAGGCGAAATACGCTTTGAGTGCTTCTTTACGTTTGAGTAGCTTTTCGACCGAAGTGCGGAGAAAATCGACGTTGAAGGGCATGGTGACGTATAGTTCGGCGCCTGCATTGAGGGCTGCTATCTGATCTTCGATCTCGTGTTTAGCGGAAATCATGATCAATGGGATGTGCGACCGATCAGGATTCGACTTGATGCGCCTAGTGAAATCCAGTGTGTTGAAATTTGACATCATGTAGTTGCATAGGATAATGTCTGGAATGTTATCGCAGAATACCGAGTCGGTTTCTGGGATACAATCGAAGCATATGACGTTGAATTTGTCGGAAAAAAGATCGGTCATGAACCACAGGAGCTCGTGTTCATTGTCGATGACCACCATGGTGAGCTTTGAGTCGTCGAAGGGAGTGCTCGGAAGACGGATGGGAGTTGCCTGTGTATCGGCTTTTGGTATGAGTTGTTCCTTCTCACTGTGATTGGCGGGGGTAACACGGAAATGTGTCCGTTTGTCGGAAGTGTCTATCTGCACATCCCCTCCGAGGATATGAATCAGGCTATACGATATGGCAAGTGCGAGCTGATCTCTCGAATTCAACTCCGCGTCAGGATTATGCTCGAGGTTGTCGAGCATGCGGTAGCGATCCGGCAAGTGGGGCAGGTTGCCTTCGCTGATTTTCCTGCCGGTATAGGAGATTGTGATGTTCAGCAGTTCGTTCGTCGTGTCGATGCAGAGTTTTACGATGCCGCCGTGTTCGGTATATTTTATGGCGACGGCCAGGGAGTTGTTCAGGATCGTGACGATGAAACTGCTGTCCGAGTTCCGGCATACCTTTGCTGGAATATTTGCTTCGAGCCTGATATTAAGGCCTACTGCCATTTCCGAGAATGCTTCGAGGATGCTTTGGGCAATTCCAGAGATGTCGACAGCGGTGATTTTCGGCGTCTTGTGTCCCGTTTCTACCCGCCGGAATTCGAGCAAATCCGTAATGAGTGAGTTCAGGCGTTCGGCATTGTTTTTTATCAGTCCAGCGTAGCGTAGGGTCGGCTGGTCGAGATGCTTTATCCTGAGTATCCGATTGACGGGGGCATATATCAGTGAGAGCGGCGTACAGAATTCATGCGCGATATTGGTGAAGAAATTGAGTTTAGATTCGTAGACTTCCTCCTTGTGCTGCTGTTCCAGTTGCTGCATGATTGCATCGTGATGTCGCTGGCTTCGCTTCATCAAATAGTGAATGAAAAGTCCGATACAGCTCAGAATGAAGATGAAATATAGGCTTTTGGCTCCGTTCGAGAAATACCATGGCGGTCTGATCCTTATTTGTAGAGTTGCCGTGCGGCTCTCGCGGTTTGTGGCACAATTGTAGTATTTGACTAGCAGTGTATAGGTACCGGGACTGATGTTGGCGAACGAAACCGTATTCGAACTCCCGTTGTTGATCCACTGGTCGTTGCCTCCTTCTAATTTATAGTAATATTGCTGGTTATTGCCGTTAAGATAGTCGATCGCCCTGAACGAGATCGAGAAAACATTCTGGTCGTGGTTCAGCTCCAGCAATCCCGAAGTGCGAAATTCCCCCCCCCACCAAAAAACTCTTCGGGGGCATAGTCCACGCCGAGGACTGAGAGCCTGTCAAACTGGATGTCGGGCATGTGGATGCTTGGTTTGCTCTTGGCGTTTTCTCGGATGGTTATGAATCCGTTTACACCTCCGAACATGACGTATTCGCCATCTTCGGTACGGTATTGGGCTGCGTCGCTGAACTCCGAAATATTCAGTCCGGACTGTACTCCGAACGTGAAGGCGAGGCGGGTGCGAGAGTCGAAATTGATAAGCCCGTGGTTGGTTGCCAGCCAGAAGCGGTTTTTACCTGTCTTTATAATGCCTCGGATCATGTTCTCGGGGAACCCGTTGGTGCGGTTTAGCAGTTCGTACTCTCCGTCGGGATGATAGATGACCAGTCCTAATCCGGTGCCGAACAGGTAGTTCCCGTCGTCATCTTTGGAAATGCAGAAGATGTCGTTCACGGTTTCGTTGGGTATTCTGGAGTCGAAGCGTAGCATCGAGTATGAGTCGTCACGCGTGTCTATCTTCATGACTCCTTTTCCCCGGTTTGCGACGAAGAGGTAGTCTCCATCCGGATAGAGCGAAAAGCAGAGGTTGGAGTAGATGTCACCGCCGTCCAGGACGAAGTGCTTCACGACTGTGAGTGTTGGTAAGCCGTCGCGCCAACTGATTTTCGCCTTGTAGACCCCCATGATGACGCTGGCGATCCACAGGTAGTTATCTTGTTGGTAGATGTCATGCACGAACCGGATTGGTTCCCCGTTGCACATGAACGGGAGACGTTCGATAGTGCGGGTGCGATAGGAGTAATAGTTCAGCCCTTCATGATGGCCAATCCAAAGGATGTCATTGTCGCCCGGTTCGAAGGCAAATACTCGGTTGTCGGTGAGGCGGCTGTCAGAAGCCGTGAAGTGCGTGAAGTGCGCATGGCGCAGATCGGTGAGGGGTGTATAATCGTCTATCTTGACGATCCCATCGCCTTTGTACCCGATCCACAGGTCGCCTTTTTCCAGTTGCATGCACCGCACGGGACGGCCTAGCAATTTGCTGATGTCGGATGAGAAAGTGGATGAGATCGAGTATTCGTCGTCGGAATAAGCGTAGACTCCCTTGCCGTCGGACGCGATCCAGATGATATCCTGATACCTGTCTTTCATAAGGGTGCAGACTCCGCAGTTTATTGGGATTTCTTCCCAGCGTTCTACCCCGGAAGAAATGTTGAGCGTCCAAATGCCCCCCGTTTTGAACCCGATGAAATAATCACCGGCAAACCGGACGACGGCTTGCACGGAGCCATGTTTTGCAAACTGTGTCAGCGAGGTGATCTGCTCAGCATTTTTGCTGCGGTAATCGAATTGGAAGAGGGTGAGGTTAGCATCAACGAAGAAAATGTCGTCACCATCGGTTTTGCAGATTTCGATCTCGGCCGTGTGTTTGTAGCGATAGGAGAGATTCACGCGTGGAACGTTTTTCTCGTACGAAATGCGGTATCCTGCGATGTCACCGTTTTTATGAAAGAGTGTCATTTCATCGTTTGGTGTGATGACCATGTTTACGATTGAGTCGGCTGCCAACCCGACATCTTTCATTTCGTGGCACACATCGTCCTCGGAAAGGAAATAGAACAGCCGGTGATCCGTCGGTATGACGAATAACGTATTCCGGGAATCCTTGTCCAAGCAGAGGTTTTTACTGAAATTCTTATAGGTAATCAATCGGTTCCGGTATTTGTCGTATCGGTCAAGTCCATAGAGCGTAGCAGCCCACAGTTGGCCATCTTGGGTTTCGATGAGCTGTTCCACCACACTTCCCGAAAGTTCTTTCTTGTCCCGGTCGTAAAGGAATGGACGCACCTCTCGTCCATTGTAGGAATTGATCCCGTCTATCGTTCCGATCCATAATAATCCACTCCTATCCTGGCAAAGGCTGACCACACAACTATTTGATAATTTGTCCTTGTCGAATATCTGGCGTAAAGTATAGGCATGGGAAAGACTGAATGATACAAGTGATGGCAGTGCAAAAATGATAAATCGAAGTGTTGTGTAAACCTTTTTCATCGTATGAGGTAGATTTTAAGAGGGGTGCGCAAATGTCAGAACTAAAATAATAAATATTTCAGTTGTTTCAAAATCGGTTCTGTGGATTCCAAGGGGCCTCTTTCCGTAACAGGATAAAGAGCGTCCTGTGATCAAGGACGCTCTTTATGAAGCGGATGAAAGGGGTATGTGATCGCAGTGGCGGCTTTGCGGAATATCCGGGAGTGCAGGAAGGCCTAGAGGGGACGGCTTTGCCGTTACAGTGTTTCCAAGCAGCCTATTCGCAGATCGAAAGCATGACGGGCCCCATTAGCCCGGTTTCCTGTAACGTCGCATTCGCCGGAGGCCCACTGATCGTCCACGTCAGGCGCCTTTCCTCCGATTGCCCGGCGTCATACACCAAGCGGTTGTACCAGGTGCCTGTAACCTCCACCTTCAGTTCGTTGCAGCCCTCGTTGACGGCTTCCGTAATGTCCAACTCATAGGGGGCTGTCCACAAGGTGCGTAATTTCCGGCCGTTGACGGACACTGCTGCGATCATGTCTACGCGTCCTAGGTCGAGGTGGTATTTGCAGCCCGCCTGTTTCGTGCCAATGTCGAATGTGGTCGTGTAAGTAGCTGTGCCAGAGAATGCCTTACCCTCATCGTTTGCAGCGAGCTCTTTCCACGGCTTTAACTCATTCACTACCAGTGTTTCGGGTATACCCCACCCTTCGGGGAAATTTATCGTCCAAGGAGTGTTGAGCAGAAGTGATTGTGTCGGTTTGCAGGCTGTCGCCGAGGGGACTGTTATGTCGGAGTCCTTGCGGAAGACCACAAAGCAAGAGCCTGCTTGTGGCAGCCTAAGCGTTACTTCTGTGCGCTCCCCATTGTGGATAGCGACGGCTGGGGTGACACTGCCGGTTACTGGATCCCAGATTTCGGCCTGTCCGGTGTTGCGAAAATCGAGCGTACCCGAGAATCCGGTGCCCGTCGGTGCACAGATATAATACCAGTCAGCTCCTTCGATGTGGCGGTGTAACCATCGTGCACCCATGCCTGTTACGTCGGGTTGCAGTCCGAGTGTTTCCAGTGCTTCGCTAAGCGGAGTACCGGAGATAACCGTTCCTTTACCGACCTTGCGGATACCGGGTGAGGCTTTGCCCCAGATATTCTTTACAGCTTTGTCAAAGCGTTTCTGTGCATTGCCTGATTCGTTCAGGGTTGCTAGGCCTGTAGGGGCGTTCCCGACGATGACGGCACCCTGCCGAACCAGATCGTAAAGTTTTTCGAGTGTCTCGGGCATCAGTCGCGGGATGTCAGGTAGCCAAAGCAGTCGGTATGTGATGCCCTCTGGTGTCACGATCATTCCGTCACGTACGGAGAGTCGGTTGAGTAGGATGTCGTGGTTACAGTAGTCGTATTTGAAGCCTTCTGGGAAAGGAAAACGTTGGTCGGGTTTGTGGTCGAATTCGTCGCCCAAGTACCACAGTACGTCAGAGACAGGTTTTCCGCGCTCCAGCAGGTAGCTGCAGCGAGCTAGGTAGGTGGTGAATTCAGGCATGTGCTTCCACCATGTCTGCCCGCGCAGGAACGGTGTGCCGATATTGGAGCCGAATGAGGTGCCCGGCGGAAGGAAGTCGGTGCGTGGGTTGTGCGTGTAGGTATGTAGCACATTGTGGGTCACGCCCTCTATGGCATTCTGGTTGGCAACTTCACGCATACGGCTCAGGTGTTCGTCCCACGTCAGCTGGAATGATGTGAATGACTCTGCAGCTACGCGTGGTTTGCCATAGAGGCGGGCGGCCGATGCAGTAGGTTTAATAGGTTTGAAATTGATTGAGCCGACGAACGTGTCCGACGGATGGCGCCAGAATTCACACATGGGGACATCTGCATATTTATAGTATTCGAGAATATCGCCCGGAAGGATATCACCAAAGGCGGTCTCGAAAGCCAACGTAAGCCCATTGGCGTGAGCGTTATGCGCCATTCCGCCAAAGAATTTTTCGGTGGCCAGGCTGCTAATAGTTGCGCGCCAGTCCCGTAGAAAGCGTGTCGTGGTTTCGTGATCCTTCACAACATACCCGAAGATTGCCGGGAGCCATTGTCGGAGAGGGTAGCCTGCCAATTGCTCGAACTCCTGTTCCATGTTGGCCGTCCATGTTTGGGTTTTGCACTCCCAACTATCCATGAGCATGCCGTCGAGCATACCTCCATATAAGGGGCCGTTTGGGCCGATGAGTCTCCCAATATAGCCTGCGAATTGGGCGTCGGCACCTTCACTGGAGAATTTGTCGCACTCCCAGCCGGTACCTTCGGCTGGTGCTGGCCCGTTTTTCATACCCGTATTCACGTGTCCGATGCGAAGTATCGTCCAGTTACCCTCTGGTGCATTCCACGATAGATTGCCTTTTGTATCCATGGCATCCGAGAGGTCAATGATTCGGGCGGGGTCTATAAAGGCTTCTTTCGCCTGCTCGGGATGCTGTCCTCTGATTAGGCTGCGCAGAGTCCAGCCTGCTTCGGCCTCCCAATTGTCTTTGACCGCAGCGGAAGAAAGGCGTAGGCGTCCGATCCCCATGGTGTGACGATTATTGATGGAGATGCGGTAGGTGTTGACCCCATCGATGTCGGAGCAGGCTAGGCTGATGGGAGATTCATCCTGCCAGTTACTTTGGGGGATTTGCAGGGAGCGTATTTTACGGGTAGAACCATCAGGCATAACGGCTTCGATATTCACCGAAATGCCTGGTTCGTAGCACATGATGGTATTGAACCCATTGATGCTCGAAAATTCAATCGTGCGCAACTTTGTAGCTTCGGGGAAAGTAACTTCAACCCAGTTAGGTTGCCCCTCGCGTGCCGGGGCTAGGTGGACGACTGCTCCAGGGGTGCCAGTGATGAGTTCTTTCCATGGGAGGTCGTTGCGGTTGCTGCGTACGGAGGCGGGCATAAGGGGTGAGCCAGTGTCGTCCTGCGGCGTGGGGAATGCGAGGACAGCCACATCGCGGTAGTCCCTCCACTCCTCTTCGCTCGGTTGCGGCCGAGGCAGTTTCCAGACGACGGGTTTCCCGCCCGTAATGTCGGTGCGGCTCCACGTCAGGTGGCGCATGGCATTGGCGGGTTCGATCCAAGGGCCACCTGCCAGTGCCCAGCCTGGGCAGACCAGCATCGTGAACCGCAGTCCGAGCCGCTGGCATTCCTTAGCCGTGTGGTGGACTGCGTCGTCCCACGATTCGCTCAGACAGGCGATTTGGGGCTCGACGCCGGGCCACGGGCCGCCGAACTGACCGTGGAAAAGTTGGATGCCTGTTATTCCGGCGGCGGCAATAGCTTCGAGGTCGGCTGTAATGCCCTCTTTGGAGACATTGCCACCTATATAATGGAACCATGTCTCCGGGTGGTAGACTTTGGGCGGGGTAAGAAATTTCTTCGTATCGGCCTTTCCGAACGGACTGTCAAGCTCGGTGCGCGGCGGAACTGCTGGAACCTGGGCCTGCAAGGCTGAAATGCCGCACAAGATGGCCAGTGTCAGTAAGATTCTGGTTGTATTTTTACCCATTTTGACAAGATTTATGGAAACTGTTTGGAATACATAATTAGCAAAAAAATCTCTGTAAAATGTACGCCGGGGTGTAAATCTGGCTTACTGGCGCGAATGTTTATTATTTTGGCAGGAATATTTACTGAACGCATGGCGTAGTTGCAGGTTGCAACTTGCCAGAATGTTGGTATAATTCCATGATAAAGTGTTTTATTCGCGGTTTCATAAAGTTGTGTAACAATGGGGCAGATGCTGTGTTGAGGTTTGGGTCGGGTTAGGTTTTGGAAAGACGGAATGACGATGCCGGGCGGTTCTTGTAGGGAAATAAAAAAGGAGAACCAAAGGTTCTCCTTTTTTCATTGGATGGGGTGCAG
>OHBQ01000465.1_pt1 | contig 16888 bp, 30 predicted proteins | sample 1577401 | NCBI WGS metagenome assembly OHBQ01 (sample SAMEA3879581, study PRJEB24766) | human gut metagenome | biome: human-associated habitat; feature: feces | place: USA | collected 1985/1987
GAAACCTTCTGAAAAAATATTTTAGTTTTTTCTGCTTTTACTCTTGACTTTTGCGAGTGGACGGAGTAACATTAAAAGCAGAGAAAACCGGAACGGTTTTCCTGCTTTATTTTTTTATCCGGACGGCGAAAGGAGGCTTGCAAAATGGACGGATATTCGTATCTGACGTTCGACCAGCGCCGCAAAATCGAAGCGCTTTACAACGACGGAGAGCGGGTGGTGGATATTGCCGCGAAGATCGGAAGAAGCGTCGCCGCTATTTACGAAGAGCTTAAACGCGGATACACGGGAGAGTTTGACAGGAACAAGCGTCCTGTTTATAGCGCCGACCTTGCACAGCAGACCACACAAGAAAACATTAGGCGCAGGGGCAACAGACGCGCCGCAAATCAGTAACGAAAGGACGGCTATTCAATATGAGAATGAAGAGGATTGCAAATTACGTCGCATTGCAAACGATCGGATACGTGATCGGCGGAATGACGAACGTAAATATCTATATTCGGGAAGATGGATACACGAAAGAACAGATTTACAAGGGGCTTTATAAAGATTTCGCCCGCGACGAAATGCACAAATACGAGAATTGCAAGGTAACAGAGCTTCGGGCGGACGAAAACGCGCTTTATATCGGGATCGAGGGATAAAGCGAAAGGAGGGCTATTCAATATGAGCAAAACAAACTTTGAAGCGATCACGGCGGACGCGAAGGAGCTGGGGCGGTTCCTTCGTTCCCTTCCGATTATTGAAGCGCCGTATCAGTTCGCCGGATATTCGCCGGATTATCCCGTTCTTCCGGAGCTTGCGACGCTGGCGGCTGACGTGCTGAAACGCTATCACGCAGAGAAAAACGGGGAAGAAAACGTCGGGCGCGTCCTTCCGGCTGAATACCTGTACTTCACAGGGGACGGACGGAACAATCATTTCACGATCGGCTGGAAAGACGCTGAAACGTGGGATTGGAGCTTACAAAATCCTTACGACGATTAGAAAGGGGCGGCAATTATGGCAAAAGACAAGAAGCAGGACGGCGGCTGGCAGTTCCCGAAGGCGCTTGAAATTGTGAAGTGCAAAGAGGGCAACAAAGAATTTATGAAGGAGCGCCCAGCGCGGCGACCTTTCGGAAATACGGTTCTTATTTGCGAGTATCCGCTGGACGGCGACGCAATGCAGGAACCTAACGCCCGAATGATTACGTGGAGGCTTGCAAAGCGGGCGGCGCGGGACTTCTTGCGCGTGTCCTTTATGACTTCGGCAATCGTAACGGCGACGAAGGCGGACAAGCCCTTCACCGTTGTTCGGGTTTACGGCAGATATTAACCGGAAAGGGGCTATTCAATATGTTTACAAGAAAACAGACGTGCGGCGTTTGCGGATACCGCGTAACACCGACAAAGGAAGAAATCTACGTTGCAGAGGAACCGCGCGGATTTATGGACGCGCTGACAAAACCGCCGATGCGGTTTAGCGCTATGGATTGCCCGCGTTGCGGTTGCCAAATCGCGCTTGCGGTACGTTTTCCCCGCGTTGACCTTCCGCCGATTACGGAGCGGGACGACGCAGACGAAAGCGAGGTGGCGGAAGATGAAGATTAAAAATATCGCGGCGATCTGCAAGAAGAACAAATACGCCGTTATTTATGAGCGGTACACCGAAGGCGGCGGCGTTGTTCAATACATCGGCGACGGCGCGGCGGCTTATCCGGTAACGGGGCTTCCGGCGCTGGATAAAGAAAGCCTTTTAACAATCTTCGACGTTCCGGAAAAACAGCGGGAAGATTGGTTCGTTCAAGTAGCGGGCATTCCTTCGGAAATCAGCTTCGAGGATACGGACGCGAACGAAAAGCCCGTCGAGCGGGAAGCAATTTCGATCGCTTATTCCGGAAGAACCTTGAAGCCGTTGCAGACGCGGCGCGGGCTTGTGTTCATCGAAAGCCGCTATCTTTCGCCCGTATCAGATATTTTAGACGTGCTGGAGCTGTACGAGCGGATCACGCCCGGCGGAACGCCCTACATCGTAGCGAAAGCGGGCTTCCTGCTTCAAGCGGTAATTATGCCGTATGACGTGATTAGCCAGCAGTTTGTGGACAACTTGAAGAGGCTTACGGAACAATGCGTTCTTTCCCTTGACCTTCGGGAACGGAAGAAGGCGCTGGAACACGCCGCAGAGCCGGAACAATATTCCTTAAACGTTGATCCTGCTACGGGTGAGATCGTCGAGGACGAAAGCGAGGTGGCGGACAATGCCTAAAATGACGATCCGCGTTATCTTGAAGAGCGGTTCGGAATTCGCTATCAAGTGCGACAAGTTCACGATCCAGCAAAACGGCTTCGGACAGGTGACCGGATACAACATTGAAGGGATCACGGAAAACAAGCCCGTTTATCTGGACTTTGAACAGGTGGCGGCGGTTGTTCGCGTATATTCCGATGAACATATAGAAGATACGCCGGAAATCAAAAAGAAGAGAGGGTTCAAAGAAGAAAAGACGAAATGCCCGCATTGTGGCGGCGACGTTGAAAACGCGATTATTTACGCCGACGAAGAAAACAAGGAATATTTCGTATATTGCCCGATATGCGGGATTGAAACGGCGGAAACATACGCAAGCAAAGCGAAGGCGTTAAAAGCGTTCGCGGACGGAAAAACAAAACCAATTTCCGGAAAGGAGGCTGGCGGCGGTGAATAGTGCGCTTCTATCTTCAAAGAAAATGGATTGGTGTACGCCGCAAGACTTCTTCGACCGTCTGAACGAAGAATTCGGCTTCGTGCTTGACGCGGCGGCGACCGACAAAACGGCAAAATGCCCGCTATACTACACGCCGGAAACGGACGGGCTTTCGCAAAGCTGGGATCGCGGCGGCGCGGTTTTCTGCAATCCGCCTTATGGACGCGAGATCGGAAAGTGGGTAAAGAAGGCATACGAAGAAGCACGCGGGGGGGGGGGTACGCTATTGTACTGCTTATTCCCGCTCGAACGGATACAGCCTATTTTCACGATTACATATACGAGAAAGCAGAAATCCGCTTCGTTCGCGGGCGGCTTCGCTTCACAGACGACGAAGGGAACGCCAGCGATCCCGCGCCCTTCCCTTCTATGGTAGTTATCTATAACGGGGAGCGGGTGAAAAATGAGTGAGAAACACGAATATATCTGCCTTTTAGGGATTGATCCGAAAAAGGTTCAGAAATGCAACGCTTCCGAATGCCCTACTTGCGGCTGGGAGGCGGCAGAGGCGGAACGCCGCCGCGCCTATCTTCGCGAACACGGTTTGACGCTATGCGCGGACGGGTTGCGCCGTCTGATTATTCCAAAGAACGGAGGTAACGAAGAAATGAAGTACAAAGTATGCGACCATTGCGGCGCACACCTTGACAACGGGGAAACGTGCGATTGTAGGAACACGAACAACGACGGCGGAGAGCCGAAAGACAAACAGAAAGAGAGGAAAAACGATAATGACGGGAATTAACGAGGTTGCAAAGCAAATTCGCGAAAACGCCGTCGATCACGGCTGGTGGGACGAAGAACGCGGCTTCCCCGAAGTGCTGGCGCTCATTCATTCGGAGGTATCCGAAGCGCTGGAGGAATACCGCAACGGGCGCTTGCCTACGGAGGTTTACGCCGGAAACAACGGGAAGCCGGAAGGAATACCGATCGAGCTTGCCGACGTGATTATCCGCGTTCTTGATTATTGCGGATATGCCGGAATTGACATTGACGCGGCAATTTCGCAGAAGCACGAATATAACAGAACGCGCCCGTACAGGCACGGCGGGAAGAAGTGTTGACAATGGCGGAGCGGGTAAACCACCCAGCGCATTACAACGCGGGCGGGATCGAGTGTATCGACGCGCTGGAGGCGGCGACAATCGGGCTTGAAGGGATCGAAGCCTTCTGCACGGCAAACGCGATCAAATACTTGTGGCGTTGGAAGCGCAAGAACGGTGAAGAGGATTTACAAAAGGCTATTTGGTACATTAACAGGATCATTGATCGAGCGGGAGAACCGCCCGAGGAAAGAAAGGGGCTTTTCAATATGACAGAGAACAAACACGGCTTTATGCCGAAACAGGAAATCACGATCGGCGGGATCGCCTTCACAATCATTCAGACCGCCGAAAGCTGGGTGAAGTGCATTGCTTCGGAGTGTATCGGAAACGGCGCTTTTGACACGAAGAACCGAAACGATTTCGCCGCGTCCGATATTCGCGAGTTCTTGAACGGCGAATTCCTGCAAAAGCTGATCGGAGCGGGAGCGCCGGAAGCGATGTTCGAGTATTTCAACGTTGACTTGACCGCCGACGACGGCTTGAAGGACTACGGCGGCGATTGCGTCCGCGTCGGGCTTATCACGTGCGACGAATACAGGCTTCTTCGCGGCAACATTCCGGAGCTTCCGGACACTTGGTGGTGGACAGCTACACCGGACAGCCCGAAAAATTCCTACGTCCGCCACGTCTATTCCGGCGGTACGCTGGACTACATCGACGCGTACAGCGGGAGCTACGGCGTTCGCCCGCTTTGCGTTCTGAAATCGGAAATCTTGAAATCTTACCTTGACGGGGATATGAAGAAGCGCGCCGAAGCCGTCGATATGATGAAGCATATTGCGGCGGCGTGGAACATCAAACCGGAAGAGGTATTCGAGAAAGGAGAATAACGGAAATGCGGGCGGCAAGCATTACAGATTATATTCCGTTCGGCAAGGAAAACGCGGTAACACGCGCACACCTTCGCGCGGCAACGGGCTTGCCGGATCGGAAGATACGTGAAGAAATCGAACAGGCACGGCGCAGGGGCGCGATCATTATTAACGCGCAGGACGGCGCTGGATACTATCAAAGCGAGGATATAAAGGATATAGCGAAGCAGTACAGACAGAACGAGCGCCGCGCCCTTTCGATCCTTGCACAGCAAAAGCATTTACGCAAGCGCTTAAAAGAAGCTGGCGTAATGGAGGGAAAGAAGGTTGTACTTAATGACAATGTTTGAATTTATGCAAAACGCCTTTTTCCTGCTTTGCGGGATTATCTGCATTGCGGCGGCGGTTTTGGTTATCTATTGCGTGATCGTCGCGATCTTCCGCACTTGCGGGAAGCGCGGCACGAAGAAAAATACCGGATACAGCTACAACGCAGATATGCAAAGGAGAAGCGGGAATGAGCGAAATTAAGCTGAACGCAGAAGCGCTTGAAGAAGCGGGCGCGGCGCTGGGCTTCGCGGTTGCGGCGCTGATCCGAGGCTTTCAAGCGGGTATGGACGCTTACGACGTTATGCTGGAGGAAACCGCGATCCGCGAAATCCGGAAAACCGAAGAGGAACGGGAACGTTCCGTTAAAACGGAAATCGGCGATTGCCGGAAGTGCTGGTGCGATCAATGCGCGCGGCTGGAGGAATGCGAGAAGATCCGCGAGGGCTTCACGCCGGACGGGGTGCGCCCTTCCCCGTGCGTAGGTTGCGAAAACGGAATGCGCTTCAAGCCTTGCGAGGAACCGCAATGCGAAGAGTTCGTGCAGGGCGACGGGCTGAACAATGGATAAATAAAAAAGAACCGTCCTGTATGGGCGTACAGGACGGTTCTTCCCCGTTCGGGGTTGCCGTATAAGGCTATTCAATACATTAGATAGTATAGCACGAAAGCGGCTTTTTGTCAAAGGAAGGCGGCTTGACGTATGCAGAGAGTAAAAAGAAGGATTTTTTCGGGCGTTGTGTGCGAACAGGAGGTTTTCAACGTATCGGACAGGCTTACCGATATAAAGAAGGCTGAACCGCGCCCGCGCTTTAAGACAGAGGAAGAGCGAGAACAACACAAGATCGGAATATCAAGACGGAAACACGCGCGGCTGGTAAATGAAAACTTTTCCCCGCGTTCATTATATAGCACGCTGACGCTGGACGACGAAAACGAAGTACATACCTTCAAGGAAGCGAAGCGGATACGCGATCTATTCGTGCGGCGGCTGAAATACGCCTTCCCCGATGCAGTGATTTTCATTTATTTAGGACGCGGCAAGAACACGAACAGAATTCACGCGCATATGCTTTCGGACGGCGTGCCGGAAGAAGCAATCAAGAAACAATGGATTTACGGAAATATCGTCCGGATCAACCACCTTCGCGAACATAACTATTACGACGGCGTGGATCACGGGCAGGATTACACAGGGCTTGCAAATTACCTTTTCGACCATTGGACGAAGGAACAAGGCGGACACCGCTGGAAGCAGACGCGCAACGCGCGGAAGCCGGATCGGGAAACGCCGACCGTTGCAAAGAGGGTTTACACGGAGAGCAAGCCGCCGCGCCCGCCGAAGGGCTATATATTAGTAGAAACGAAAAGTACGAAGTATGGATACCTTTATTTTAAGTATGTGTTAGAGCCGCCGAAGCGCAAACGGAAACGAGCGGCGAAGGACGGTAAAGGCTGATTTCGGATCAGCATTTCTAAAGCCTTGTAAATGTGTAACGTTTGGCGACGAAGCACAGCTTCGATCACAGAAGAAGCCTTGAAGATAGATTTTCGTTTATTCCCCGTCGCCTGTTTATCAGAGATCACGAACGGTTCAGCCCGTCAAGGTTGCGAAGCACGGCGAAGCCGCTTGACCTTTACGGGGCGAAGCGTGAGTGATAGGAACAGCGCGGCGGCGGGGAAAGAAAATCTATCAAGGCGGCTTGCACTTTTCCACAATGAAGGCTGGGGAAATGTGCATAAAGGATCGGGCGCGGGGTTTATTCCTTTGAGCCTGTTCCCCTCCCAGCGGGAGGGGCGGAGGGGTGGGAGAAAAAAGAGAGGAAGGAGGCGATCGACGGTGCTTGAATTGAACAGGCTTTATAATCTGGACTGTATGCAGGGAATGAAGGAATTTCCGGATGGGTTCTTCGACCTTGCAATCGTCGATCCGCCTTACGGGATCGGGATTGACGGACAGCGGAAGCGCGTTTGCAGAAATCCGAAGCATAACCGGAAGGAGCATTCGCGGGAAGGCTGGGACAACAAGCCGCCGACCGAAGAATATTTCCGAGAGCTTGAACGGGTATCCCGTGAACAAATCATTTGGGGCGGGAATTACTTTGTTCCGATGCTGAAACAGGCGCATAAAGGCTGGCTTGTATGGGACAAGGGGCAACGCGGGCTTTCAATGTCTGATTGTGGGCTTGCATACACCAGCTTTGACACGCCGACACGGATTTTCACGCTTAACCGCGTGGAATTGCAGATCGAAGGGACGATCCACCCTACGCAAAAGCCCGTGAAGCTGTATGAATGGGTTTTATCCCTGTTTGCCCGAAAGGGTATGAAGATTTTAGACACGCACGCCGGAAGCGCAAGTTCCCTTGTCGCTTGCCAGCGGATCGGCGGGCTTGATTACGTGGGCTTTGAAATCAATACAAAATATTTCGAGGCGGCGAACAGGCGGCTTGAAGAAGAGAAAGCGCAAATCCGCCTGTTTGATCTGCTGGAGGAACAGGAAAAGGCAACGCAAACAACGCTGTTTTGATGAAGGGAGGAAAAACAATGCAGAAAAAGACAGTTTACATTGCGGGGAAGATTACGGGCGATCCGTTCTACCGCTCAAAATTCTATGAAGCGCAGAAGAAGCTGGAGGAAGGTGGCTTTATTGTCGTCAATCCAGCGTTACTGCCTTCGGAGGGCTTCACGTGGGAAGCGTATATGCGAATGGCGGGCGCAATGCTGAACGAATGCGCCGAAGTATGCTTCCTTCCGGATTGGACGGAAAGCAGGGGCGCAAAATATGAGTTCGGCGAAGCGGTGGCACAGAAGAAGCCGTTTTTCTTCTTCAACGATTGGGAGGCGAAGCAAAATGCGGAAAAATAACACGCCTTCCCTTCCTGTTCCTACGGAAGCGGACGAACAAATCGCGCTTTTCGAGTGGGCGGCGCTTCAATCGGGGCGCTTTCCGGAATTGACGCTTTTGTATCACGTTCCGAACGGCGGGAGCAGAAACAAGATCGAGGCGGCACGCCTTCGGGCGCAGGGCGTGAAATCCGGCGTTCCGGATCTTTGCCTTCCCGTTGCACGCGGCGGAAATCACGGGCTTTATATCGAGCTTAAACGGCAACGCGGCGGGAGGATCAGCGAAGAACAGGTGCGCTGGATCGACGGGCTTTTAGAACAGGGTTACGCGGCGGCAATCTGCAAGGGCTGGCAGGAAGCCGCAAGCGTGATTATCGACTACTTACAGCGGAAAACGGAGGGCTGAAAAATGGCGAAGAAAAAAACGGGCATTTCCGAAGAGTTGCGCGAAGCGATCAACGAAGCCGCCCGCGCGGGTGCGTATGAAGCATACAAAGACACGGCGGGCGCGTATGTCAATTACTTCAAGGCTATGGAAACGCTTTTGTATAACTACAAGAAGCTGGCGGCGCTTGTCGCTAATGAAGAAGCCTATTGCGAAGTGGAATATCACGCAGGGCGAAAGACCTTCGCGGCGGGGAGCAAAAGCACGGGATTTTATGAGCAGAGAACCGAAGCCGATATTGTCGAGGAAATGCGGGAAGAAAAAAGGCGGCAGTATCGGGAAACGAAGTACGGATTCGAGCGGCTGGAGAGGGCTATAAACCTTTACCGCGACCGCAAGGAATTCACGGTGGTTCGTATGTACTACTTCGGCGAGGATTACGAAGGCAAGCCGCGCGAGAGCGGCAAGCCCTACACGTGGGAGGAATTAGCCTTCGACCTTGAAGAAGCGGGCGTTTTGAAGGGCGTAAAGACCGCGTGCAGATGGCGGAACAAGATCGTAAACGATATGGCGGTATGCGTATTCGGGATCGCGGCGGCGGTGAGTGCGGCAACGTACAGGCGCAAGGCGGGCGAATAAATGACAATATCGCGACAATATCGAGGGGTGGCAAGGGGAATATATCTATGCTATACTGTTTACGATGAATTCTTACGCAAGACGCAAGCGCACGAATAGCGCCTTTTCGGAGCAATCCGGAAGGGCGCTTTTATTATGCGCGGGAAAGGAAGGTGCGAGTATGAAGCCGTGGGCAGAACAGTTCTACAACAGCGACGCTTGGCGTTCTTGCCGTGATGCCTTCTTGCAATCAAAGGGCTACTTGTGCGAACGTTGTTCTACACCGGACGATCCCGTCGCCGCAAAGATTGCACATCACAAAACATACTTGACAGAGCAAAACGTAAACGATCCATACATTGCGCTTTCGTGGGATAATCTCGAAGCGCTTTGTCAAGATTGTCATAACAAAGAACACCATCGATCGAAGCGGAAAAAGCGATATTCGTTTGACGAAAACGGAAACGTGATACTCCCCCCTATTCGCCGAGGATTTAGGGAGGGTGAAACACCGAGGGCGGGAGGTTAATTTTACTCCGCAGGCGCGCGCATAACGGGTGTACGCGAAAAAGGGGTGTAGGTATCCGCCGAAAAGGGGTGATAATTATGGCGACAAAGAAGGACTTAACGAAAGATCAAAAGATTAAGAGAGAGATAAACCGATTAAAGCGGGTTTTCCGCGACTTGGATAAAAACAAGTTGCAGACCGTCGAAAGCCTTATCCGCAACGCCGCATTTATGGCGGTATCCCTTGAAGAGTTGCAGGAAATCATTAACGAAGAGGGTTACACCGTCGAATACCAAAACGGCGCAAATCAGAGCGGGACAAAACAGAGCGACGCAGTAAAAACGCATATCGCTATGACGAAAAATCACGCCGCCATAATCAAACAGCTTTGCGAGCTTGTGCCGCCCGAAAAGAAAAAAGAAAGCCGTCTGCAAGCCTTGCGGGACGAATAAAAATGCCGTTTTCAAATTACATTTACGAGTATTACGACGGCATAACGACGAGAAAAATTGTCGTCGGAAAATGGGTGCGGCTGATCTATGAATACATCGTTAGCGGGCTTCAAAACGGGCTTTTTCTTTTCAACGCAAAGAAGGCGAACAAGGCAATTCGCTTTATCGAAAACTTCTGCCATCATTGCGAGGGACGAACCGACCTTCTGAAATTGGAGCTATGGCAGAAAGCGGCGGTATCGCTGATCTTCGGGATAGTTGACGAAGATAACGTGCGGATATTCCGCGAAGTGTTTATTGTGATCGGGCGGAAAAACGGTAAAACGCTTTTCGCTTCCGCCGTGATCGCGTATATGGCATATCTTGACGGTGAATACGGGGCAAAGATTTATTGCCTTGCGCCGAAGCTGGAGCAAGCGAACATCGTTTACGATAACTTCTTCCAGATGATTAAAAAAGAACCGGAGCTTTCGGAGCTTGCGAAGAAGCGCCGTTCGGATATTTACATCGAGGAAAGCAACACGGCAATAAAGCCGCTGGCGTTCAATGCGAAGAAATCGGACGGCTTCAATCCGCATTTAGTCGTGAACGATGAAGTCGCGTCTTGGCGCGGCGACGGCGGCTTGAAGCAATACGAAGTAATGAAATCCGCGCTTGGCGCACGCCGCCAGCCGCTGATCCTGTCTATCAGTACGGCGGGATACGAAAACGACGGTATTTTCGACGAATTGATGGCGCGATCTACGGCGTTTCTGAAAGGCGGAAGCAAAGAACGCCGCCTTCTTCCCCTGCTTTATATGATCGACGACGTGGAGAAATGGAACGACCTTGAAGAGCTAAAAAAGGCAAATCCGAATATGGGCGTTTCCGTTTCGCCGGAATTCTTCAAAGAGGAAATCGCCGTCGCGGAAATGAGCCTTTCAAAGCGGGCAGAATTCCTTTGCAAATACTGCAATATCAAGCAGAATTCTTCCGTCGCTTGGCTTGATTATGTCGTTGTCGATCGAGCGGGTGAAAAAATCAAGCTGGAGGATTTCAAAGACAGTTACGCGGTGGGCGGTATCGACCTATCGCAGACAACAGACCTTACAGCCGCAAGCGTGATTATTGAGCGCGGCGGCGTTCTTTATGCCTTCGCACAATTCTTTATGCCCGCGAACAGGCTGGAAACCGCACAGGCGGTGGACGGCGTGCCGTATGATATATTCGTCAAGCAAGGGATCGTGAAGCTGTCCGGCGAAAATCACGTCGATTACAGGGACGTTTACGAATGGTTTTCCGCCCTTCGGGATCAGTACGGCATTTATATTCTAAAAATCGGCTACGACCGTTACAGCGCGCAATATCTGATCGACGACTTGAAGGCGGCGGGCTTCCAGACGGACGACGTATGGCAGGGTGAAAACCTTGCGCCCGTTATTCGGGAGTTTGAAGGCATAATCAAAGACGGCAATTTCAAGATCGCGGATAATAACCTTCTGAAAGCGCATTTCCTCAACGTCGCGTTAAAGCACAATATGGAAACGCGGAAGTTCCGTCCGGTAAAAATCGAACAGCGGGCGCGTATCGACGGCTTCGTTTCCGTGATCGACGCTATGACGGTACGGCAGAAGTATTATAACGAGATCGGCGAAATGCTGAAAAATGCGGGGTGATAAAACTATGGGAATTTTTGAAACGATTTTCCGAAAACCGCGTTCGGATATTCAAGCGGAAGGATACTTCAAAATGCTTAACGGGTATTCGCCCGTTTTCACGAACGCGCCGGAAAGCCTTTACGAAATGGAGCTTACGCGGGCGGCTATTCATTCGTTCGCGAATTTCTGTTCAAAGTTGAAACCGGAAATCAGCGGGACGGCGTACAAGAACCTTGAAAGGGTATTGCAGTTCCGCCCTAATCCGTTTATGGATACGTCGAAGTTCATTTACCGGATCGCGACGATCCTTTCGGTGAATAACACGGCGTTCATTGTTCCGATCGAAGATAAATACGGCGGGATCGCGGGGTATTATCCCCTGCTTCCCCAGCGTTGCGAAGTTGTCGAATACAGGGGCGCGCCCTTCTTGCGATACACCTTCGCAAACGGACAGCGGGCGGCAATCGAGTTCGAGCGCGTCGGCGTTATGACGCAATTTCAGTATAGCGACGATTTCTTCGGAGAGAGTAACGCCGCGCTTCGTCCTACAATGCAGTTGATCCATACGCAAAATCAAGGCATTATCAACGGCGTTAAAAATTCGGCTTCCGTCCGGTTCTTGGCGAAGGTTGCGAATATGTTAAAGCCGGAAGATATTACGAAAGAGCGCAAGCGCTTCACGGCGGATAACCTTTCGGCGGATAATCAATCCGGAATGGTGATCTACGATAGCAAATTCGCGGACGTAAAGCCGATCGAAAGCAAGCCGTTCACCGTAAACGCCGCGCAGATGGCGCAGATCAACGAAAATGTCTTTAACTACTTCGGGACGAACGCGAAAATCATTCAGAACAGCTATACCGAAGATGAATGGAACGCTTACTACGAAGGCAAGATCGAGCCTTTCGCGATCCAGCTTTCGCTGGTTATGTCGAATATGACCTATACACAGCGGGAATTATCCCTCGGGAACGCGATCACGTTTACCGCGAACAGGCTTCAATACGCAAGCAATAATACGAAGCTGAATATCAGCACACAATTATTTGACCGTGGCTTGTTAAACCGTAACGGCGTTATGGATATTTGGAATATGTCGCACGTCGAAGGCGGGGACAAGTATTATATTCGCAAGGAATACGCGGAAGTATCAGAGTTAGGAAAGGAGGTTACACCGAATGCCAGTAGTGAAGGAACGGGAATACCGTCAAATGTTCCAGCCGCTGATGATCCCGCAGGGGACAACGGAGAAGAGGTTTGATACCGATTATTACGTCGAAGGCTTCGCAACAACGTTCAATAAGCCGTATGTTATGTACGAATACGGCGGGATCAAGTATTGCGAAATGATCGACCGGAACGCGCTTGTAGGCGCTGACCTGTCCGACGTGATTATGCAGTTCGATCATTCCGGAATGGTATTCGCCCGAAACAAGATGGCAAAGAACAAGCCGCCTTCCCTGCTTCTGGAACCGCAGGACGGCGGCTTATTTATTGCCGCAAATTTGAGCCTTACCGAAGAGGCAAAACGCCTTTACGCGAGTATCGACGCGGGGCTTATTTGCAAAATGTCGTGGGCGTTCACCGTATCGGAGGACGCATACAACAAAGACACGCACACAAGAACGATCTTGAAGATCAAGAAGGTTTACGACGTTTCGGCGGTATCTTATCCGGCGAACGCCGATACCGATATTTCGGCGCGTTCCTATTTCGACGGAGTGATCGAAAGAGAACAGCAGGAGCGGCTGGAGCGCCGGAAGCAAATTCTTAAAATCAAACTTATGATGGAGGTTTAACACAATGAGAATTAAAGAGATTGAAGCCCGCCTTGCGGCTATCAAGCAGGAGATCGAAGAGCGCGGCGACGCTATGAAAGCCGAGGAAATCGACGCGCTGGAGAATGAAACGAAGGAGCTTACCGAAGAGCGCGCCGGACTGATTGCCGCCGCCGAGAAGCGCAACGGCATTCTGGATAATATCGCGAAGGGCGGTGGCGTTTCTATCCGTTCTTTCGGGAAGAAGGAAGAGGGTAACGCCGATCCGGAAGATCCTTACGGCACGCCCGAATATCGTTCCGCGTGGCTGAAAAACCTTCGCCGCCTTCCCCTTACCGACGCGGAGAAGCGCGCCTATGCGAACGCCAGCGGCACGGGCGCGGAGGTTGTGCCGACGCAGACCGCGAACGAGATTATCAGCAAGGTAAAGAAACTTGCGCCGATGCTGAATGAAGTTACCCTTCTTCACGTTAAAGGCGCGGTGAAGTTCGTTGTGGAAGGCACGAACAACGATGCGGCTATTCACACCGAGAACGCCGCAATCACTCCCGCCGCCGATACCCTTACCACCGTAACCTTGAGCGGGTACGAGATCGTGAAGCTGGTTCAGATTTCCGATACCGTTATGACAATGAGCATTGCGGCGTTTGAAAGCTGGATCGTTGATATGCTTGCAGAGGCGATCGCCCGCAAGGTTGAAGATTTCTTCATCAACGGAACCGGCACTTCCCAGCCGAAGGGTATTGACAAGGCGAACACTTGGGGCGCAACGAACAGCGTTTCCGTGGGCGCTTCTGCTTCCCTTACCGCCGCGAATGTCCAGACGCTGATCGGGCTTCTGAACGCCGGATACGACCGCAACGCAAAATTCGTTATGAGCAAGCGAACCTTGTTCACCGATTTTATGCCGTTGCAGGATACCAGCAAGAACCATATTGTAACCGTGCAGGGCAACAGCTACTTTGTTTACGGCTATCCGGTTCTTCTGTCCGATTACGTGAAGGAACACGAAGCCTTCTTGGGCGACTTCAAGAAGGTTTGCGCGAACCTTGCGGAAAGTATCAACGTCAAGAACGCCTATGACATCGACACGAACAGCTACAAATACAGCGGTATTGCGATCTTTGATTGCCAGCCCGCAATCGGCGAAGCCTTCGTGAAGCTGGTAAAGGCGGGCGCGTAATGGAGGGTTGAACGATGATGCTTGACAAGGTAAAGCTGGCTTTGCGAAAAACAGCCGCCGCATTTGACGACGAAATCGAAGATTACATTACTTCCGGTATCGCTGATCTTCGGCTTGTCGGTATCAACGTTCCGGAAAATGCGGGATCGTCCAGCGAAACGCTGGGCGATCCCCTTTTAGACCGCGCAATCATTCTGTACGCGAAATCCGAAGATAACTTCGGCGGCGAAGGCGAAAGGCACAGGAAAGCATACGATTACTTGAAATGCGCCTTGTCGCTGTCTGACGAATACACGGAAGGCGGTGGCGGATAATGGGCTGGAGAGATCAAATAACGCTGATCGCGCTTTCCGAACCTTCGGAGCGGACAAACGAACACGGCTTCCCTACAAGGAAGCCGGAAACGGCGACAACGGTTTTCGCTGATAAAAAATCCGTAGGGTATTCGGAGTTCTACAAAGCGGAAATGGCGGGACACGCCGCCGAAATCAAGTTCGACGTTTACGCAATGGAATATAGCGGGGAAACGATCGCGGAATATCCCGTTTCGAGCGGGAAACGCTATCGCATTCTTCGGACGTACATTCACGACGACGGAGAGCTTGTGGAATTGACGCTTTCCAGCTTCCCCGAAGCGCAGAGCGCCGCAAACGCGGCGGGAGGCACGACGGAAGGAGGCGGCGGAAATGGCACGGTTTAACGTTGTGGGGCTTGACGACCTACAAGAACAAATGCTTCAACGCGCGAAAATCGCGGAAGAGGCAGTACCGGAAATGCTGAAAGCTGGCGGCGCGGTAATGCAGGAAGCACAGCGGGCGGAAATCCGAACAATGTTCCGGAGCCGCCGAAGCACAGGCGATCTTGCCGCGTCGATCGTTGTTTCCAAAATCAAGGAGCGGGACAACGGGAAGATGGTTGAAGTATATCCGGACGGGAAAGACAGGCACGGGGTACGGAACGCGACAAAAGGCTTCGTCCTGCAATACGGACGAAAGAATATGCCAGCGCGCCCGTGGTTCACGGCGGCGAATACGAAGGCGGCGGACGCTGTAAACGATGAAATGCGCCGCGTATGGGAGGCGAAGCAAAATGACGGACGTTGATACACTTGTAAAAACGACGCTTGAAAAGCTGGGCTATCCCGTCGAACGGCTGATTTACACCGGAAAGGCAGAAACCTTTATCACGTATCAGATTGTCGTGGGGCTGGATACCCATTTTTCGGACGATGAAAGCGGCGCGGAGGAATTCACGTACAGGGCGGATATTTATTCCCGTGTGGATTATATCGCCCTTATGCGGAGCGCAAAACGGGCATTGAAGGAAGCGGGGTTCTACGGGATCACGTTTGATCCGGAAGTGTTCGAGGAAAACACGGGCTATTATCACGTTCCCGTGGAATTCAAGTATATGGAGGTATAACGAATATGGCTACAATCGGATTGCGCGACCTTTACCGCGCGCCTATCACGATCGGCGACGGCGGCGTGGAGGAATACGGCACGCCCGTAAAAATGGCGAAGGCAATTTCGGCGGAGCTTTCCGTGGAGGTTGCCGAAGCGATCCTTTACGCGGACGACGGAGCCGACGAGGTTGTAAAGGAATTTGTTTCGGGAGAATTGACGCTGAACGTCAATGACCTTCTTCCGGCTGACCTTGCCGCCCTGCTTGGGCAACAGCAGGACGACGATATGGTGGTCTACGGTTCGGATACGGACGAACCGCCTTATTTCGCAATCGGCTTCCGCGCGAAGAAAGCGGGCGGAAGCTATAAGTACATTTGGCTTTACAAGGTGAAGTTCGCGATCCCTTCCGAAAACTACCAGACGAAAGGCGACAGTATCGAATTTACTACGCCGGAGATCGTCGGGCAGTTCATCAAGCGTTCTGACGGCTTGTGGAAGGCTGAACACGTCGCATTGCCGACCGAGAGCGTCGCGGCGGCTTGGTTTACTACGGTGAGAGAGCCGAACAATACTGATTCGGCGGGCTAATTTAGAAAGGGGGTACAGCGGGGAGCCGGAAACGGCTTCCCGCTTATTGTTTTATGAGCGCAATTAAAGACGGGCGTTTCCCGATCACACTTGACAAGGAAAGACACCTTCTTTTCAGTCTGAACGTTATTGACGAAATGCAGGACAAATTCGGAGGCTTTGACAAGCTGGACAAGGCGCTTTCCGGAAAAGACAGCGTGAAGAACCTTCGTTGGCTTCTTACCCTGCTTCTGAACGAAGGTGCAGAGGACGGCGACGAAGAGCTTACCGAAAAGCAGGTGGGCAAACTCATTCATACGGGCAATTTTAACGAAGTGAAATCTTCGATCTTCAAGGCGTTTTCGCTGGGCAACAACGGCACGGAAGAGCCGCCCGCCCGCGACGATGAAGAGGACGACGGAGAGGACGACGAAATCAGAAAAAACGCGGCGGCGGGCAAGGAATAATCGACCTTGCCCGCCTTCTTTATATCGGCGTTACGCTTCTTCGGTGGAGCGAAGCCGAAGTATGGCG
>OHBQ01000482.1_pt1 | contig 16381 bp, 6 predicted proteins | sample 1577401 | NCBI WGS metagenome assembly OHBQ01 (sample SAMEA3879581, study PRJEB24766) | human gut metagenome | biome: human-associated habitat; feature: feces | place: USA | collected 1985/1987
CGGGATACTGAACCGTCAGCGTCTGAAGCCCCGTCATGCGGTATTCCGCATTGTCCGCAAGGGTCACCGACATCTGCGCGGTACTGTAGCTGTACTCGGTCACAGCGCGCTGCGGGATATAGCCGAGGGCTGTTTCAATGTTAGCGGCTGTTACGCTGGCATCTGTACCATCTTTTCCCTGCTTAGTAACAAGGGCGATAAAAGTTGGGCTCTTTCCTCCCGTGTATGTAAATTGTATTCTGGTCCACAGATATTCTCCTGTCGCGCTGGACGGAATGACGGTTGTCCAACTGCCTGTGGGTGGAGTTACGTTCGAGTTGCCGTATTGATAAAATAAATTGCAGGTTGCTATCCCGACTCCCGTTTCGCCCTTAGCTCCGGGTTCGCCTTTTAGTGCCGCAAGCTGTTCCGAAGTAAAGTCGGAATACTGGAACGCAGTACCTTTTTCACCCTGCAGACCTCGCGAAGGTTTTCCGGTATCTACATTGTCAAAATACCAATTCCCGTTCTCTCCGATCGTCGGGGTCAAACCGTCCGCTCCGGGACTTCCCTTCGTTCCATCTTTACCCGGTTCTCCGCTTGCTCCTGTATCACCTTTTTCTCCACGAGACGGCTTGCCTGTATCCGTTTCGCCCAGATACCAATTCCCGTTCTCTCCGATTGTTGGTGTTATTCCATCCTTCAAACTGGCTGCCTTTTTAAGAGTCTCAGTCAAGGCAGTATATTCATCCGTCGATTCTATTTCGCTATCGGAGTATATTGTTTCCGACACGATTATTTCAAAACGAGGAGTTACGAGAACTTGACCCGACCCGCTCGTCAGCGTTATCTCGCACGTCACCGTACCGATTGAGGCTATCGTCTGCGTCGTAATGATATACTCGAGTCTATCCTCACACACTGTACAGTTGTTAAACATAACCTTTCCGTCTGGCTTTTCCGCTCTCAGCACAGCCGATACAACATCGTTTAAGTCAAACGGTTTCGCCGCATAGGATAAGTAGATACAAACTTTTCTGCTGTCTGTGTCTGCTTTTTTCACATTCACCTGACCTTGCAGTCCTGTCTTCATAAGATTTAGCTTTATTCTGTGCTCTACACGTTCCATTCGGTTCACCTCTGATTTAAGTATAGCAAAAGGCGGGAAGTATTTCTCCCCGCCTCGCTGTCACTTTGTCATGTCTTTAATCCAACGCTGAAATGTCTTATCATCATACCCTATGTTCAACTCATAGAGCATTTGGCGCGTCCGGCGCATGCCCTCCGTATCATTGCTTTTGTACATTTCCTGATACTCAGATTTGAGGTCTTTTGTCAATGCCTGGCGGATTGTCTTATCCTCTTTGCCGTTTGCTCGCAGATATTCGACTATCTCTTTTGCGGACGAAACATCAGAGTTTTCAAGTGCCTTTTGGAGGTCTTTATACTCATAAAGTTTTTTCTCTTCGACCGCTTTATCCTGTTCTGCTTCGGGATCAAGCTCTGCGGCAATCTCATCTATCATCCTGTCCACTTCATCTTCATCGTACCCGCTCTCGAGCAAAGCTTCGAGCTTGCCGCTGAGTGCGCTGTCGTCTCCGTTGCTTTTTGCCTGCGCCGCAGCCGTCTGCATTGTCATATAGTTATTGATTGCTTTTATGACCGCGTTTGACGGATATCCTTCAGAAACCAGCTCTTCATATATTTTTTTATATTCTGAGATGTTTCCTCTTTCGCGCGCCTGTGCCGCCTGCGCGATTCGAGGTTCGGACTTCACCAGATTATTCTTAACACCGTTCTCGAGCTGCTGCGCGGTATAACCCTTTTTGATAAGCTTATCGTACTGCTTCTGATATTTTCCCTCGGCAATCGAATTGTATAACTTTCTGTATTCCGTGGAGCTTGCTTCCCTGCCGAGGTTGTCAGGAGAGAAGAAATTATATAAGCTTTCAAAAGTGCGCATCGTGTTCGCTATCGGCAGACCGCTGACCTTTGAAATTCCCTTTGCACTGCTCATCATCAGCTTCCAGATATCCGGATTTTTCTTCTCGCCGCTGAATACTTTCTGCCACGATTCGCAGGACTGAATTAGTTCTTCAATACCCTCGATATCCATGCGGCTCGCAGAATATCCGGACAAGATTGAGAGAATATCTCCGACATACGGCACGGCTGAAAACGGATTGATTCCGTCAAGCGTGTTGCCTCCGAATGCTTCAAGATAAAGCTCAAGCCATTTCTTCTCATCATCATCGTTGCGGAACGCATCTGCTATCGACGCTATTCCGGCAGTCAAGATGCTTGTCGCGATATGTACCGCGGCAATACGCGCTATATTCTTCGCCTTTGCCTTTTTACTACCGGGATCAGCATTGTTATAATCAACCAATGCATTGCGGAGCATGTTGTATGACTTCGTCGGCTCGGCCTTAAAGGCACTGAGTATTTTTGAGAAAGAGCTCGTACTGCGCATAAACTGGCTTCGATGCAGAAGCGAATCAACGACCTGGGTTTTATCAACCACCTCACTGAGCCTGTCTGAGACTGCCTGCGTGAACTCTGCAGTTCCCTCTTTAAGGTCGGTTTTATCCTTGACTTCCGCCTTGCAGGCATTCCACAGCGTTCCCCATGTCAGCTCATCACCAACTCCGGCCAACCACATAGACTTTTCGCGGATCTTATCGACGACCGTCTGCTGTCCGGTTATAAGCTGCTTCATCGTTATGCCCATACTCGTCTCATAGAATCCCCAGCTTTTCCATTTTGCAATCGGGCAATTGTCTATTGCTTCTTTACTTGCCGGCTTTGACAAAAGCCCTTTAAGCAAATATTTCGGGTTCATTACTGCCGCTGCTCTGAGATATGCCGTAGGCTGCTGAATGGCGACCCTGATGTTTGCTCCGACGGCGGCGACCTTAAAGTTGCGTATCAGTGCTTCCTCACCCGCTCCACCTGCATTTTTGCTGTCCGAGCTGCCGTTAAGATCCAGTATAAACTTTTCAAAATATGCCTTTCCGTCATTGCCGAAAGCTCGTTCAATAGACTGTTTTGTGCCGGATATGGCTATATATCCATCGTCCTTTTCCTCGAAGCTCAGGGCATTATACCATTTCATCGCGTCGGTTACCGGCACCGCATATGCCGAATATGCGCTCATTTCGGTGATGTGCTTTGTAAAGGTATCGAAAGCACCCTTAATAAACAGTCCGTTACTTGCATTTCGCTGGACGCTCTTTGTCGCGCCGATGTTGACAAGCTTATAGAAATTGCTCTGAGTCTGAACCGCCCCGTCCTCCGCGTTCATCGTCCGCACGGAGTTTTTGTTGACCTGTATCGGCCAGTAATGCTCTTCGGTAAACTTTCTGTAGCCGTACAGTGTCATTGACGCTTTGTTGCCCCAATCAGCAACATTTCCGCTCAAAAAGCCCTGCATTTTCTCTGCAACCTGCTTCTGCTTCGGAGTCAGAGAGTCGATTATCTTTCCAAGGTCTTCCACTGTCACCTGCACAGCCTTAGCGTATGTTTCTTCGCCCTTACCGAACTGCTCCTTGATTCGCATTTTCGCCTCTTGCCTTGAAGTGTCCAGAGGACGGATTCCGCCGAGAAGAAGATGATCCCGCGCCTGCTCTCGTTTGGAGAGGTTATACAGTTCCATCATCTGCGAGACCGTCAATGTCAGTTCTCCGCCTTCGACCTTAAAGGTCTGCTTCGAGTGCTCCCAGTCCTGTATTTCCTTCTGGCTGACAATCGACCGCATGAACTCATTCGCATTGTCTATCATTTCCACCCGCTCATCGAAGCCGGAACGAATGGATTTGAAAACAGTCTCTGCTGCCGGTCCGAGCTGATGGAAAAAGCTGAACGAGTCAAGCATATTTACATTCAGCTGCTTATACCCAACCTTTACCTTGTCCTTGAAGCTCTTGCGGCTGTCCATCTCATGCACGCTCGCGTCGGCAATTGCCTGAACCGTTCCATATCGGCTGTTTGCAAGCAATTCGTTGGCTCTCGTTATTCCGCCCTTTATCTGCTGCATAACAGTTTCAAGCTCGGCAAGCCCCTGCGCATCCATATCCTTTATGGAACTGCCCTTATACACTTCAAGCAGCGTTGTCATCATCGGCATAAGATCCGGGTCGAGGTCTGCCAGGAACTGCTGATACTGAGGGTCATTTCCCTGCTGCATTTTGCGCAATTCTCCCTGCAGCTCCGACATTGATTTGCGCCACTCAAACGCATCTTTTGACTGACTGTTCCCGTAGACATCAAGAGATACCAGGAACTCTCCGAGAGCCGAACGCAGAGCTTCCGGCACATGCTGAGTCTTGTTCGGATTCTGCAGGAACCTGTTAAGAGTCTTCGCAGTTCTCTCAATGCTCCGTTTGCTCTTTGCCATAGCATCTTTACGCAGCCATTCGCGGCGATCCTCGAATGTGCGTTGTTCATAGAGCGCCTTTTGCTTTATGAGTTCCTCAGAAAGCTTATGTCGCTTAGCAGCTTCCTGTTCCTTGATTTTTTCAACGCGCTTGTCGTATCTGTCGCGGTATTCTTTCTCGATCTTCTGCCGCAGCGTCTTGAGCTCCGGAATGTCGTAATACTCTTCATACAGGCGCATTGCAAGGTCATAGCTCGCCGTGTCTATATCCATGTCGAAAGAACCGTCGTAGAACGGATTTTCATAGAACGGTTTTATGGTTTCGAGTGCATTTACGAGCGTCTGCACCTGCTCAAGCTCGTGCGTATCCGGTTCAAAGAACTCCGGCCAAAGTTCGGACATCTCGCCCCAAAGAGAATCAAGCGTACTGCCTTCCTCGGAAAGCCTTATCTTTCCGAAGTTCTTCCTTCTGAACTTATCATAGCTCCCGTAATAGTAGGCAATCTCTTTTTTCTGCTGCTCACTGAGTTTTATTTTCGTGCCCTTGGCATATTCACGCAGCGCACTGTACTGTTCGGACATATCGGTGTTCAGCACTGCGCTTTCCTCAAGCACCGCCTTGGCAATCTCCGCAGTCCTCGCGATAACTTCATCATAAGTTATGCCGTCGTCCATATTGGCAAGTGCTTCAAAGATATTCTTGAGGTTTTGCGTCAGCGTTTCGGCATTATACTTGCTGCTGTATTCCTTGAGCACTTTTTTCGAAAGTCTGCGTATTGCCCGCTCATCAAGCTCTTTTCTGTTGATTCCGAGACGCCACTCGAGTTCTCGCTTGTATTCGCGCAGAGCTTTGTTCTCCTGCATGAGCTTCTTGTTTTGCTCATCTATTGCAGAAGTGCTTTTGAGAGAATAACGAATATCAGGATTTCTTCTGTCAAAAAGACCGACATTGTCTGTTGCAGATTTAAGCTGAGTATTTTTGAAGAAGATATAGCTCTTGACATTTTCGCCTTTTCGTCTGCCGTCAAAATCGAGAATTATTCCGTCGTAGCCGCTGTCATTTTCTATAAAATAACTGTCCAGTAGCTCCCGAAGTTCTCCTCGTATAGTGTCGGTAGTATCTTTCCATTGTTCAAGAATATCGTCGAGCTTATCCTCATTTTCAAGGATTTTTTTAGTGACTTCCGCATCATCGGCAACATAAGCTTCATAGTTCTGCTCATAGTATTCGTCGTTGGCCGTTTCTTGAGCATCGTATTTCGACTGGTATTCTTCGTCGAGTTTGTTAAGCTTTTCTGTGAGTCCCTTATACCCGTCTATGTGCTCCGAGTACCATGCTTTCGCTTCTGCACGATCCTTGAAGTGGAGTGGCTTTTTCATGTCACCGTACAATGCCATCTGTTCGTTTCCGCCAACCCCGATATCCGCATCATTGTCCTTTGCAAAAAATCCGTTCGGCGTTTCACTGTCATTGCGTCCGGCAAGCGGATTTGCATTGCTGAACACATTGAACTCAGCCGCAGTTTGATGATAAATTATCCTCGGTGTTCCGTCCTCGTTCACGACCTTGCTTGCAGATTCCGGTTCGTTTTCCCAGTCCCCGAACCACTCCTTAAAAGCTTCACTCTTTGTCTGAGAATCGGATTCATTTGTAGTATCTTTGAGCGAAAATTTTTTTGCATCATTCTGCGCTTTTTCGGATATACTGCTATTGACACTTGGCTCACTTTGTGTTACTCTCGTGTCAGAGGATGCGTGTTGTCTACTGAGTTGCACTTTAAGCGGCTGTTCGGTAAACGCATTCTCATTTTTTAATTCAAACTTTGTTGGTGTGAAATCAACAATATCGTACAGTACCATTTCCTTTCCCGATGTAAAGCCTACAATAACCTTTGCAGAATAATCGTTTTTTCCCACTCTAACGAGCACATCGCCCCTCGCAAACTCGGTAAAATTATCCTTTCTCTGATGCTTTAAATCCTCATTAACGTAATTAGTCGATGCTAATACAATTTCATTAAGATTACTTGATGCCTTGAATTTATCTTTATAAATCACGGCATCTTTTCTTTGGTAGTGTTGAGTGTTTTTTGAATTGGTGTACTCGTTTCTGGTTATCTTGTTCACCTTAATCAGCTTACCCTCAACAGGTATTCCATCAGAAAATTTAGTTCTGATAACATCCTTAACTTTCGCAACCCAGTCAGACTTATCTACACCTTTCAGAATATCATCTGCAATCACAACAACCGACTTATTCTTTGTAGTTTTACCTATGCTGTATTTTTTCTTTTCGTCCGCCATGTCGGTTGTTTTTCCTTGCGATTTGTTCTCCCTCGTCTGCTCCAGCGCAGACTTAAACAGGTCGCTGATGGTTTCAAGTGCCTCCTCATCTCCCTCAAGGGCTCTTATTTCCGGGCTCGTAAGCCCGAGATTTTTAAGAATTTCATTTATGCTCTCGATAAAGCCCTGTATCCAGCTTTGAATCTTCACCGCCAGACTGCGGTTCTCTCCGACAAGCTCCTTTATGGTCTGCTCATCAAACACATCAAACATGCACTCGGCAACGATTTCCGCCTCTATGTCCTCCTGTCCATAACCCTCATAGAGCTTTTCAAGCTCCTTCACTCTGCCCTCATAGTCATAGTTTTCGCTTTCTTTGAGCTTGCCTATGACATATTCGCGCAGCTCGCCTGCGGCCGTTGAGTTCCAGTCCTCGATATAATGATACAGTTCATGTCCGGCAGTTCTGAGATATGCGTTTTCCTCCGCGTCGAGCGCGATTTTTATTCTGCCGGTCTTGGGATCGTACTCACCGTTCGCCATTCCGTCTGCAAGCGTATCGCACACTTCAACGACAAAGCCGTATTTTTTCGCAAGAGCCTCAAGGACATATACCGAACCCGCCTGCTCCGAGTTGAGCTTTTTTGTATAGTTTCTCAGCAGACCTCCGTTCTTTTCTGCCCTCTTTTCCTCTTTCGCGCTGTAATGCTTCGGCGCATTATTTTTTTCATTAACGCCGGCATAATACGCCTGTCTGAGCTGACTTTCTTCAAGCCCTGCGTATTTATTTGCATTCGACTGCAAAACGCTGTCAAAGTCCTGCCCGAGCTGACCGGCGCGGCGGAAGTCGAGAAACGCATTCATATATTCGCTTGCCGAATCGCCCTGCTTATATCCTGAAATAAAAGCCCGTGCCGTGTCGGTGCTGTCAAAGCCCTGTGCAACATTGTACAAAGCTTCGGTCTCGCGGCTGTCAAACCGCACATCGCTCAGTGCAACGCTGCCGCCGTCCTGCGTTTTGACATACATCTGCGCCCGATTTCCGTCCTTTTCGATACGGTCTATGCCGTTGATTGTTACGCTCTGTCCGTCAATCGTTGCCGGAACAGCGTTGACATAACTTTTCTTCTGTGATATATTGTTATCGGAAGGGGCGAGCGCATGAGGCGTCTTGGACGTAGACTGCAGGTCTTCGGACATGTTCAGTACTTGCGAGACCCCTTCTGCTTTTGTTTTATATGCACTTACAACATGTAAAGTTTTTGCTTTTGAGTCAGGCACAGCTTCGACGACATAATAATTTCCGTTTACTCGTTTACTGTAAACAACTGACTTTGACAGTTTATTATCAGAATCTCTATAACGGCCATTGTCGTCTTTTGCCGATTCAATATTGTCATAATTTTCGAGAACATATTCTATTCTCGCCAGATCGTTAACATCAGACATTGAGTGGTCTGCTGCTCCATTCTCCCCGTGGCGGTTTTCTACATGGATAACCGTGTTTCCGTCCATATCGCGCTTATACTCACTGGTATCTATACCGGTGAGTTTTTTTATATCTTGCACCTCGCGCTCATTTACAGAGCTAAGTTCTATTTTAATCTTACCTGCAACATTTTTATCTTTAAGGTTGCGAACTCGCTCTACAAAGTCAACGATCTTCGGATTTACCGCCTTTTTATATTCCTGCTTTATTGTCTCTATGTCCTTCTTTAACGACAGCTGAGAGTCTTCCGCGGCACCTGATGTGCCGTTTTTTATTTCAGCAGCCACGTTCTGAGCGTTCTCAGAGCCCCGGAAAAGCCGTTTTTCTGCGCGGGTAAGTTTATCACCCTCAGCCTGTTTCTGCACCACAGCGGACAATCTGACTGCGTCCTGCGTGTTCTCACCGAGGCTTTCAAGCCGCTGCGCAATCTGCGTCTGCTCTCCGCCTGCAAAACCTGCAACCGTCTTTCCCGTGATGTTCGTACCCTGTTTTCTGTGGTTGAGATATCCAAGCCCGGAACCCACTACACCAAAGCCGGCGCCCATAAGTGCTCCGCCCGCTCCCGCTTCGACGACTTGCAGTGCAAGATCTCCGGCAACCTTTTTCTTTGCTTCAGCCTCGCTCAATCCCTGCTTCTCATATGCAGCTATCATGAGCTTATAATTGGAAATATCGCCGTTTGCTATGGTATCATAGGCTATGTTTGCTATTTCCGTCGCGGCTTCTTCCGAAAAGTTTACCCCGGTTGATTTGAGTATGTTCATCGCGACATCGCGCATACTTCTCGGGTCAACCTCTTTGAGCTTGTTGAAATTACCTATCGAAACTTTTTCGAAGAGACCTTCAAATATGCCGGAAACAGCTCCGCCGATAACCGCTTGGTCGTCGTTGCCGCCGCGAGCTTTTATATCACGCATTGTTGAGTTCGCAGCAGAAAGACCGAGTATTCCGCCGCCGACAGCTTCGGCAACTTTCCCCGCTGCTTTTATTCCCGCCCCGGTATTCGCAAGTGCTCCGCCGGCAAGATTGCCCGCGGCTGCAGATGCAGCCGAATCGAGCGCGGACATTCCTGTTCCGTATAAGAAGTCGAAGACATCCCGGTCGCCAAGCTTCCAGTCATGCTCATCCATAACCGCTCCGCGTGCCGTATCGCTTAACTGACTTGCTATTCCGGCGTCTCTGTTATAGTCTACAGGCGCATAACTGCCGGTAAGCTTTCTTCCGACCTGCTGAGCGGCAGCATCAAGATATCCCGCTCCACTGCTTGTTAAATTCACCGGCACACTCAGTGCGCTGGCAATCACCTGATGGTCTGCACTGAAGTCACGAACCGCATCTTGTACCTGCTCATTCTTGCGGCGGTTATACTCATACGCAAAATAATTCTCAAGCTCATCGGGATTCATTCCCTTTGCACGAACCTTATCCTCTATTTCCTTGAGTCTCTGATTATATTCATAGACATTCTTGTTGTTTCCGCTCGTGCCGACTGACTCTTCGAGCTTTATTCTGTCCTTGAGCTCGGGGATAGACTGTATTTCCTTGAGCGTTGCCTCGTCAAACTGGCTGAGTTTTTCGGATATATCCCTGTTGTATATCTCCGACTCCAATGCAGCGGACTCACTCTTCAGATTATTGAGCTTGTTTTTTGCCGCCTTGGCTTCTTTAGTATACTTTTCATAATCCGCTGTATTTCCTTGCATCGTGCTAAGAAACGCCCAAACCCGATTTTTGAATGATTCACTGCGGTTCTTCTTTTTCTCGTTCTTGATATCGTCAAGACGTCCTTTCATATCATCCTCGGTCATGGTGTCCATAACGCCGGAATTACGCGTATCGGAGTAATAGTCGGACTCCTTCTGCAGATTCTGCGAAGTCTGCTGCAGAGCATTCTTGTATTCCTCGTACCGTGCCATGAATGTGTTGTAGCGTTCTTCCCCCAGCTGCTCACGCTGCGAGTCGAGGTAGGATTTGATTCTGTCCGCCTTTTCAAGATCATTGTTTACCACACTCTTTGTATTTTCGCTGTCGCGTTTCCAATTCGCATATGAACTGTTTTGCAGCCTGCTGTTTGCGCTTCTGGTGGTACGACCGGTTGATTCAAACCAGTCATGCATTTCCTTGTCGCTCGAATCCCACTGATATTTATCATTTGCTCTTTTGATTCTTTCGTCTATTGACTCAGGAGCCTCGTATTTCGAATTTACACGCTTTATTCTGTCGTCAATTGTTTCCATTTTATCCTCCGCTTATGAAAGTCCGTAATGCTGACTGAGTATATAAATATCCTCGTCGGTCAGGTTCTTGTTCTGGCTCATCTTCGTTTTTATATAATTCTCGTAGCTTCCGTATTGGTTTTTCAGTGCCGGTCTTACACCAAACTCGTACCGAGTCGGCTGTGCACCTATAAACTCACTGGCTGCCTTTGATTTTGTAGCAGTCTGTTTTCCGCTGCTCCCGGTCGAAGAACCGCTTGACCCGCTCCTGCCTGACGAAGACGACGAAGAGGTTGAATAGCTCTGAGCCTTGAGAGAGTCCATATATTTGTCATGCTCAAACTGCTGTTTTTTGAGATTATAATCCCTTGAGTCCTGCTGCTTGCCGTAGTCAAACTGTTTCTGCCAGTTGCTCTGCGCAAGCGCGTCCTGCTGCTTGCCGTAATCAAACTGCTGCTGCCAGTTATTCTGTGCAAGGGCGTCCTGCTCCTTTCCGTAGTCGAACTGCTGCTGCCAGTTATTCTGTGCAAGGGCGTCCTGCTCCTTCTGATAATCAAACTGATTCTGCCAGTTGCGCTGATTGACATAGTCCTGCATATACTGGCGGTTCTGCTCGCTCTGCCAATTCGACTGCTGCTGTGCTGCATCTGCGCGTCCTGTATAATATTCAAGCTCATACTGCCACTGCGCAAGCTGATTGAGGTAACGGTTGTAATCACTTTCCGAGAGATACTGTGACTGGCTCTGTAGATAATTGAGTGTGTTATAGTAGTCGCTCAGCGTGTCCTGATATTTTTTATAGTCTGAATCGTCGAGGTTCTGCAGGACCTGCATATGCTGCAATTTATCGCTCTTGTCGTCACGATATTTGCTATATGCCCGGTCATACAGTGACGGAATGACATTGTTCAAATCGTTGAGGCTTGACTGGTATGCCTGGTTTCCGGCAGTCGAAGCATAAGAACTGCCGTAACCGCCGGTGAGCGCCGCGGCATTCCCCATAGTGTCCTGCATCGCCATCTTGCCCTGCTGAATATACTGATCCTTATACTGCTGATAGAGCGGATCGGCATTGAAATCATACTGAAAATCTTTGGTGTTTTCGTAGTCCTTCAGAAGTCCCTGTATCTGATCTGCATAATTGCTCTGATAGTCCCCGGGCTTTGAGTTGTAATGGTTCTTCAGATCCTCCTGAGCCTGCTTAACTTCGTCGGATTCCTCGTAGTCCTTTGGCTTGTTGAGCAGCGTTTTTATCGTGCCTATACCGTATCCGACCTGCTTCGCGGCGTTTATTCCCTGCTTTGCCATTCCACCGGCGAGCGCCGCCGCATTTCCGCCCTGCGCCACGGCGTATGACAGTTTGTCCTTTGATATGCCCTGCTGCTTTTTCTGCTTTTCAAGGTCTTTTGTCGTGTATGCCATTTGCTTTTACCTCCTCAGATCAGATAATTTATGTTCAGCTTATATGAAGTCAGATTGTATTTATAAGCTTTTGTCTCAAGATTGAAGCACCAATCAAGCACCACTCTTCCATCCGGAAATACCGACCACCGGGCAAGGTTGGTATCGTTCGCCGCACAGATTGTAAATATCCTGCTCTGCGGACGCAGATCCTCCGGCAGCGTGCATATGGTTTTCCCGCTCGCCGTTATCCCCTGCACATCTCCGACGATGTTGACCGAGTTTCCGAGTCTGCGGCCTTTGGGTGTCAGTCCATTCGCGCCCGGAGTTATTCCGTCCGTAAGCTCTAACTCCTGCCAGCCTGTGTCTTTCAGCGGAAAAGTTTGTTCTCCTGCCTGCAGTCCCTTTCTGAGGAGCAGCAGCATGTTGACGTCCATCGTATTGGCGAGTTCCGCAACCTTGCCGAAAGCTATTCCTTTGCCGCCGCGCAGGAAGTCCATCAGCACGAAGCTCGTCGAAAGCTCATAAACATATTCCGCGGAAGCAAGGCTATCGGTAATTTTGAATTTTATCTTATACGAGACATTCTCGCTGAGACCGTCAAAGAGGATTGTCTGCACATCATTGCTCATCGCCGTCTCATCAGACCAGGCATCCATCGTATCTGTCTTGTAGCTTGCTTTGCAAACCGCTGTATTCTTGCCTGACAACGCCGAAAAGCTATAGTTCACCTTTCCCGCCGCATATGTGCCCTTGTCGTTTTCTGTGCCGTCCTGCGTGCATCTGAAGCATGTTACCTCATTTATCATCGGACTGTCATACTTTTCAACCGATATGCTCGCCGTCTGGCTGACCGTTCTGCCTCTGCTGTCTGTCGCCGTGACCGTAAAGTTCAGCTCACCCGACAGATAGCAAGTGTAGGTATAAACCCCGCCGGTCTGATTTGACAGAACTGCACCGTTCACGGCAAACCGATAGTTCTTTATCTTTGAGCTGTATGCCCCCTGCGCAGCGGCAGTAATCCTGCATTTTGAATAGTCCTGCACATATATTCCCCATTCGGTCGGAACGCTGCCGTCTATGCGCTCTATTGTCAGTTCCGGCATTGTGGGTTTCACATCGTCCGGAACCGAAAAAGTAACAGTCTTCGTGTTCGTCTCAACGAGCGTCGTCGGGATCAGTCCTAACTTCTTGTATGTTTCAATCTTCAGCGTGCCGGTTCTGCTGCTTCCGCTCGTAATGGCATTAGCCCATTCGAGTGGGAACTCATATGCCGTCATAACTGCATTGTTTGTTGAAAAATACCCGCTCTCGTAGCTGTAATTGCCGCAAGTGAAATACATCTTATGGGTGTATGACTTCCCGTCATTCGCATCCTCGACTTCAATCAGAATATTACCAAGGCCATTTATTTTGCTGACACCTACGGTGATATTCTTCGGATATGTTTTGATTGTTGTTATTGCCATTGTTTATTCCCTCCATATAAAGCTAAGATTGCCATTACTCCTGGGCGTGAACTCCCAGTTGCCTATCCTCAGTCGGTTAAGAACTTCAACATCCGTAACATAAAGGCAGCGGTTGGAGATATAGGCTATCTCCGTGCCGTTCTGTGTGAAGCTTAATTTTTCATTTGTCAGCATAGATTTGAACGGACTGTCCGCCTTGCCGAGCTCCATTCCCTCCGCCGTGAAGCGGAAATATGTTCTTATTAGCTCCTGAAACTCTTCGAGTCTGCCGTCAACCTCTGTTGTATAGAGATAATTCTGGTCGAAATTCAGCTGAATTTCCCTTGAAGTCTGTGTAACATAGGACTCGAGTGTTGCATTAAGCTCTGCAATTGACGCCTTCGCGCTAAGCTCTTCGCGCACCGTTGTCATTATGTTGTCATTGTTCTGCTCTATCTCGGTGTGAAATGTCTGATTTATCTCTTCCGCCTGCGCTATGATTTTATCGTTGAGCTCGTTATAATCAATCTTTCTGCCCGCTTCTAATTGCTCAACGGCGCCGCTCGCCAGCTCCGCCATTGACCGCGTCTGCTCCACCGTTTTCAGATAAGTCGGCGAAAAATTGTCTCCGTCAAGATTGTTGAGAATATACCGAAGCTGTTCGTTAAGTTGATAGAGATAGCTTTGAGTTTTCTGATCTCCGCCAAGATTCGTCGGCAGATTCAGATTTAGCGTCGGCATCAGATTTCACTCCCTTGTTCCGTTACCTTTGCGATGCTGTACAAGATGAACTTGCCCCTGCCCCGCATTCGGATTTTCATGTGGTCGCAGCGCCTGACTATAATCGGAATAGTGATTGTGCGATTGTTTACAGCATCGATGTGCAGCACTTCCTCGTAATCGCCCATAGAGTCATACTGGATCTGCACCCGGAACTGCGCCCCGCGTTCGACGCTCAGGCGAAACTGCAGTTTTGAAATATATTTATTATCGGGGCTTGTCACTCCAATAGGTCCGCTTTCGGCCATCCATTCAACCGGCTTTTCGTCATACGTCTGATCTGTTACGCTGTATCGCGTCGTGCCGTGCATCGTCCACAGGCTGTTTCCAACCGTGAAATACAATTCCCCGTCCAGCGGCGCGAAAGCATCGATTTTCAGCCCGCTCTCCCTATGCCATATTTTTGTGCGCTCATCGTATGTGAACAGGCTGTATTTGCCGTTCTCGTCCGACATCGACACATAATATTTGTTGTCGATTGCTCCCGCTACGGCATTTCTATATGCGTTTGCACCGAACGCCTCGGAAACATTGACCGGGGTTCCGCCGTCATAGGCGCATATACCGTTGCGGCTCTTGTAGTATAGTGTTTCGTTGCACAGTGCGAGGCTTCGCTCACTGCCGTTTTGGACGCCCCTTATAGATTCGTTCGTAACCTGAAAATTTGAGGGCTTCGAGCCGTAGACCTTGTGGACGCAGTCTTCCTTAAAAAACAGGATATATCCCCGCATCGTAAACGCGCCAGTAAACTTACCGTGCGTTCCGACTGTCACGGCGTAACTGTCGCTCGCCAATCCGAGAAAACAATTCCAGTTAAATGGATCGCCTATTTTGCAGCAATATATCTCATGCTTATCGGAAGAACATCCCCAGATGCGGTTTTCGCTTTCGGTCACGAAGTCCATATCCGGCACGGTTCTTTTTACAGTCACCGCTTCCTGCTGACTCGATACTTCATCTATGAATCCGGTCACGACTATGTAATCCTTGCTGACCGCATAGAGTATCATGTTTGTGTTGAACTGTTCGTCCTTGCAGCCGCTTATAGTCACTCCGTCATATTCCGAGAATCCTTCGCCTATTCCGGCCGAAGAGATTTTGACGAATGTCGTCGCCACCGCATTCCACATCTTTGTTGCTGCGGCATATATCTTGAGAGTATGCGGCTTTGAGGAAGTATCAAGCCAGCTGTCGCCGTTTGTCGGCTCTTCCGGCGCCGTGGCCGAGACTGTCGGGTTATAATCATCTCCGGTTACTCGCGTCAGCGTAAATGATACCGCCGCAGTTGTCGTAAACGATTTTTCCAAACTGCCTACGCCCTCGCTCACTTTCTCGGTGTTGATATATTTTTTGTCCGGCCAGATGAGGACATACGCACCCATGCTCAGCATTTGTTTGCGGCTTTTCTCGACATCGCCGCTGACCTGATCGCCGTTGTAGAACACTTTGCCATTGTCCACCCAACACAGACCGTTGTTCACGCAAAAGCCGTCAAGGCGTGTGAAATCGCGAATTTTTTTCCGCTGCTCTCTCGGCGTCAGGGCAGGATAGCTGTCTGACGAAAGATTCTCTTCGTCGTAAAATTCATTGTCACTTATAACAAGGTCATGGTGATATCCTCCGAACGCGCTCATCATTTCCCTGTTTTTACTGACCGTGTTAAGAATAGGCAGTCTCATCGGTTCACCTCATAAATATTCCGCCCGCCGGAGCCGCGTGCGTTCTGCTGTAATATCCCCAGTAGCCCTCGTATGCCTCGTTGAAAGCCATTGCCGAATTGTTGTATCGGTCGTATTCGGCGTTGAAAAAGTCAATTTTTGACATCAGCCAAAGAACATATAGGTTGCTGTAAGACTCCGGCACAAGCAGTTCTGTGTTCGTGTCTGTGTCTTCATTATAGCCTTCAAACACCGTTGATTTCTCCCCGCTCTTCGCGTCTATCAGCTCTTTTACTATCTTCCCGTCAAGCTCGGAAAGCCATCTTATTTTCTGCTCGTCCGAATACTGATTGGGCTTTAGCTCATCGGTCTGTCTTATTGCTTCGCATATTTTCATATAAACCTCCTGAAAGTAAAAGAGGGCGCAAAATGCGCCCTCCCGGTGTGTCCTTATCTCTCTTTGATATACTGCTCTACCAGCTTCTCAAGGCGCTGCTCCGCCAGCTGCTTCTGTCTGTCGGAATTGCGTATAACCTCTGCGACGCAGGCGGGCACTTCGACTTCTACGCCACGCTGGATCTGAAAATTCCTGCCGTTGACCGAAACAAACAGATCATCTTTGTATGCACCGTCGTCCTTAAAGAGAAAGATTTTCTCCGTGGGTTCTTTCTGCTCCTCGGGCGCAGCAGCCTCTTCGGTGGTTGTGGTCTCTTCGGGGGTTGCGTTCTCCTCGGGTGCAGCCGTCTCTTCGA
>OHBQ01000484.1_pt1 | contig 16351 bp, 15 predicted proteins | sample 1577401 | NCBI WGS metagenome assembly OHBQ01 (sample SAMEA3879581, study PRJEB24766) | human gut metagenome | biome: human-associated habitat; feature: feces | place: USA | collected 1985/1987
CTCTTCGCAAAGCCGCTACTCGTTGTCGGCGACGGCGAGATTCTCATGGAGGGAAAGCCAAATGCGTGAGATAGATGTCAGTCTCATAACCGAAGCGGTCAGCCGCGCGTGCATCAGCGCCAACAAAGTTCTGCCCGATGACCTCGCAGCGCTTATCAAAAAGAGCGCCGATGCCGAAACCGACGATGTGCCCAAAGATATAATGTGCCGCCTGTGCGATAATCTCTGCGCCGCAAAGGAGCTGGATATTCCAATCTGCCAGGACACCGGAATGGCTGTTATCTTTGCAAAGGTCGGTCAGGATGTCCACTTTGTCGGCGGCAGCTTTAAAGATGCAGTCAACGCCGGAGTCGCAAAGGGCTACACCGAGGGCTATCTCAGGAAGTCGGTCGTTGCCGATCCTCTCAGGCGCGTCAATACCGGCGACAACACCCCGGCTGTTCTGCATATCGAGCTTGTCGAGGGCGATAAAGTCGAGCTGACCGTTGCGCCCAAGGGCTTCGGCAGCGAGAATATGAGCGCGCTTAAAATGTTCACTCCCTCCGCCTCGCGCGAGGATATTATAGATTATGTTGTCGATGTTGTCCGCCGCGCGGGGAGCAACCCCTGTCCACCGATGGTTATAGGCGTCGGTATCGGCGGCGATTTCGAGCAGTGCGCGCTGCTCGCCAAAAAGGCTCTCTGCCGCCCGGTCAGCGAGCCGAATGCCGATGAGTATTACGCCGCGATGGAATCGGAGATACTCGAAAAGGCAAATGCCCTCAATATAGGCCCTCAGGGCTTCGGCGGCAAGACGACCGCGCTGAGCGCCGCCGTCGAATTTGCCCAGACCCATATCGCGGGATTGCCCGTCGCGGTCAATATCGGCTGCCATGTCACCCGCCATGTGACCGTCGTTGTCTGATATCTTGCCCTATTATAGAAAATTTGTAAATTTTTTAGAAATGCAGCTCTTTGCTCTTTATTTTTTTAGTCATATGTGCTACAATACAATCAGAGACAGAAGTCTCCAATAATTCTAAGGGGCTGACATTATGAAAATAGTTATTACTGGACGCAAGTGTTCGCCGAGAGAATCATTCAAGGAGAGAGCGGAGAAAAAGCTTGCCAAGGTAGAGCGTTTCTTCGGCGACGAGGCGGAGGCAAAGATCACCGCCACTGTCGAGAAGTCAGGTCAGACAGTTGAGATAACCGTTATAAACAACGGTATGATATTCCGTGCGCAGGAGCGGGCGGAAAATATGAACGATGCGCTCGATAAATGCGTCGATTCGCTCGTTCGCCAGATTCGCAAGAACAAAACAAAGCTTGAAAAGCGTATGCGCTACGCCGCATTTGATGAACTCAATGACGGCGCGGATGTTGCGGACGAGAAAGAGTATGACCTCGTCAGAACAAAGCACGTTGCAGTCAAGCCGCAGACGGTCGATGAGGCTATTCTTCAGATGAATATGCTCGGCCACGAGTTCTATATGTTTATAAATGAGGCGACAGGTCTTGTCAGCGTGGTCTATTGCCGTATCGACGGCGGCTACGGTCTGCTTGAGCCCAGCGCCGAATGATTTGAATTTGCTTTTCTGAACAAGGGGCGCGCCCTGGTGCGCCCCTTGTACTATGTGAAAACGAAAGTAGCTTTGAAAGGTAGTTTTGATGGATATAAATTTCGCAGTACCCTGTCTGCTGGGTCTTGAGGCGCCGATAGCCGAAGAGCTCAGAAATATGGAGGCGTCGGATGTCCGCGCCGAAAACGGCCGCGTGCTTTTCAGCGGCGACGAAAATATTCTTGCCCGCGCAAATATCTGCTCGCGCTTTTCCGAGCGCGTGCTTGTGCTTTTCGGCTCGTTCGAGGCGCATAGCTTTGAGGAGCTTTTTCAGGGCACACGCGCCCTCCCGTGGGAGCAATGGATCGGCGCAGACGATGCGTTCCCCGTCAAGGGCTATTCCATCGATTCCGACCTTTTCAGCGTGCGCGACTGCCAGGCGATAATCAAAAAAGCGGTCGTTGAACGCCTAAAACAAAAATATTCTATCGAGTGGTTTGAAGAGAGCGGACCTGTCTATCAGATTCAGTTCTCTATAATGAAAAACAAAGTTTCGCTTATGCTCGACACCTCCGGCGCGGGACTTCATAAGAGGGGATACCGCCAGAATGCAAACGACGCCCCGATAAAAGAGACTCTTGCCGCGTCGCTGTGCTGGTTTTCGCGTCTGTGCCCGTATCATTCGCTCTATGACCCCATGTGCGGATCGGGTACGATACTTATCGAGGGCGCGATGATGGCGCGCAATATCGCCCCCGGAGTCAACCGCAACTTTGCCGCCGAGCGCTGGAGCAATATCCCGCGCGATGTGTGGTATACCGAGCGCGAGCGTGCGCGCGACCTTGAGCGCGAGGCTCATGACTTCTTTGCTTACGGCTCCGATATCAGCCGTGAAGCTGCGGCTCTTACCGCCGCAAACGCCGAAGCTGCCGGCGTTGACGACCTCGTCAGCGTGCGCTGCTGTGAATTGAAAAAATTCGTTCCGCAGACCGAGCGCGGAACTCTTATATGCAACCCGCCTTATGGCGAGCGTATGCTCGATATCGAGCAGGCAAACGCACTTTATCGCGACATGGGTCGCGTGTTTGAACGCCGCCACGGCTGGTCTTACAGCATCATAACTCCGTGCGATACTTTCGAGCAGGAGTTCGGGCGCAAGGCTGATAAACGCAGAAAATTATATAACGGCATGATAAAATGCCAGTTATTTATGTATTTTAAATAAGGCGAAAGAGGTAAAACAGGAGGTATTATTTGTGAAACATATTTTCCTCATCAATCCGGCAGCAGGAAAGAAGGGCAATGCCGAGAGCATTATCCGTCCCCAGATCGAGGACTATTGCGGCAAAGCGGGTCTCGACTATGAGATCTATGTCACAAAATGTCAGGGCGACGCCCAGAACTACTGCAGGGAACACGCAAAATCCGGCGAAGCGCTCCGCTTCTATGCCTGCGGCGGCGACGGAACTCTCTATGAGGTGGTCAACGGCGCTTACGGCTATCCCAACTGCGAGGTCGCAGTTATCCCGCTAGGCTCGGGCAACGATTTTGTCCGCCTGTTCGGCACAAAGGAGCAGTTCTGCAATGTCGAGGCTCAGGTCACGGGTATCCCCGTCGAGCTTGATGTTATCAAGTGCGGCGACAAGATAGCCATCAACCAGTGCTCGATGGGCATGGACGCCGAGGTTTGCGCGAAGCAGTCCTATTTCAAGAAGATGCCGCTTATGACGGGTGAGACCGCGTATGTCGCGGCGGCTCTCCAGGCGCTCTGCAAGAAAATAGGTCATGAGTTCACCATAACTATTGACGACGGCGAGCCGATAAAGCAGGATGTCCTGCTCTGCGTCGCGGCGAATTCCCGTTGGTACGGCGGCGGCTTCAAGGCGGCTCCGCTCGCATGGCCGGATGACGGCAAGCTTGACTTTGTTATCATCCGCCACGACAGAGGCCGTTTGCGCCTGTTCCCGCTTCTTCAGAAGTATAAGAAAGGTCAGCACCTCGGTCTGCCGATGACCCAGTATATCAACGGCACAAAGCTGACTATCCACAGCGATGTTCCCGCGGCTGTCAATATCGACGGCGAGTGCGAGTATGTCAACGATGTCGTGTTTGAGCTTGTTCCCAAGGGAATCAAGTTCGTCGTGCCTCAGTTCTCCGAGTTCCATAAGGGCAGAACCGAGCGCGAAGCGGCAAGAAAATAAAACAAAAAAGCACTGCCTGACGAAAGCCGGGCAGTGCTTTGAAATATGAGTTTTATTCGGTAACCTTGTCCGTGCGCAGCCTGTATCTGCGGTCTCTGAGCAGCTTTTCGAGGCAGTGCGGGCAGGCGGGACGCTCGGGGAAGAAGAGTCCGCCGGGATGAACATTCAGCTTGCCGTGATAATCCGAGCCTGATGTTACGCGCAGGTGGCTGTATTTCTTCGCCCACGCTTCGGCAATCTCGTTGTTCGATTCGTGACCGGGATGGGCGTTGTATATCTCAACTCCGTCGAGCAGCTTGTCGTCTGTGACCGTCATGCCGACTCTGAACGGGTGCGCCTGAAAAACAATGAGGTTATTCTCGTCTGCTATCGGTCTGAAGTCCTCTAGGCACTCAATCCTGTCGAGGTCGGGATGCGAATAGACAAAGTCCTCGTTGAAGCCGTAGACAAGATAGTCGTTGTCGTTCTCGAGAAATCTCAGCTCCATGCCGAGAAGAACCGTGAAATCCTCGGTCTCGAGTGCCTTTGCAGCTCTGTAACCCTCGAAGAAATGATCCGCTTTCTTCTCCCACGGCTCGTTTGCTATCTTTTCCATCGTGCCCGTATGCATGTGGTCGGTTATGACTATTCCGTCGTAGCCGAGATTTTTGAAAGTATTCACAACCTGCTCCGCAGGAACTTCGCCGCACCTGCTTGTCTGCGAGGTGTGCGCGTGCATTTCAAAAAGATATTCTTTCATCCGTCTCACTCTTTCTCGTTTTGTCGTGAGTATTATACTCCGATCTCAATGTTTTCGCAATTATTTTTTGAATTTTGGAGAACTTATGAAAAACTATTCGCTTATTATCTGGGATTTTAACGGCACTCTGCTCGACGATGTCGGCGCGGCGCTCGGCTCCGTCAACGATATGCTTGCCCGCCGCTCAAAAGAGCCGATAACGCTCGATGAGTACCGTGAATATATAGATGTACCTATCCGCCATTTCTATGAGCAGGTGCTCGACCTCGAAAATGAGGACTACGATTTGATTCTCAACGAGTTCCAGCAGGGCTACGAAGCCCATGTCAAAAACTGCGGACTGACTCGCTTCGTCTCTGCGGCTCTCGAAGAGGCAAAGCGCCTCGGTATTCCGCAGGTCGTGCTCTCGTCGAGCGAGCAGAGTCAGCTCGAACGGCTTTTGAAGCACTATGAAATCGACGGATATTTTGACTCTGTCCTCGGCGCGGACAACCTCCTTGCCGGCAGCAAGGTCGAGCGCGCGGAAAAATTCATAGAGGAGCACGGCGTCGATGCGTCAAAAGCCGTCGTTGTCGGCGATCTTCTGCACGACTGCGATGTCGCAAAAGCGATCGGCTCGCAGTGCCTGCTTATAACGAGCGGACACCATGACCGCGCCCGCCTTGAGAGTGCCGGTGTGCGCGTTGAAGATACGCTGAAAAGCTTCGTGGAGGAAAACTGATTTTTTCCGCCACTTGAAGAAAATCCTTATATGTGCTATTATATTATACTGCGGGTGAATGCGTTTGCCCGCAGATATTTATTGCAAAAAAACGGGAGAACAAGATGATAACAGTATCCGATCTCAGCTTCAATTTCGGCACCCAGACCCTGTTCAAGGGCGTCGATCTCAAATTTACGCCCGGCAACTGCTACGGTATAATCGGCGCAAACGGCGCGGGCAAGTCTACATTTCTGAAAATACTCTGCGGTGAGCTCGAGCCCTCGCACGGCTCGGTTATAATCCCGCCGACCGTCAGAATGTCCGTGCTCCGTCAGGATCACTACGCTTTTGACGAATACACCGTGCTCGACACCGTTATTATGGGCAACCGCCGCCTCTATGATATAATGAAAGAAAAGGACGCGCTCTATGAAAAGCCGGACTTCAGCGAGGAGGACGGAATGCGCGCCGCAGTGCTCGAGGAGGAGTTCGCTGATCTCGACGGCTGGGAGGCGGAGTCAGACGCGTCAAAGCTGATTCAGGGTCTCGGCCTTGAAGAGAGCCTGCTATATGAGCAGATGGCGTCGCTCTCCGGTTCGCAGAAGGTCAAAGTTCTGCTTGCGCAGGCGCTTTTCGGCAACCCCGATATAATCCTGCTCGACGAGCCTACGAACGACCTCGATATAGCCGCCGTCAAGTGGCTCGAGGATTTCCTGAGCGAGTATTTCGGAACGGTCATAGTCGTTTCGCATGACCGCCATTTCCTCAATAATGTCTGCACGCGAATAGTCGATATCGATTATTCCGAGATAAAGATGTATGTCGGCAACTACGAGTTCTGGTATGAGTCGAGCCAGCTCATTCAGAAGCTCATAAAACAGCAGAACAAGAAAAACGAAGAAAAGGCGAAGGAGCTTCAGGCTTTCATCGCAAGATTCTCCGCGAATAAATCGAAGTCCCGCCAGGCGACTTCGAGAAAGAAGCTGCTCGATAAGCTAACTATCGAAGAGCTCCCCGCGTCGAGCCGCCGCTATCCGTTCGTCGGCTTCGATATGGACAGAGAGGTCGGCAAGGATATCCTTACAGTTGAGGGACTGACCAAGGAAGTTGACGGAGTGAAGCTTCTCAACAATGTCAGCTTTACCGTGCGCAAGAACGACAAAATAGCCTTTGTCGGAAAAAGCGAGCAGGCGATAACAATGCTCTTCAAAATTCTCATGGAAGAGGAAACTCCCGACAGCGGCAGCTTCAAGTGGGGTCTGAGCACCTCGCGCTCCTATTTCCCGGCGGACAACTCCGCGTTCTTTAACTCCGATCTCAATCTTATCGATTGGATGCGCCAGTATTCAAAGGATCAGACCGAGACTTATATCCGCGGCTTCCTCGGCAGAATGCTGTTCTCGGGCGACGCAGTTCTGAAGCCCGTCAATGTTCTTTCGGGCGGCGAAAAGGTCAGATGCATGCTCTCGCGCATGATGCTCTTCGGCTCGAATGTTCTCATTCTCGATCAGCCGACGAACCACCTTGACCTCGAGTCCATAACCGCCGTCAACAACGGACTTTCGGATTTCAAGGGCAACGTGCTGTTTTGCTCGCACGACTATGAGATAGTCAACACCGTCGCCAACAGAATAATCGAGATTTGCGACGACGGAGTTATCGACCATTCGGGCAACTACGACGATTTTGTCGAGTTCAAGGAGAGCCGCGGCATGGAAGTCACCACGCTCTGACTCGGATTGATATTTTTTACGGTTTGTGGTATAATCAAAGCAGAGAAAATAGCGGAAAATAAAAATGATTTTTCGGGAAGGACAGTGAATTATGAATAATCAGAAAACTGTCAAAAGTGCAAACAGCGAAAAGAGCGCAGTGCTCTATATCGTGACCTGCACGCTGGTCGTCATTCAGCCGCTGCTCGATATACTTTCGTCTATTGTTATCAATCTCGGCAAGGCGAATTATATCAGCGTCTCGGGTGCTGTCAGGGCGGTTATCATTGCCGCTGTGACCGTGTTCACCCTCGGCTTCTACAAGGGTAAATACAGCACCCTGTTCAAAGTCTATAACGGTATCGCCGCCGCATATATCGCACTGATGTGCCTTATGAGCGCGACCCGCGGAGACCATGTCGCGTTTTTCTATATGCTCGGACTCATGGCGGATACTTTCTTCTTCGCGTTCATGTTCCTGCTCATATTCGAGACCGCGCAGACCGTCGGACGCAGAGTTCACCCCGCCGTTATAGCGGCGACGGCGCTCATCTACGCGCTGACACTTGTTATAAATTATCTTTCAAAGAAGGGCACGTTCCATTATTCGACCTCGTTCGCCGTGGCACTCGCTCTGCTTATCCCGACCGCTCTCGTTTTCTTCGTCTCCCATCTCGGCAAAAAGAAAGCGGAGAGCACAAGGCCCGCCGATGCGGCGCTCTCGTGGATAGTCCCGGCGGCAGGTGTTATCTTGCTCCTCGTCGGCGCAGTGCTCTCGAATTCAAAGCCCGTGCTCTTCGTCTCCGTCATATTCTCGGCTATCCTCTTTATGTGGACATTTTCATCCTGGCGGGACGGCAGAAAAGAGAACCGTCCGCCCATGATGCGTGCATTTCTTTCGAGCGCACTTTTCTGCGTGCTCATTCTCGCGCTCCTTCCGATATCTCCCGTGAAGAGCAGCTTCGACGGCACGTTCAGCTTCAAGGGTATGTTCTATACATATAACGGTCAGCAGTCGCCGACAGTCAACCCGAACGGTGATGATCCGATTTTCGGCGATGAGGACGAGGACGACGACAGCGATTATGTCCCGAACCTCGATTCCGGCTATGTGCCCGGCAGCGATAAAAAAGACGATGACACAACAAAAGGTGATGACAAAAAGACCACCGAAAAAAGCTCGGCTTCTACAGCAGGCGAATCCACAAAAGAACCCGCCGGCGACAGCACTGATGACACCTCCGAAGAGACAACGGAGATAAGCACCGAGACCACAAAGTGGTGGCAGACGAAGCCCACGATGCCGGACAGATCCGATCTCGAGAGCTTTATAAAACCTTATATTCCAACCCTCCCCGAAGAAGACAGCACAGGGGAGTCGGAAACCGTTACCGAAAACACCACCGACAAGTCCGACACCGAGGAACCCGGCACAGCAGCTCCGGAGAACAACGCTCCCGCCGCCGCGATAGGCTTCGGCTCGCTCAGAAGTCCCGCGCTTCCGAATGCCGGCGCGATAAATATCGACAGAACGGTTTATTACTCAAAGATGTTCGGCGAGGGCGATATCCAGACAAAGCTCTTCGGCTTGAAATTCGCCGCGCTGTTCGATCAGACGGATTCGATAAAGACCGCGACAAAGGTCCATTCCGATCCCATAACCGTCGCACTCAACTACGGTATTCTCGGCTTTGTTGTCTATATCCTGCCCGCGGCGTTCATCTTCCTGAAGCTGCTCGCGTTTATCCTCGGAAATCTTTCGAAAGTTTTCCGTTCGGCAGGCTGCGCAGTCTATATGTTCACTTCCGTCGTTATTCTGATTCTCTCCGCGCTAGACGGCGATATTCTGACATTTTCTGCAGTCGGCGGCGTCGCGTCGGCCATTTTGGCGAATGCGCTCTCCGTCAGCGAGGATGCGCGCGACCGCTCGGCGGAAAATAAATAACACGCTGATATATCAAAAATAAACAGGGCGTCCCGCTTGCGGGACGCTTTTTTGATTTCTGTTGTATTTCAGAATTTTTATCTCTGCTCTCTGACGAATTTCCGAAAAATTTTCATAAAAACTCCGCTTTTCCACAAAAAATATTGAATCTAAATGGTACTATTTACATTTATATTTAATAGTGTGTATAATGAATATGCTGAAAATCGAGGGAAAACAAGGCTCACTTTTGTGCCTTTGCCCGATGCGGATTTTTGAATAATTGTTGATTATATCCTGCATTTTTGCAGGGAAAGGAATGATATATAAATGGAAAATCTGGGGTATTACAACGGCAAATTCGGTCCTCTTGAAGAAATGATGGTTCCTATGAACGACAGAGTGTGCTATTTCGGCGACGGCGTCTATGACGCGACTTACAGCCGCAACGGCGTTATCTTCGCTCTTGACGAGCACATCGACCGTTTCTTCAACAGCGCGGGATTGCTCCGCATCGAGCTTCCCTGCACAAAGGATGAGATGAAAGACATCCTCAACGATATGGTCAGCAAGGTTGACAGCGGCAATAACTTTGTTTATTGGCAGGCGACCCGCGGAACCGGAATCCGCAACCATGCGTTCCCCAAAGAGGGCAAGGCGAACATTTGGGTCACAATCAAGCCCGCAGAGGTCAAGGATCTTTCTCAGCGCATTAAGCTCATAACCCTTGAGGACACAAGATTCCTTCATTGCAATATTAAGACCCTCAACCTCATCCCGAGCGTTATGGCGGCTCAGAAGACCGCCGAGGCCGGCTGCGACGAGAGCGTTTTCCATCGCGGCGACAGAGTCACCGAGTGCGCTCACAGCAACGTACATATTATAAAGGACGGTGTGTTCAAGACCCATCCGACCGATCATTATATCCTGCCCGGCATCGCCCGCGCGCATCTTATCAGAGCGTGCAAGGCGAACAATATCCCGGTTGACGAGACTCCGTTTACTGTCGCCGAGCTTATGGATGCCGATGAAGTCATTGTATCTTCGTCCGGTTCGTTCTGCCTTGTCGCAAACGAGATAGACGGCAAGCCCGTCGGTGGCAAAGCGCCCGAGCTTATCGACACCCTCCAGAAATACCTCGTCAAAGAGTTTATTGACGCTACAACTGTCTGAGGGAGGGGAGCGGTATGACGCAAAAAGAGCTCACTCTTCTCAATTTAGGCGACAGCCTCGACAACATCTCCAACATCGATCCCAGAGGATACGGCGTGTGTCATATCCTCTATCCCGCTTCGCGCGAATACACGGGCGGTCCCCTCTGCATGAACGCGGCGGGGAAGCTCTGCGACACTCTGAAGCAGGATGACCTCGTCTATATAATGACCGGCTTTGTCCTGCCTCCGTTCGGCAGTGCCGAGACGGACGGCGTTATCAGCTCCGTCCTGCTCGCGCGTTCGCTCGTTATCGCGTTCGGCGCAAAGCCCGTTATCGTCTGCCAGGAGGAGAATGTCCCCGCCGTCAAGGCTATGGCGGCAGTTGTCGGACTTCATCTCTATGAGTCTATAGACGAGCTGAAAAAATATCCGATATCCATGGCTGTTGTGCCTTTCACAAAAGATAAGTCAAAGGCAGAGAGCTGCGCCGATGAGATAATCTCCCACGGCAAGCCCGCCGCTGTTATCAGCATCGAAGCGCCCGGCGAAAATAAAATCGGTAAGTACCATAACGCCACAGGACTTGATGTGACCGACCTTGAGGCGAAAATGGATATCCTCTTCGATAAGCTCCGCGCCATGGGCGTGCTCAATATCGCGATTGGCGACCTCGGCAACGAGATAGGCATGGGTACTATCGCGCCCCATCTGCATAAGCATATTCCCTATGCCAACGAGGGCGAGTGCCGCTGCGGATGCGGCGGCGGAATAGCCGTTCGGAGCATCACCGATAATATAATCACCGCGACCGTCTCCGATTGGGGCTGCTACGCGATGATAGCGGCGATAGCTTATCTTAAAAAAGATATTGATATCATGCACACCGCCGAGCTCGAGGGCGAGGCGATAACCGCCGCCGCACGCAACGGCATGATCGATATGTACGGCTGGTGCATCCCGGCAATCGACGGCTTCGGCAAGAGCATGAACATGACGATAGTCAACCTCATGCGCGAGTGCGTCAGCTACGCGCTGAGACTTGAGGACACCTGCAAGACCTGGTTCGAAAAGGTCATTGACAAGGGCTTTTTCGGCGAATAACCAAAAAGGGGTAAAAAGCTATGAACGAAACGCTGTTTCTTCCGGCCGGAGATTCGGCGGTCAATGTTGAATTCGGCAGGACTATAGACCCCGAGATAAATAAAAAAATACGCGGCCTGTCTGACTCGCTGTCCCGTAAGCCGATACGTGGGGTGACGGAATGTATTCCTACATTCCGCTCCCTGCTCGTCTGCTACGATCCCTTGCAGACGGGCTGCGAGGCTTTGATAAAGAAGCTCAAAAAGCGTATAAAATCGCTCGATCAGGTGTCGGGCGGGGAGAAGAGAGTTTTCAATATCCCCGTCTGCTACGGCGGCGAGTTCGGCGAGGATATAGCCTTTGTCGCGTCCCATGCCGGGCTCACCGAGCAGGAGGTCATAGATATACACACGGGCAGAGATTATCTTATCTTCATGCTCGGATTCCTGCCCGGATTTGCCTATCTCGGCGATATGGACAAACGCCTGCACACTCCGCGCCTGTCAAACCCACGAACAAGTATTCCTGCGGGCTCCGTCGGTATAGGCGGCGAGCAGACCGGAATATATCCGCTCGCGTCTCCGGGCGGCTATATACGCTTCTTCGCCGTCGATGAACAGGAGTATCGCCGCATTGAAGAGCTCGTCAGCCGCAACGAATATGAGTGCAGAATAACGACCGGGGAGGGCAAATGATATGAGTATGCATATAATCTCTCCCGGTATGCTCACCACCGTTCAGGATCTCGGACGCCGCGGCTATATGGCGTCGGGATTCCAGCAGGGCGGCGCAATGGATCAGTTTGCCGCCCGAGCCGCCAATATCCTGCTCGATAACAGCGAGTCGGACGGCGTGCTCGAAATGACCCTGCTCGGCGTTAAAGCTTATTTTGATGAGGACAATGTGATTGCGATAACCGGAGCCGAGTTTGCTCCCACCGTGACCGATTCCGAGACGGGCGAAGTTACCGAGCTTCCGATGAATTGCGCCGTGCGCGTCAAAAAAGGCGATGTGCTCGATTGCGGGAGCGCCAGGAGCGGACTTCGCGGCTATCTCGCCGTGGCGGGCGGCTTTGATATCGCGCCCGTTATGGGCAGCATGTCAACGAATCTTAAATGCAAAGTCGGTGGCTTCGAGGGCAGAAAGCTGAAATCCGGCGATGTTCTGCCGCTCAGATATCCGCAGAGTGATCTCTACGGCATGTCTTCCCGAGTTTTCGAGCCCGAGAAACAAAAAGACGGCACAGTTACCGTCCATGTTATACCCGGCCCGCAGGATGATTATTTCTCCGACAAGGGCAAAAATATCTTTTATTCCGAAACTTATTCCGTCACCGGCGACTCCGACAGAATGGGCATAAAGCTCGACGGTACGCCGGTCGAGAGCGTTGACGGCGTCGACATTATTTCGGACGGCATCGTCGCAGGCTCGGTTCAGATTCCGTCCTCCGGCAAGCCGATAATCATGATGGCGGACAGACAGACTACCGGCGGCTATGCAAAGATAGCCACGGTCATTACCTCTGATTTGCCCCTGCTCGCCCAGCTTCGTCCGGGTGGCAGCCTGCGCTTTGAAAAGGTCGATCTCCAGTATGCCGTCAAGCGTATAAAACAAGACAATAAGCTTCTCAAAAAACTACAGTATAAGATTCTCAGAGCGGATACCTCTATATCCGGCTCCTGATTGGAGGCAGATAAAATGGACTATTCTTCGATGAGTCCGCGCGATGTAAGACAGCTTATAAGAGAGGGCAAAATAACCTGCAACACTTCGGGCATGTGTGCGGGATATGCTCAGGCGAACCTCTGCGTTCTGCCAAAGGATCTCGCTTATGACTTCCTGCTTTTCGCCCAGCGCAACCCGCGCCCGTGCCCGATACTCGAAGTCAGCGATGTCGGCTCGCGCTTTTTGAAAAAAATAGCCCCCGGCGCGGATATCGCAAATGATATTCCGAAATACAGGGTCTATGAAAACGGCGTCATGACCGGCGAATATACGAGCGTCGAGCATCTTTGGCGCGATGATTTTGTGAGCTTTCTTATCGGGTGCAGCTTTTCCTTTGAGTCGGAGCTGATAGCCGCAAATGTGCCGATCAGGCATATCGAAGAGGGCAGGAATGTTCCGATGTATCTTACGAATATCGAGTGCGAGCCAGCCGGAATTTTCCACGGAAAAATGGTCGTCAGCATGCGTCCGCTGCCATATGACAAGATAGTCACCGCCGTCGCGGCGACCGCCGCCATGCCGAAAGTCCACGGCGCTCCGATTCATATCGGCGACCCGTCCGTTATCGGTATCAAAGATATCTCAAAGCCCGATTTTGGCGATTCGGTTACTATAAATCCCGGCGAAGTGCCTGTATTCTGGCCGTGCGGCGTCACTCCGCAGTCGGCTCTGATGAGCACGAAGCCGCCCATAGCGATAACTCATTCGCCCGGGCATATGCTCATAACCGATGTCAAAAATGTCGAGCTTAAATATTGACAGGGGGCACAGATATGCACAAAATAGATCTTAACTGCGATCTCGGCGAGAGCTTCGGCAACTATAAGCTGGGGCTTGACGATGAGGTCATAAAATATATTTCGTCCGCCAACATAGCCTGCGGTTTCCATGCGTCCGATCCGCTCGTGATGCAGAAGACCGTCGCCCTCGCGCGCGACAACGGCGTCGCGGTTGGCGCGCATCCGGGCTTTCCCGATCTCGTCGGCTTCGGCAGAAGAAATATGAATGTTTCGCCCGCCGAGGCAAAGGCGTTCGTCCAGTACCAGATAGGTGCGCTTTCCGCGTTTTGCAAGGCTGCCGGATGCCGCCTTGCCCATGTAAAACCCCACGGTGCGCTCTATAATATGGCGGGCAAGGACGAGATTCTCGCCGCCGCCATATGCGAGGCTGTCTATGAAATCGACCCCGAGCTCATTCTACTCTGCCTCTCGGGCAGCAAGATGATGAGCGCGGCAAAGAAAATCGGACTCCGAGCCGCAAGCGAGGTTTTTGCGGACAGAGCCTACGAGGATGACGGCTCGCTTGTCGCAAGAGGCAAGCCGGGCGCAGTCATAACCGACGAGGACGAGGCGGTCAGCCGCGTTATCGGTATGGTCAAAAACGGTACGGTCGAATCGATAAACGGCAAAATAATCGAATTGAAGCCCGATTCGATATGCCTGCACGGCGACGGAGTTAAAGCGGTCGAATTTGCAAAGCGTATAAAAGCGGAGCTCAACGCAAACGGTATTGAAACCGCTCCGCTTGCCCAAATAATCTGACAAAGGAAGCGATAACGATGCAGTATCATCGTATATATGCAAGGATAGATATAGATGCGATTCTTCACAATCTCGGTGAGTGCAAGCGCCGTATACCCGAGGGGACAAAGGTTCTCGCGGTTATCAAAGCGGACGGCTACGGCCACGGTGCGGTCGAGCTTGCGCATCAGCTTGAGAGCGAGGTCGATTATTTCGGCGTCGCCGTTATAGAAGAGGCGGTCGAGCTTCGCCGCGCAGGTATAAAAAAGCCGATCCTCATTCTCGGTTATACTTCGCCCTCGCAGGACGATTTGCTGATAAACTATGATATAACGCAGAATATCTATACCTATGATATGGCAAAGCGCCTGTCGGATAGGGCGGTTGCCCTCGGAAAGACCGTTCGGTTCCATATCGGACTCGATACGGGTATGTCGCGTGTCGGATTCCAGGACAATGACGAGAGCGTCGAGCAGATAAAGAAGATAGTCAAGCTCCCGAATCTCGTTCTCGAGGGCATTTTCAGCCACTACGCCCGCGCCGATGAGCTCGTGAAAACAACGGCGTTTCTCCAGTCGGAGCGCTTCGATCTGTTTATAGATAAGCTCGAAAAGGCTGGTATAAATATACCGATAAAGCATCTGAGCAACTCGGCGGCAGTCGAAGAACTCGAAAAGCACTATGATATGGTGCGCTTCGGAATCTCTCTCTACGGGCTCTATCCCTCGGAAGAGGTCGACAAATCGAGCGTTGATCTCATCCCCGCAATGGAGCTTCGTACAAAGATAGTCAATCTCAAAACTGTCCCTGCCGGCTGCGGAGTCAGCTACGGCCACACTTTTGTGACTCACAGGGAGACCCGCATCGCGACTATCCCCGTGGGCTATGCCGACGGTTATCCGCGCGCCCTCTCTTCAAAGGGCAGGGTGATAGTCAACGGTCAGTTCGCACCGATAATCGGCAGAGTGTGCATGGATCAGTTCATGATAGATGTGACCGATATCGAGGGTGAGCTGAATATCGAGGATGAAGTCATTCTCATGGGTAGCGACAACGGCTGCACGATTAGCGCCGAGGAGATAGGCGATATGTCGGCGAGCTTCAACTATGAGTTCGTCTGCGGCGTTGCCCGCCGCGTTCCGCGAATCTATTTCAAAGACGGAAAACCCTATAAAGAAGTCTCTTATATTTTAGACAAAGAATAAACTATTGACAAACATTCCCCAAAGCAGTTATAATTAAAACGATAAAAATTTATCGAAGTACCCTGCAACATCTAAAAGTTTACATCTGGTTGCAAGTATGATTGTGTTAAACAAGGATGAAAACGCAGGCAGGCTGCCGCCTGTCAAGTTTGAGGACGCAGTTAAACGCAATCAGACGACGCAAGGCTTGTAAAGTTTTAGGTGTTGCAGGGTAACAAGGGGTGTAACAATGTCAAAAGTGAAAAAACAGCCGAGCTTTAAGGCGTATGCCGCAATGTGGATTGCCATTATCGCTGCCTATGCGGTGTGGATGATAGCGTTCATGCGCAAGATAGTGCTCGTCAACTACGCAACGGTAGAGGAACGTACCGTTGACGGCATCACCCATGCCAACATCAGCGGTATGATGGGTCACGAGTGGCTCTATCCCATCTGGGTCGCAGTCTCGTGCATCTGCCTTGCAATGTTCATCGTCTACATAAAAGTCCTGCTCTACGGCAAGGAGCCCGGCAAGGCGCTGAAAATATTCTGCCTCTTCGGCGTTATTTTCGGCTGCGTCTATGTCACATGGTACGGCTTCTTCGGCGATCAGCCTTTCATCGAAAAGGTGAAGTTCATCACCGCGAGCATGATAGGTCTCGACTTCCCGTGGCATTTCAGAGGCTGGGGCGTTATCGCGTCGGCAACCGTGTTCACCAACACGCTCTATGCCTATCGCAAATTCGGTTATCACAGCCGAGCGGGCGTTATTCTCGGCTCGATCGGCAGCGCCGCAATTTATGTCACCATCAACTGCCCGTCGATGGGCGAGGAGATGCATCTCGATTCCGCGCGCTGCATGGCGCAT
>OHBQ01000488.1_pt1 | contig 16266 bp, 16 predicted proteins | sample 1577401 | NCBI WGS metagenome assembly OHBQ01 (sample SAMEA3879581, study PRJEB24766) | human gut metagenome | biome: human-associated habitat; feature: feces | place: USA | collected 1985/1987
CCGACAGATAGAGGTTGCGGTTTCTGCCAAAAGACTTGAGCAAAAGACTATGAACTATATTCCGATATTTCTTTTGGCATTTTTAAAGCTGTCTTCAAGAGATTATATGTCTGCACTATATGGAAACCTGATCGGGGTAATCTTTATGAGTACATGTCTTTTAGCCTATGCAGGGGCAATTAAACTGGCAAAGAAATTTTTACAGGTAGGAATAGGCGTATGACGGGAGGAAAGAGGCTTAGAATAGCAGCATTATTTGTTATAGTTTTAGTTTTTGCTTTTATCATGGACATGTCGTCAAATGCTATAACTGATAATACACTTACTCGCAATGATACAGGTGACGGCGATGCAGTATATGACCTGGTGCTAAATGCGGATGGACTCGATGAGGATTACAGCTATCAGCTGAAGGTTAGGGAGGAGCAGCCTTCGGATAAACAGGCGAATGAGCTGTTTACACAGGCAAAAAAAGAGATAGACGACAGCTTTTGTGAAGAGAACCAGAGTGTGGAACAGGTCAGAGGGCATGTGATTATGAAGGATGCATATGCATCGGGAGCTGTGGAGGCAGAGTGGACACTGAGTGACTATGATGTGGTTGATATTAATGGAGATGTGAACCAGGATGCATTTGAGGAGGCTGATGATGAACAGGGAAAGCTGATTAGCGCAAGTGTTGAGCTTTCCTGTGGCGAACACAGACAGCTGTATGATTTCTCATTTGTGGTATTTCCGGATGAACTGGACGCAGGCGAGCGCCTCATAAAGGGTATCAACAGACATATTGACAGTGAGATGTCAAAGACAGGGACTAAAAAGCTCACACTGCCGGATGAGGTAGATGGAGTAAAGCTTAGCTGGTCGCAGGAAAAAAGCAATATGGCAGCTAAAATAGCCATGCTTGAAGTTGTTGTTATAGTTCTTCTGGTGCTTGAGAAAAAGGAAAAAAAGAAGACGGCGCAGAAGGAGAGAAATATACAACTGCAGCTCGAATATCCGGAGATAGTCAGCAAAATGGCAGTTTTGATGGGTTCAGGAATGACTGTGGAGCAGACATGGAATAGGATTACCGCTCGTTATCTTGATGAGCGGAAAAATAATGATAAGAATATTATGCCCGCTTATGAGGAAATGCTTGTGACGGAGAGAGAAATCTCAGATGGCGTGACAGGCAGAAAAGCATACGCAGGTTTTGCGGAAAGAGTAAAGCTGCCATGCTATCAGAAGCTTGTACGCATTATTTTACAGAGTATTCACAAAGGAAGTAAGGGTGTATGTGAAATGCTCGAGAAGGAATCGGAGGATGCCTTTGATGAGAGGAGGCTTTTAGCCTTAAAGCTGGGTGAAGAGGCCGGCACCAAAATGCTTATGCCGATGATGATTATGATGGCTATAGTCATAGCAATAGTAATAGCACCCGCAATCATAGATTTTAAGATATAGAAAGGAAAAATTATGTTAGGATTTAAGAATTTTTTATTAGATGAGTATGGCGCAGGAGTAGTGGAAATGATACTGATAATTGTCGTGTTAATCGGTCTGGTGCTGATTTTTAAGAAGCAGCTTACAACACTTGTAAACAATATCTTTCAGACAATCTCAAGAGAGGCTGGTAAAGTGTGAGAGGCAGTATAACGATATTTGCCACAATGCTTCTCATGCTGGTGTCACAGTTTCTGTTTACTGTACTGGAAGCCGGCAGGAATCTGACACTTACCAATATAGCATGCATGAATTCAGAGGCTGTAGCAGAGTCAGTTTTTGCGCAGTATTGCAGACCATTGTGGGATGAATACCATCTGTTAGCGTATGACGCCGGAAGTGACGCAATGGGCAATGTGGATATCGAAAATGTCAAGTCGTATATGAAGAAGCTTACGACTGATAATTTTAAGATAAGCGATTCAGGAGCTTTTGCCGGGGGTACTATTGTAAACGGCACCAGTATGCTAAGGTTGTCAATGGATGAGCTCGAATCCATGAAATATGTGCTTATGACGGATGATGGTGGTGATGTGTATACAAATGCGGTTGTCTCATATATGAAGAAAAATATTGGTTATGAAACAGTCAAAAATCTTTACAGTCAGTATAGCTCATTGAATGAAAACAAGTCTGCGGGTGAGTATGATGACAGTAAAATAGATAGTGCGTTAAAAGCCTTAAAGGATAATGCAGCTCATGAAGGCGGAGGCAAAAGCATAGCGAGGTCGTCACCGCCAAGAGCTTACAGTGCTCCTTCATCGGTTTCGAAAGCAAAGCAGACGTCAGAAAGTAAGGCAGAAAGCACAGAAGGCGGTAATGCAATAGAAAATCCGCTGGTCAAGGTGCAGAAAGTAAAGGCATCAGGCATATTATCGCAGGTGGTTGATGAGAGTACGGTGTCAGGAAACAGTATTGATACATCAGCCAGAGTGTCCGGGCGAAGTCTGCATAAAGGAACAGGGGGCTGGTCCGAAAGTAGTGATGACTGGTATGCGAAAGTACTTATGCAGCAGTATATTCTGACATATATGAGCTGTTACACTGATACAAATCCCAATCATGCCCTTAACTATGAGGTGGAGTACATCATAGGAGGCAGAGCGAGTGATAAGGATAATCTGAAGATCGTTATAGCAGAAATACTGGCTCTGCGTGCGGCTGCCAATATGGCATATCTGGCAGGAAGCGCATCAAAGCAGGCACAGGCGATGGCTCTTGCTGCAATTATCGGTGGAATTACTCTGACACCGGAGGTAATTGAAGGGGTGGAAAAGGGAATTCTGGCGGCCTGGGCATTCTGTGAAAGTGTGCTGGATTTAAGGGCACTTTTGGATGGGGATAAGATTCCACTGATAAAAAGTGATACGTCATGGACATCCAGTCTGTATGGCATGACAAGCATGCTCACAGGGCAGGTGAAGGCAAAAAGTTCAAATGAAGGAATAGGCTACAAATCATATCTGGGTATGCTGCTTTTTACAAAGAGCATGAAAAATATTGCGTATCGCTCGATGGATGTGCAGGAAGCTACAGTACGTATGACTAAGGACCATGAAAGCTTTAGAATGGACAATGCAATCTGTGAGCTAAGTACAGATGTAAGCTACAAATATCATGGCATATTTTTATGCTTTGTGAATCTTTTAGATGGGGCAGATAACGAGTATACCATTAAAAATAAGGCAAAGTATTCCTATTATGGACGATGACGAAATAAGAAAGGCAGGTGTATGAAGGTGTCTTTTGTTAATAAAGTAAAGTTCCACATAAAAAAACTTTATAGAAAGGCCAAACTCCCAGGCGATGATAGTTCTCAAAAGATGCCCTCATGCACCTGCCTGAAGGCGTCATATACACTTGAGGCTGCGGTAATATTTCCGCTTGTAGCAGGCCTTTTTGTATTTATACTTTTTTTCTTCAGGGTGGTTCAGGTGGAGTCGCAGGTGAAGGCTGCTCTGTATTATTCATCCAGGATGAGTGCGTTAGCGAGCAGTGCAAACGATTCGTCAGTTGTATCAGTGGCCACTGCAGAGGTACTATTCAGGAGCCAAATATCTGACTCGAAGCACATTGATACATACGTGAGAGGTGGAAAGTATGGAGTGTCACTGCTTGGGTCAAAGATGGATGGTGATGATGTTGCACTTAAGGCAAAGTACAAGGTTAAGCTTCCGGTGAGCTTTTTTACGGTAGATGGAATATGGATAGAGGATTATAGCAACAGCAGAAAATGGACAGGCAAAAATCCCGGTGAAAAGACGGACCCATATGTGTTCTATACTGACTATGGCAGTGTTTATCACCTGTCCGAGCAATGCAATTACCTGGATCTGAGCATAAAGAGCATTAAATGGTCACAGGTGGGGGCAAGCAGAAACAAAGATGGTAGGAAATACCACGCATGCTACTGTGCAGCGGATAAAAAAACAAAAACCTCGACGGTATTTATAACAGACTATGGCACGAGCTATCACGGAAAGCTTGGATGTAGTAAGCTTAAGCGGACAGTACACAAGGTGCACAAATCGGAGGTAAATGACAAAAATCTGTGCAGTAAATGTAAAGGAGAAGGAACATGATACAGCTTATCATTTTACTTGGAATAATCAGTATAATTGATTTTTCAACCAAAAAGATACCGGTAGTTGTATTGGTAGTAATGGGGATTGTAGGTATTGCAAGCTCTTTTTATGCGAAGCAGTCAATTATATCAGTGGCTGTTGCCCTGATTCCCGGTATAGTGCTTATGGCAGCTGCGTTTCTTACAGGAGAGCAGATAGGCTATGGAGATGCAGTTGTTGTGACGCTTATGGGATTGTTTGTGACTGCTGACATAGTGTGCAGCACTATGGTGATGGGACTGACAATAGCGGGAACAATCTCTGTTATTTTAATTGCATCAGGCAGGGCTGGAAGAAAGAAGCAGATTGCATTTACACCATTCCTACTGCTTGGATATGGACTGACGGAGGTGTTTATGTGACTGGAAATAAATTAAATGTAGATTTATCTTATGGACTAAAAGGCAGTTATACAGTGGAAGGTGCGATTATTATACCTATATTTATTGTTATGCTTGCGATAGCGATGAAGATGGGGCTTGTGCTGTATAACGAAATGAAAGCAGACAGCTCTTATGAGTATGCTACTGATATGTGGCTGGTGGATGATTTCTATAATTATCAGGTTTTGAAAGAGGTTGTAAATGAATTCTAATGAAATAGTATATGAAAGAAAGATGACAGGCAGCTTTATGAAGCTGCGTTGTGACGAGGTGAAGCCGTTAGATGAAAAGATATTGTTGAAAAACAATATTCCGGGCTTTCTGAAGATGGAGAAGTGTTATGTGAATAATGAAGGGCAGTACTGGTACGATATATCCGGAGTTCAGTCTTTGGAAATGCGCTGCCAGTATAATGATATAAAGCTTGAGTTTCTTGAAAAGCTTGTGGTGAGTATCTGTAACAAGATGGAGCTTTTGGAGAATCATCTTGTAGGCACGGACTGCCTGGCACTCGATCCTCAGCTAATACACATAAAAGGGGTAAATCAGGATGAGGAAATATATTTCACAGCATACCCGGCACATATGAAGACTATGTGTACTACATTCCAACATCTAATGGAGTATATGCTAACGAAACTTGACCACAGTGATGCTGAAGCGATACATATAGCATATGGCATATATGAGAAAACAATAAATGGAAATTACAGTATCGCTGATATTAGAAATGCCATAATCGAGGAGCGACAGAAAAAGGTGGCAGAAAAGCCGGTGGAGGAGGTGGTTGCGCCGATTTCACAGCCACAGGTCAGAGTAGAGGAGCCTAAGGAGCAGATAAAGCCTACACTGTACGATAAGCTTCGGGTGTATCTGCTGGAGCAGCTGGATATCAGGCTGCCAGAGCGAAAGAAGCAGACGTCAGCGATAGAAGAGCCTAAAAAACCGGACATAAACAGAAAATGGTTTAAAAAAGAAAAACGAAAAGAAAATCGTGAAAAGGTAGATGACACCATGCTTATACACCCAAGCTCAGAGGCTGCACCGGAGCCTGTACCGCGTCAGATACACCCCACTGTATGTCTGAGCGATTACAGGGAGCACCCACAGGGCATGCTTTTGTATGAGGGCATGGAAAACCGCAGTAACATAATAATAGACAAAGATTGTACGCGTATTGGTCAGGGCGATGAGGCCGATGCAGTAATAGGCAAGGATACAATAAGTCATTTTCATGCAGTTATAAATAGAGAAAACCAGGAATTTTATCTGGAGGATTTAAACTCCACAAATGGAACCTTTGTGAATAATGAGGTGCTTGCGTACAAGCAGAAGAAGCAGCTCAAGTCAAATGATATCATCAGATTTGCCGATGTTAAGTACCGGTTTGTATAATTGTTGCAAATAAGCTCCTTAAAATTTATAATGAGAAAAAGTATTTAACAGGAAAATTAAGGAGACCCCACAGATTTGCAGAATATAAAAAGATTTGATGATAAACCATATATGACAATTGGCATAATAGTGGTAAATATAATAGTTTTTGTGCTGATGAGTTTATCAGGCAGCACACTTGATGCACAGTATATGGCTGCCCACGGAGCCATGTACCCTGAGTATATAAAGGATGGCCAGTATTGGAGGCTGCTCACTTCTATGTTTATGCATTTTGGATTGATGCATATACTTAACAATATGGTGGTTTTAGGCGCTGTCGGTCAGATAGTCGAGAAGGCTATGGGGCATGTGAAGCTTCTGATTACATTTCTTGTGTCAGGCATGTGTGGAAGTGTATTATCGTACATTGTTATGCTTTATAATAATGACTTTGCGGTATCGGCAGGCGCCTCCGGGGCGATATTTGGTCTGGTGGGAGCACTTGTGTGGATAGTTATAGCAAACAGAGGCTTTTATGAGGGCATCAGCAGACAGCAGGCTGTATTTATGGTTATACTGATGATATACTATGGAGTTTCAACGCAGGGAGTGGACAATTGGGCTCATGGAGGCGGACTCGCAGGCGGATTTGTTATTTCAATTGTTTTATATCGCAAAAAGAGATATAATAAATATAGTATCAACTAGAAATTAATTGTAGGAGAAGCTGCATGAAGATAAATATTTATTATGATGGAAGATGCATGCTTGATCAGATATTTCCGTTTTAATGGGCTTTTTGATTCTGAACAGTTACAAAATAATTATATATATGAGGTGACAAAGATGAAAGATGACAACTGTATTTTCTGTAAACTGGCAAATGGGGATATCCCGACCAATTCAATCTACGAGGATGATGATTTCAAGGTAATACTCGATGCAAGTCCTGCTACAAAGGGACATGCACTTATCCTTCCAAAGCAGCATTATGCAAATATTTTCGAGATTGAGGATGAGACACTTGCCAAGGCAGCAAAGCTTGCAAAGAAGATTATGACACACGAGAAAGATGTGCTTGGCTGTGAAGGCTACAACCTGGTACAGAACAATGGCGAGGTGGCAGGCCAGACAGTATTCCATTTCCATATGCACCTGATTCCAAGATATGAGTCAGATGACAACAAAAATGTCATAGAGTGGAATCACAAGGAGTTCACTGATGATGAGATGAAGACAATCTGTGATGAGATGAGCATGTAATAGCTGTTAATAGTTACACATTATTAAAAAATAAAAAGCCCGGATATGCAAATGTAGTTCATATCCGGGCTTTTTATTTTTTATGATATGCAATGACGCTTTAAACAGACTCTGACCCTATGACGACTTCTTCACCTGAGAGTTAATCAAATCAATGATAGTAGTGATGGAATCCATCTGACCGCTTTTTGCCATGGCATCCTTATATTTATCCCTGTTGCCGTATACCTCTTTTACTGCGCTAAGCAGAGAATCCTTTGTGAGCTCCTCCTCCTCGATGACATATGAAAAGCCCTGCTTTTTGAAGGATTTTGCATTTAATACCTGGTCTCCGCGGCTGGCAGCAGCAGAAAGAGGAATCAGGATGTTTGGCTTGTGCAGAGCAAGCAGCTCGCAGATGGAGTTGGCTCCGGCTCTTGAAATAGCCATGTCAGCCAGAGCAAACATGTCGGTGAGCTCAGCATTGGCGTACTCAAACTGTGCATAGCCTGTGATTCCGGCAAGCTTGTTGTCCAGATTGCCCTTTCCGCAGAGGTGAATCACATAGAAATCCTTTAGTAGTTCAGGAAGAATCTCACGGACAGCTTCATTAACCTTTTTAGAGCCGAGGCTTCCTCCGATGATGAGGATGACAGGCTTATTGTGGTCAGGAAAATTACAAAGCTTTATGGCATTTTCCGCAACGCCGCTAAAAAGCTCGCGTCTGATAGGTGATCCGGTGAGCACAGCCTTGTCTGCAGGCAGATATTTCATGGTCTCAGGGAAATTGCAGCAGACCTTTTTGGCGCCCTTTATGGCGATTTTATTGGCAAGTCCTGGGGTGATATCCGACTCGTGGATGATGGCAGGCACATGGCAGTGCTTTGCGGCAAGCACGACAGGTACGGAAACGAAGCCACCCTTAGAAAATACTACATCAGGCTTGATTTTTTTCATGAGGCTTACAGCCTGACCGTAGCCCTTTAACACGCGGAATGGGTCTGTAAAGTTCTTCCAGTCAAAGTATCGGCGCAGCTTTCCTGATGAAATGCCGTGGTAAGGAATCTTTTGGGCTTCGATCAGTCCCTTCTCCATTCCGCTGACTGAGCCAATGTATTCGATATCGTATCCGGCCTCCTTAAGTGCCGGCATAAGAGCTATATTTGGAGTGACATGACCTGCAGTACCGCCGCCTGTCATAACTATTTTCTTCATATATATGTATCCTTTCTTGCATTCCTGTTTGTCTCATATTTATATTATACTCAACACAATAAAAGTCAATACCAAGTTACCGGTGAAAGTTTGCCCTGCAATGCCAAACAAATGTCGAAACTTGCGACCGATAGGAACTGTTAAGTTCAAGTGAATTGGTTATAATAATCAATAGTACATCATCCTGCGTTATAGGTTAAGTTAAATTTTGAATGATGTATCGGAAAAAGAATAGTAGGGAGGACACATTAATATGGAATTATCAATGGACAATATGGACATCGTGGCAGGAGGCATACTTGCGATAATGCTTGCACTTTTCATGCTGACAGTCATTGTGACCTTGATTGCACTCTCACACAGGATAAGACTTTTGAGCAACGAGATTTATAGAATAGAAAAACAGGTGAGCGACTACATAGACGAGCTGTCGAGAAGCGAAAGCGACAAGCTGGAGATAGAGCATAAGGTACATCAGGATGGGGTGATTTCATCGGTGCTTCAGGAGATTTTTCCATGAAATTTGACAAAATGCTATTACTGTGATATTATACCGACTGTAACAAAGTTGTAACAAATGCAACATAGGTGTAATAAACGTAACAAAAACAACATATACTACACCATATGGAGGATTATATGAAGCTAAACAAAAAAGTAATCGAGAGCATTACGGTCTGTGGATTGTGCGCTATGCTGACGGTTACCGCGGTTACTAACAGCGGACGCTCTGAGGTCAAAGCAGAGGATAAGGTGCTAGCAAACACTGGTTTAGAGCATACTGGTTATAATAGTTATGCCGGCGTAGCAGCGACTCTTTTTGATTATGAGAAGAGCCTCACAGCAGAGAATGCTGTTACAGTAGAAAAAGAAAATGTTGAGATGGTGGCAGCAGCACAGGATGCACAGCAGGAGGCACAGCCACAGCTCACACAGGAGCAGCAGGAATGGCAGACAAAGCTTATGCCAAACGTTGAAGAATCACTCAACGTAAGAGCACAGGCCAATGAACAGTCAGATATTGTTGGAAAATTATATAAAGGAAGTGTGGCAGACATCGTAGAAAACGATGGCACATGGGCTCACATCAAGTCAGGAAATGTAGACGGATACGTTAATGTTTCTTACTGTGTGACCGGAACTGACGCACTAAGCTATGCTTACGACACATGCGGAGAAATCGCCACAGTAAATACAGACGGACTTCGTGTGAGAGAGGCAGCAGATACAAACAGCAAGGCCTTAGAGGTAGCTGACCAGGGCAAGACCTATCAGGTGGACCGCGCAGCACAGGCACAGAATGGCTGGATTGCAGTAGTCAGCGATTCACAGACAGGATATATCGCAGCAGATTATGCGACACGTTCCCTCAACACAAGAGTGGGTATCACAATTGAAGAGGAACAGGCTCAGATAGCTGCACAGAAAGAGGCTGAGAGAAAGGCCGCAGAAGAAAAGGCAGCAAAAGAAGCTGCAAAAGCAGCAAAGGAATCAAAGAAAACAGAGACCACACAGGGCGAGGCGGTAAGTGCAGGAGCAGATGACCTGACACTTCTTGCTGCAATTATCGAGTGCGAGGCAGGCGGAGAGAGCTATGAATGTCAGCTTGCAGTAGGAGCGGCAGTCATCAACAGAGTAAAGAGCAGCTCATATCCAAACAGCATATCAGGTGTTATTTATCAGAAAGGCCAGTTTGGACCGGCATCATCAGGAAAGCTCGCAAGAAAGCTTAGCGGAAGCATTTCTTCTTCATGCTACAGTGCAGCACAGGAGGCAATGTCCGGAGTGGACAACACAGGAGGATGTACATCCTTCAATGACCACGGCTCAGGAATATCAATCGGAAATATGAAGTTCAGATAATATACAGCCGATATAAAGAAATAACAAAGAGGCTGCAAATCAACAAAGCTTGTTGGTTTGCAGCCTCTTTAATTATTTGTAAGGCGTGGTTTTACAGTCAGAGCGTCAATGCTTCAAACCTCTTGCAACATACCACAAAATAGAGTAAAATGACATCATTATAGCAACCTACAGATATAAATTATAGCAACCTGCATCTATAAACGATGCAAATAAAACCCAGGAGGCAAGAGCAATGCAGTTAAAGGGACGAAACTTTTTAAAACTTATGGATTACACTCCGGAAGAGATTACTTATCTGATTGACCTCTCACAGGAGCTGAAGGAAAAGAAGAAAAAAGGCATCAGACATGATGACCTCACAGGCAAGAATATAGCGCTGATTTTTGAAAAGACCAGTACCAGAACTCGCTGCTCTTTTGAGGTAGCGGCACATGACCTTGGAATGCATGTCACATACCTTGACCCGAGCGGTTCACAGATAGGTAAAAAGGAGAGCATCGCTGATACAGCGCGCGTGCTCGGCAGAATGTTTGACGGAATCGAGTACCGTGGATACGGACAGGAAATCGTGGAGGAGCTGGCTAAATACGCAGGCGTACCGGTATGGAACGGCCTGACAAATGAGTTCCACCCGACACAGATGATAGCAGATATGCTTACAATCCGTGAGCACCTCGGCAGACTCAAGGGCGTGAAATTTGTATACATGGGCGATGCAAGATACAACATGGGCAATTCACTCATGGTCACATGTGCAAAGCTTGGCATGGACTTCGTGGCATGCACAAACAAGAAATATTTCCCAAATGATGAGCTTGTAAAATACTGTAAGGACGTTGCAGAAACAACCGGCGCATCAATCACACTCACAGAGGATGTGGCAGAGGGCACAAAGGACGCAGATGTCATTTACACAGATGTGTGGGTATCAATGGGCGAGCCGGAAGAGGTATGGGCAGAGCGAATTAACGACTTAAAGCCATATCAGGTAAATGCAAAAGCATTTGAAAATGCAAAGGATAGCGCAATCTTTATGCACTGTCTGCCTGCATTCCATGATTTAAAGACCACTATCGGCAAGCAGGTCTATGAGAAGTTTGGACTGAGCGAGCTTGAGGTGACAGACGAGGTATTTGAGTCAGAGCGCTCAGTGGTATTTGATGAGGCAGAGAACCGTATGCACTCAATCAAGGCTATCATGCGTGCAACACTGGCTGACTAGTACGGCAAGCAATGACCGCAACAAAAGATTGACGGAAAGCTAAGGAATAAAGTATGAAGGAAGAAATACTTAGACTTCTACGCAGCGCTGACGGCTATATTTCAGGGCAGGAGCTATGCAACCGGTTCGGAGTATCGCGCACAGCCGTGTGGAAGGCCATAAACCAGCTAAAGGAAGCCGGATATGAGATAGAGGCACAACAGAATAAGGGCTACAGGCTCATGGCAGCGCCGGATTTGATGACAGAGGCGGAGATAAAAAGCCTAATGCACACAGAATGGGTGGCAAAGGAAGTGTTGTATTTTGATACAATAGATTCCACCAACACCAAGGCTCAGGAGCTTGCCGAAAAAGGCTATCCGAGCGGCACCTTAGTTGTAGCGGACAAACAGGAGTCAGGCAAGGGGCGCCGCGGCCGCAGCTGGGTATCGCCGTCAGGCACAGGTATTTTCATGACACTTATGATAAAGCCTGATATCAATCCCAACAATGCATCCATGCTCACGCTTGTGGCAGCGCTTGCTGTCGCAAAGGCAATAACAAGCGTTACAGGAGAGGAAGCCATGATAAAGTGGCCAAACGACATTGTGGTAAACAGCAAAAAGGTGTGCGGCATACTCACAGAGATGAATGCGCAGTTTGACTACATCAACCATATTGTTGTAGGTATCGGTATCAACGTGCATAATGAGAGCTTTCCGGAGGAAATCAGTCAGATGGCGAGCTCACTCATGATAGAAGCAGGTGGCAAAAGATTCCACCGTGCGCAGATAATCGCAGAGACCATGTCATACTTTGAGCAGTATTATGACACATTTTTAAAGACGCAGGACCTTTCAGCCCTCGTCAGGGAGTATGATGAGCTGTTGGTCAACAGGAACAAATCAGTAAGGGTACTGGATCCGAAGGAGCCGTTTGACGGAAAAGCGATGGGCATCACACCTAAGGGCGAGCTGATCGTGGACACATGGGAATCGCGCAAGCTGGTTTCAAGCGGAGAAGTATCAGTGAGAGGAATATACGGATATGTCTAAAGAGGTAGTACTTTGCGTGTCAAACGCATATCAGAAAAAATATTATCTGAACGAGAATTTTAACGGACTTCCACAGACAATAAGGGACGAGCTCAAAATCATGTGCGTCCTGTATACAGAGGATGTGGGAGGCATACTGGAGCTGGTGTTTGATGAGGACGGAAACCTCGATTTCAGAACATCCTGCAAGGAAAACGACTTTTTTTATGATGAGATAGGAAGCGTGCTAAAGATAAAGCAGTACCGCAACGAGCGAAGAGAACTGCTCGAGTCGATAGAGACGTATTATCGCATAGTATTTTTGGGAGAAGGACTCGAGGAGGAATAACAAATGATCTTAGCACTGGACGTAGGAAATACAAACATAACATGCGGCGTGTTTGATGGTGACAGGATAAAAGCAAGCTTTAGAATTACAACTAAAATGCCACGTACATCAGATGAATATGGCATGCTTTTGAGCACTCTGCTTGAAAGAAATCAGGTAGGCATGGACGACATACATGATGCAATCATATGCTCCGTTGTACCGAATATCATGCATTCACTGCAGAATGGCCTAATAAAATACTTCAATATCAGGCCGATAATCGTGGAGGCCGGCATCAAAACAGGCATCCGTATCGCCACACCAAATCCGCAGCAAATTGGCGCAGACCGTATAGTAGACGCCGTAGCTGCATATGAATTATATGGAGGACCTGTTTTGGTCATAGATTTTGGCACAGCAACCACCTACGATATGGTCGATGAAAATGGTACCTTCATGGGAGGAATCACAGCACCGGGCATACGTATCTCAGCCAAGGCACTCTGGGAGGATGCGGCAAAGCTTCCTGAGATAGAGATTAAAAAGCCTGATAATATCCTCGGAAAGGACACTATCACCAGCATGCAGGCGGGACTTGTGTATGGACAGATAGGACAGACAGAGTACATCATCAACAAGGTAAAGGAAGAAACAGGCATGTACGATGCAAAGGTTGTAGTGACCGGCGGACTCGGCAGAATAATATCCAATGAGACAGAAAACGTGGATGTATACGATCCGGATCTGACATTAAAGGGCATAAATCTCGTGTATCGCAAGCAGAACCGCAAGGGAGTGAAGTAATAGTATGGATATTCATCAGATACGAAAGCTTCAGATAGGAAGTGTGACACTCCCAAACAACCTGATACTGGGACCTATGGCAGGCGTGACAGACCTGCCATTTCGCTTATTGTGCAAGGAGCAGGGAGCCGGTCTTTTATGTATGGAAATGGTCAGCGCCAAGGCAATTTTGTACAAAAACAAAAATACAGAGTCGCTTCTTTCAATAGATGAAAGAGAAAAGCCTGTTTCACTCCAGATGTTTGGCTCAGACCCGCAGATAATGGCTCAGATAGCAAAGCAGATAGAGGAAAGACCATTTGACATACTGGATATCAACATGGGCTGTCCGGTGCCCAAAATCGTAAACAATGGTGAGGGCTCAGCACTCATGAAAAATCCGATTCTTGCAGGTCAGATTATAGAGAGTATAGTAAAAGCGATAGATAAGCCGGTCACCGTAAAAATACGAAAGGGCTTCGATGATGAGCATGTCAACGCAGTAGAGCTGGCACATGTGGCTGAAGAAAGCGGCGCAAGCGCAGTTGCAGTGCACGGCAGGACCAGAGAGCAGTACTACTCCGGTAAAGCCGACTGGGACATCATAAGGCAGGTAAAAGAGGCTGTCTCAATACCGGTCATAGGAAACGGAGACCTGCTTTGCGCAGAGGATGTCATAAAAATGCAGGAGCAGACAGGCTGCGACGGCTTTATGATAGCCAGGGGAGCGCAGGGCAATCCATGGATTTTCTCACAGATACTGCATTACTTTGAGACCGGCGAGCATCAGGAAAAGCCATCCTTTGAGGAAGTACGCCGGATGATACTGCGCCATGCACGCATGATGATAGAGTTCAAGGGCGAGTACACGGGAATACACGAGATGAGAAAGCACACAGCGTGGTATACGGCAGGATATCCGCATTCATCAAGGCTGCGCGCGGCGGTGAATACGGTGGAGAGCTTAGAACAGCTTGAGGAGCTTTTGTATAAGGAAAAGCTTCAAAATTGAAATCGGTCAAATCCTTGACAGCGTGGGGATTTTCAATTATAATACACGCGTTAAAATAGGCTTTAAATTTAGTATGTGAAACTTCCCACATTCAGTTTATCGAAGTTACCGGCATAGCATACAGTATATATTTTGTCTTCGGAACATACTGTATACTTTCCGGTATTGAAGACCTTGGTGTGGGAAGTTAATATACTAAATGAGTACAATAAATATCAAAAATAAAAAAAGAAGATAGAAGGGTAAGAATCATGGATAACAAGAAAAATATTCTGACATATGCAGGTCTTAAGAAGCTCGAGGATGAGCTTGAGCATTTAAAGGTTGTTAAGCGTAAAGAGGTTTCCCAGAAGATCAAGGAGGCTCGTGAGCAGGGTGATTTATCTGAGAATGCTGAGTATGATGCAGCTAAGGATGAGCAGCGCGATATCGAGGCTCGTATTGAGGAAATCGAGAAAATCCTTAAAAATGCAGAGGTTGTTGTTGAGGAGGAGGTTGACCTTGACAAGATTTCTATCGGATGTAAGATCCGCATCTTAGATTGTGAGTTTGATGAGGAGCTTGAGTACAAAATTGTTGGTTCAACAGAGGCAAACAGCTTAAAGGGCAAGATTTCAAACGAGTCACCTGTAGGTAAAGCTCTTCTTGGAAAGAAAGTCGGAGATACTGTAACTGTTGAGACTCAGGTAGGAGAGCTCACATACAAGGTACTCGAGATCCAGAGAGCAGAAGAGAACTAAAAGAGGTAAAAAATGGCAAATCAGAATAATAACAAGGGTGGACAGCAGCAGGACGTAAACCAGCTCCTTAAGGTCCGCCGTGAAAAATTACAGAATTTACAGGAAGCAGGAAAGGATCCCTTCCAGATTACAAAGTACAATGTCACTCATCACAGCAGCGATGTAAAGGAGCTTTACAATGCTCATGAGGCTGAGATTCTCGGTGACAGAAAGGCTCCGGATGTTGAGGGCTTGGATGACGCTGCAAAGAGAGAGGTAATCAACAACGATTACAACGAGAGAAGAGAAATCATGGATGCAAAGCCAATCGAGGTAAGCATCGCAGGACGTATGATGTTCAAGCGTGTCATGGGCAAGGCTTCTTTCTGCAATATCCAGGACTTAAAGGGCAATATCCAGGTATATGTGGCAAGGGACAATATCGGAGAGGACTCATACGCAGATTTCAAGAAATCAGATATCGGTGATATCTACGGTGTAAAGGGATTTGCTTTCAGAACAAAGACAGGCGAAATTTCAATCCATGCAGAGGAGATAACACTCCTTTCAAAATCACTCCAGATACTCCCGGAGAAGTTCCATGGACTGACAGACACAGACACCAGATACCGTCAGAGATATGTAGACCTTATCATGAATCAGGAGAGCAAAGAGGTATTTATCAAGCGCTCACAGATACTCAAGGAAATCCGTAACTTCCTTGCAGGCCGTGATTTCATGGAGGTTGAGACACCTATGCTTGTTTCAAACGCAGGTGGTGCCGCAGCAAGACCATTCGAGACACACTACAACGCATTGAACGAGGATGTAAAGCTTCGTATTTCCCTTGAGCTTTACTTAAAGAGACTCATCGTCGGAGGACTTGAGCGAGTATACGAGATCGGACGAGTTTTCCGTAACGAGGGCGTAGACACACGTCACAACCCTGAGTTCACACTTATGGAGCTTTATCAGGCATACACAGACTACGAGG
>OHBQ01000552.1_pt1 | contig 14614 bp, 13 predicted proteins | sample 1577401 | NCBI WGS metagenome assembly OHBQ01 (sample SAMEA3879581, study PRJEB24766) | human gut metagenome | biome: human-associated habitat; feature: feces | place: USA | collected 1985/1987
TACAGCACATGGCTTTTGCGGTCGAATAGGAGCTCGTTGTCCTTCATCTGATTGCTTCTCCCTCATTTCCGCGCCGTGATGCACAGCCAGCACCTTGCCGCCCGATCCTTTCGCATAAAGCGGTCGTACCGACCGGCATTTTTATCCCAGAAGTTCTTGTGTTCTTTCATAGCCGTTGTCCTTATCTCTTCTTTATCTTTTGTCGCCTTGTGCCTCTCAGCAAGGCCTCACAGTGCCGCTAAATTTCCCCGTGCGGGCATCTGTCCCGCCGCTGCCGGGCGTATTCCAGCAGGGCGGCACACGCCGGGCAAAGCGCCCCGCTCCTTGTCCCATGCACACCCCAACAATACCGGCGCACCATGAGGGTAACGGTTTTGATCTCCTTTTCCTTGTTCAAGCTCTGAAGTCCTTTCTGTTTTATACACAGTTAGTCTCCTCTAACCGTCTGGTGGAAGAAAAGGCAGGCCACCTGTATGCAGTCTGCCTTTTGCCTGATGCGAAAGCCCGCAGACGCGCGGGGCTTACAGCACCAGCGAGGGCGCGGTGTAGACCCGTGCCTTCAGCTCGCTGTTTAGCATATACAGCCCCTTGCTGTCACCGCCGAACAGATCCATCTTGGTAATGAGGTCAGCGGCGTTCTTCTCCTCCTCACCCTGTTCCTTGATGAACCAGTCCAGCATCTGCATGGTGCGGAAGTCCCTGACCTCGTATGCGGCGGCGTAGATGGCATTGATGCTGGCGGTGACCAGCATCTCGTGTTCCAGTGCTCTTTTCAGCGGGGCCATGTGGTCGCCTCGTTCCCACTCCGGCTTTGCGATAGCCTCAAAGGTGACGCCCTCGCCGTTATTCTGCAAATACTGACAAAACAGCATGGCGTGATCCCGTTCCTCCTGCGCCTGTACCCGGTACCAGTTCTCAAAGCCGTCCAGTCCGACGGCGGCGTAGTAGTTGGCAAAGTCCAGATACAGATAGGCGGAGTAGAACTCCTTATTGATCTGCTCGTTGAGCAGAAGAGATACGTTAGCGTTCATGATACTTCTCCTCCATAAGATTGTCTTTTCCTGCTCCCGGCATGGGGGCAGATATACCGTACCCAGAGCGATGCTGGGATGCTCCCTTTTCATCTCCAGGAACACCTGCTCCGCCTTGGGATGCTGCTGCGCTCCGTTACGGCGGCCAATATCTCCTCTGCGTATTTTGGCATACCGCCAACTCTCCAAATGCAAGAATGAATCTTAATATTTTGCTTTTATTATACCTATATTTTTTTCTCTGTCAACAACCACAAAGGGCTTGCGCTCCAAAAGCTGCCTCGAAGCCGATTTTCTCAAATTATGTGACGCCGTCACAGTAAAACCGCTTGTCACGCGGTAATACTACGCATAAAAGCACAGCCGCAGAGTACATCTGTGGCTGTGCTTTGTGTTCAGTTGCTCACTGTTGTGTGGACTGGATATGGAGAGACAACATATCTCCCGATCTTACATGGGTTATCTTATCTGCCATCACTTTGGCAGTTTGCCTTGCAGATATGTCGGCATCCCCACTGCGGTCGTATCCGGCCTGACCTTAAACATGGCTTTTTCAATCTACCTCCCTTATCGGTTTTCCGCGATATATTTTTCCGCCATGTGGACTGCCACCGCGCCGTCCGCCACGGCGGTGACCACCTGACGGAGGGGCTTCGTCCGCACGTCGCCCACGGCGTAAACGCCGGGAATACTGGTTTCCGTGGTCTCTCCGGCCACGATATAGCCGCCGCCGTCCAGCTCCAGTTGACCCACCGCCAGCGCCGTGGCGGGCTGTCGGCCCACGCTGACAAATACGCCGTCGCAGTCCACCACGCTTTCCTCACCGGTGACGGTGTCCCGCAGGCGGACGCCGATCAGCCTGTCCCCGGAAAGCAGCGCGGAAACGACACTGTTCCAACGGAATTCCACGTTTTCGGCCTGTGCCAGCGGCTCGTGATAGATCTTGGTGGCCCGCAGGGTGTCTCTGCGGTGGACGAGGATCACTTTTTTCGCCACGCGGCTGAGAAGGAGGGCATCTGCCGCGGCGGAATTGCCGCCGCCCACCACGACCACCGTTTTGCCCTTGTAAAACATCCCGTCGCAGGCGGCGCAGTAGGCCACGCCCCGGCCCAACAGCTCCGTCTCTCCGGCAACGCCCAGCGTTCTGGGGTCTGCGCCGGTGGCCAGCACCACGGTTTTCCCCCGGAAGATCCCCTCGCTGGTCTCCACGAGCTTGGGAACCGCCGTCAGATCCATGCGGAGAACTTCCGCGTATTCGCTGCGTGCCCCAAAACGCTCCGCCTGCTTTTGCATATTCTCTGCCAGAGAGAAGCCGTCGATCCCGTTCTCAAAGCCGGGGTAGTTGTCGATCTGCTCGGTCAGGGCCATCTGCCCGCCAGCAGACAGCTTTTCCAGCACGACGGTGTCCAGCCCCGCCCGTGCCGCGTACAGGGCGGCGGTGTAGCCGCCCGGGCCGCCGCCCACCACGAGCATATCATAAACATGATTGTTGTTCATATCTGAACCCTCCGTTATTTCGCCAAGGCTTCCTGAATGAAACGGTCGATTTCTGCCTTTGAGCCGGGCGCGATGATGGAATCCACGGCCTTTCCGTTCCGGTACAGCACCAGAGTTGGGATGTCCTCGATCCCCTCGGCCCCCGCCAGCCGCGGCTCCTCGTCAATGTTGATCTTGCCGACGGCGAGGCTGTCCGCGTATTCCTCTCCGATCTTCTCATACGCGGGGCCGATCCTCCGGCAGTAGCTGCACCAGGGCGCCCAGAAATCCACCAAAACGGGCTTTTTCTCCCGGATCGCCTGCTCAAACTGCTCCTGATTCATGTTCATAGCTGCCATATCTGTCAGCTCCTTTCCTTTGTTTGGGTATTCTCAAGACTCCGGTCTCGCCCCACACCACATCGTGACCTCAACCTGAGATGACGGTACTCTGCCCTTGGGACATAAAGCAGATGAGTAAGACCATCATCTGTACGAAAATAGCTGCGGTTTGTTGCAGCTTATTCTGCGCAGAGCTCAGCCACCAGAGCGTCCATCTGCGCTTCGCTGGTTTGGTTCAATGCACCACGCAGAGACACTACCGTTTCGTAAAGGTGGATATCCTTCATCTCCTCCAATTTGGTGCGCATCAGCCGCGCGGCAGCAGGTGCCCAAGAGCCGTCTTCAATAAGGCCAACCCGGCGGTTTCGGAATCCCTTTGTCCGTAAATGTTCCAAAAACTCCCTCATGGGCGGAAACAGTCCTCCGTCATAGGTGGCGCTGGCTAAAACCAACTTCCCGCAGTAGAACGCACTGGCAACAGCGTAGGAAAGATCTGTCACAGTGAGATCACATATGTTGACCTGTACGCCTTTTTTCTCTAATTTACCCTTGAGGGTCTTCGCCGCATGGGCAGTATTTCCATGGATGGATGCGTGGGCAATCAGTATGCTCTCCGATTCTTCTGGTTCCCATTGTGACCAGAGATCATAGAGCCGCAGACACTCCTCCAGCCCTTCTGTAAGCACGGGACCGTGGAGCGGGCAGATTGTTTTGATCTCCAGCGCGGAGATTTTTTTCAGCAGAGCCTGCACCTGTGCGCCATATTTCCCGATAATATTGTAATAATACCGTCGGGCCTGCGGCACCCAGGGGGCACGGGCAGTCCGTTCCAGTGAGCCAAAGCGTCCGAAGGCATCCGCCGAGAACAGGATTTTTTCCGTTTCCTCATACGCCGTCATCACCTCCGGCCAGTGTACCATCGGCGCCAGCAGAAAGCGCAGCCGGTGCAAACCCAAGGAAAGCGTATCTCTTTCGCCAACCTCCAGCATACGGCCTTCCGACAATGCACCTGTGCCGAAGAACTGCTTGATCAGGGTAAATGTTTTCGCGTTTCCCACGATCTTCATCTCCGGGTACTTTTGTGCCAGCCGCATGAGACTGCCGGAATGATCCGGCTCCATGTGTGTGACCACAAGATAGTCGGGCCTGCGCCCCTCCAACACCCGCGCCACATTGGAAAGCCATTCTTCCGTTGCCCGTGCGTCCACGCTGTCCATCACGGCAATCTTCTCATCCAGAATGACATAGGAGTTGTAGCTCACTCCCATAGGCTGGACGGGGTACTGGTTTTCAAAGAGTGCCAATGTGTTATCATCCACCCCTACATAGCGGATGGCATCTGTTACCGTTTGGATAGCCATATAAAATATACCTCCTATTTTCCTTACTCAGACTCTGACGGATAGGTTCTTCTTTTCTAACGAAACATACGCTCAACCGCGGATCGACGGTCGCGCATTTTACCGTTGCCTTGCTTCCCCCAGAGTCGTTACATGTGGTACACCGCAGCGGAGCGAAGTCCTTCCAGCAGGCCGTCGGGCGCAGCAGGTGAAAGTTCCCAGCGTACCTGCCCCGCCCACTTGGAGGCGACGGCGGAGAAGTGGAGCATGACAATACCGAGATCCAATGCGGCATCCAAATTATCGGTGTAGGCATCCTCCTGCTGCACCAAATAGATGCTGTGATCCTGCACAAGGAAGCCATAGGGCTGACGGTTGAGATAGCTGGGGGAGAGCGAAGCGGCGTAGAAGGACTGCCAGAGCATATCGTCGTAGAAGTCCATCATCTCGTCAAGCCCAGACTTGTTGCTCCAGCTCCCCATGTGAACCAAATCGTTCACGCCCTTTTTGGGCGCGTAGTACTGCTGCTCGGCCCGCACATCGATCTGAGACATACTTAGGATATTCAGCCGCAGCTTTTTTGCGGTCTTTTCCCCGTAGCCAAAGGCAACGATTGCCGCCACCTCTAACGGGGTGGCGAGAGACAGTGCCTTTTTGATTTTGTCGCTGTCGGTGAAGGTCATCCAGCAGGTGTCAATGTCCAACTCAGTCAGCTTGAGGACGAGATCTTCCATCATGTAGCCGGCGTTGATGGCCGCATAGGAATGCGGGGCAGACATAAGGAGCAGGTAGTGCGGTGCTCCGATGAGAAATTGATTATAGCCCGCTGAGCTCTCCAGCGCCGGCTGTGCATCCTTGTCCAAGACGATCAACTCCGTTGCAATCTCCGGGACAAGACGGGGGCAGGTCTTTTCATAGTAGGATCGGAGCTGGCCGATAGCCTCGCTCGGAACTTCCTTTTCGCGGAATGCGTGAACGGATCTGCGATTTTGGATCATAGCGCTGTAATTCATAGTAATATCTCCTATTCTGATGTCTTTGGTTTTCTTATAAATCGTCTATCAGTGCGGTGCTCTTGGCGTAGGCGGTACTGCGTGCCTCAAAGAAATCGGTCTTGACCATGTTGGCGTCGGCGTACTGGCTGACCCATTCCATGCTCTCCGGTTCGCTCTCAAAGCCTGGATACAATGCGGGATAGCCAAGGCTCGTCCAGCGGAGGTTGCCGAGATAGCGGATGTAATCGCTGATCATCTGCCGGTTCAGCCCCGGGATGTCGTCGCCGATTACATAATGCCCCCATGCGATCTCCTGCTCCACGCCCTCACGCATCATCTCGCGCAGCGCTTGTACGCTCTCGGCGGTGAACAACTCCGGCTGCTCCTTTTGCAGCTCCGTGATGATATTGCGGAACAGCCACAAGTGCGTGTTCTCATCGCGGTTTATGTAGCGAATCTCCTGCGCCGAGCCGGGCATCTTCCCGTTTCGGGAGAGATTGTAGAAGAACATAAAGCCGCTGTAAAAATAGATGCCCTCCAAAATATAGTTTGCCATCATCACGCGCAGCAGCGTGGGAGCGTCCTTCCGCTCCTGAAACTCGTTGTAGCAGTCCCCAATGAAGGTGTTGCGGCGCAGCAGATGCTCGTCCGTTTTCCATTGGTAGAGGATGTCATTGCGCTCCACGGGGGAACAGATGGTGTCGAGCATATAGCTGTAGCTCTGTGAGTGGACACACTCCTGAAACGCCTGAATGGACAGGCAGAGATTGACCTCGTTGGCGGTAATGTAGGCGCCGATATTAGGCAGGTTCGCTGTCTGAATGGAATCCAAAAAGACAAGAAAACTCAGAATTTTATCGTAGGCGCTGCGCTCGGCTGACAGCAGGCGGGGATAGTCCTTCACATCCTGCGAGAGATTGATCTCCTCAGGGATCCAAAAGTTGTTCATGGCCTGCCGGTACCAGTCGCTGACCCAAGCGTACTTCATATTGTTGAAGTCGTTGAGGTTTGTGGTATTGCCGCCGGTCATGCGCCGCAGGCGCACATCAGGGTCGCCCTCCGGGTTAAAGAGGGGCTTTTTCTTCAGTTCCGTCATGCTATCCTCCTTATGACGAGCAGCTTTCGCAGGTCTCGACCTCAAGGGCCTTGCTGCGGACATAGTAAATGGTCTTGACGCCGGCCCTCCACGCCTCCAAATACAGTCTGAGCACCTGACGCATGGAATAGTCGTTGGTGATATAGAGATTCATGCTCTGCGCCTGGTCAATATGTCTCTGGCGAAGGCCCGCGGCGCGTACCGACCAGCTTTGGTCGATCAGATGCGCTGCCTTATAGTACCACCATGTGTCCATAGAAAGCTCCGGAGCAACGCGGGGCAGCATGCTGCCCTTTTTTTCCTCTAAAAAGAATTTCTTCATAATTGGATCTATGCCCGCCGACGTGCCGGAGAGGATAGATGTGCTGGAGGTCGGTGCGACCGCCAGCAGATAGGCGTTGCGCATTCCCTGCACCGCCACCGTTTTCGCAAGCGCCCGCCACTTTTCGGAGGTATAACCCCGCTTTTCAAAATACGCGCCCGTCTGCCAGTCGCTGCCCTCAAAGAGCGCGTAACGACCCTTTTCCCGTGCCAGTGCTGTGTCCGCCTTGACGGCGGCGTAGTTGATGAGCTCGAATACTGCGTCGGTGAAGGCAAGGTGCTCATCGCTCTCCCAGTGGATGCCGCGCTTTGCCAGCATGTGGTGGTAGCCGCTGACGCCCAGGCCGATGCTGCGGTACTTCTGATTGGTAAGCCGCGCGTATTCCAACGGGTAGAAGTTGAGGTCGATCACATTATCCAGTGCGCGGATGGCCGTTTCCACCGTGCGTTCCATATAGGCCTCGTCCTCCACCGGCAGATTACCGAGAGACAGACTCGCCAGGTTGCAGACCACAAACTCACCTGGGCGTGTGGCCGTCACCACAATTGTGTCGCCGTTCTCCGTGTGCACCTCAGTGCTGATGTGCTCGATGGGTGCCATGTTCTGCGCGATCTCCGTACAGAGATTGGAGCAATAGATCATTCCCGTGTGGCCGTTTGGGTTCATATGATTTACACTGTCGCGATTGAAAGCGAAGGGTGTGCCGGTCTCCACTGCCGAGCGAAGCACCAGCCGCACGATGTCCTTGACGGTGACGCTGCGCTTTTCGATGCGCGGGTCATTGACGCAGTCCAGATACCGCTTCTCCCATTCTGTACCCCAGTAATCCTCCAGTGCGTAGCCCTTGACCGTGAGGATCTCATGCGGACACATGAGATGCCACGGCGCGTCTATGTTCTCCTCCGCCAGTCGCCAGAAGAGATCCGGATAGCACACGGCGGGAAACACATCATGTGCCTTCATGCGGTCGTCGCCGTTGTTGGTGCGCAGTTGAAGGAATTCCGGCAGATCCCGGTGCCATGCGTCTAAGTAAACCGCCACAGCGCCCTGCCGCATCCCCAACTGATCCACCGCCACGGCGGTGTCATTGACCAGCCGAATCCAGCGGATAACACCGCCCGCCGCCCCTTGAAAGCCGCGGATGGTGCTGCCTGCAGCGCGCACCTTACCGAAGTACATCCCCATTCCACCGCCGAATTTAGAGACCTTTGCGAAGTTGTCCAGCGAGCGGTAGATGCCGTCCAGACTGTCCGGCACAGTGTCCACAAAGCAGCTTGAAAGCTGATGGTAGGGCTTTCGTGCGTTGGACATGGTAGGTGTCGCCATCGTGACCTCCATACGGCTGAGCATATCGTAAAAGCGTTTTACCCACCCCATGCGATCAGAGCCTTCGTTCATAGCAAGATGCAGCGCGATACCCAAAAACATCTCCTGCGGTGTTTCCAGCGGCACGCGGCTGCGTGACTGGATCACATAGCGTTTGAGCAGCAGGTCAAGGCCGGAGTAGGTGAACAGCTCGTCCCGTTCCGGGCAGAGAAAGTCCTCCGCCATGGCAATTTCCTCGTGGGTATAGTGGGCAAGGATATAGTCACCGTAGAGTCCCTTATCCGTCAGATAGCGAAGCCTGCCATAGAGGTCGCTGATGCCGCGCCCCTCCCATTCCTGTGCGTTGCGACAGCGAAAGGAGTGGTTCAGAAGCCGCGCCGCGATGAACTCCCACTTGGGTGCCTCTGCCGTAGTCAGCTCTACCGCCGCCTTGGTCAGTGCCTCAGCCCGCTCATCCTCCGTCATACCCAGACGACAGAAACTCTCAAACTTCATTTGAAGCGCCGCGAGGGAGTAGACTTCCTCGGTAAAATCCATCTGGATGCGGCGCAGCACCTCGTCAAGCGAGTCATCCCCCACCGTCCGCGCGATGGTATGCCGGACACGGCGCAGCGCAGACCGCTTTTCGCGGTAGAGGATGTACGCCTTGGCCACCTCATAGTGTCCGCGCTCCATGAGCGTTCGCTCCACCTCGTCCTGCACACGTTCTACGGTGAGCGGCACTGTGACGGAGAGATTGTTGAGAACGGTGGCGAGGATCTCATCCATCTCTCTGCTCCCGATCTCCTTGCCCTGTCCGTCAAACGCCTTTTTCATGGCGTTGAAAATTTTCTCCTGTTGAAAGGGAACAGACTCCCCGTTTCGTTTTCTGATCTCCATTTCGATCCTCTCATCTTCTCCGGTCACTTCTCATGTCCTTTTGGGCAAAGAGCGGGCAAGCGCAGTATCACGCTTGCCCGCTCTGTTTTTGAAAGCCGGTTTTTCTGCAGCCGACGCGGTGGGGCTGTTTGTTGTCTGTTGTCTTGGTTTTGGCTTTCCTGCCAGTTACTTCATAGATTCCAGAATGGCGTCCGCCAGTGCTTCCAGCTCAGTGCGCTTGTCCGTGCCCATGGACGAGGCGAGGCTGAGCCGCTCGTTGAGCACCGTCATGTTCTTAAGCTCATTGTTGACGAATTTCTGCATGAGGTCACCGGACTTCACCGCCCATGAGCCGTTTTCAATGATGGCAAAGGTGCGGTTTTGCAGATTCAGTGCCTTCATATCCATGAGGAAGTCATGCATGGCAGGGTAGATGCCGAGGTTATAGGTCACAGAGGCCAGGACAATGTGACTGTACTTAAACGCCTCGGAGATCAGCTGGGAGACATGAGTGGAGGACACATCGTACATCGCCACCTTGCTCATGCCCTTATCGCAGAGCGACGTCGCCAGCGCCTGCGCCGCGTTCTCCGTGTTGCCGTACATAGAGGCGTAGACGATGAGCACGCCCTGGGTCTCAGGGGCATAGCGGCTCCATGTGTCGTACTTTTCAATGAACCAGCCCAGATCCTTGCGCCACACGGGGCCGTGGAGCGGGCAGATGTACTTGATCTGATCCAAAACGCCGCCGGCCTTTTTCAGCAGGAGCTGGATGTGGGGGCCGTACTTGCCCACGATGTTGGTAAGGTAGCGACGGGCGTCGTCCAGCCAGTCCCGCTCGAAGTCCACCTCGTCGGCGAACAGCTTGCCGTCCAGCGCGCCGAAGGTGCCGAAGGCGTCGGCGGAAAAGAGGACGCCGTCGGTGACGTCGAGGGTCACCATGGCCTCCGGCCAGTGAACCATAGGCGCGCCCACAAAGGTGACGGTGTGCTTGCCGAAGGAGAAGGTGTCGCCCTCCTTCACCTCGATGCACTCATGTCCGTCCACATGGAAGCCGAACTGCCGCATGAGCATGAATGCCTTCTCGTTGGAGATCAATTTTACCTTGGGATGGCGCAGCAGGATCTCCTCGATGCAGGCGGCGTGATCCGGCTCCAGATGGTTGACCAGCAGGTAGTCCAGCTCGCGGCCATCCAGCACATACGCCAGATTTTCCAAAAGCTGGCGGCAGGCAGACCAGTCCACCGTGTCAAAGAGCACCGTCTTTTCATCCAGCAGGCAGTAGGCGTTGTAGCTTACGCCCCGGGGAATGGGAAAGCAGTTTTCAAATAGGGCCAGGCGATGGTCGTTGGCGCCCACCCAGTAGAGGTCGTTCGTTACTTTACGCACGCAATACATCTTATCTTGCCTCCTTCACGGCCTCAAGCCTTTACAAATTGATCCTTCGTCTCCGCGCACTCGGGACACACCCACTCGGCGGGAAGCTGCTCAAAGAGCGTACCGGGCGCGATCTCGCCGTCCTCGTCGCCCAACTCCGGCACATACTCGTAGCCGCAGCCGCTGCAGACGTAGCGGTCGCCGATGGGGGCGGGCTTCGGCGGCGTGGGCCGCTTCATCTTTACCATGGGCGGCGCGGGCAGCTTTTCGCCGCTATCCAGCGCGGCAGTGAGCAGGGGCAGGATCTCCTCCACATCGCCCACGATGCCGTAGTCGCAGTTCTTGAAGATAGGCGCGTTACCGTTCTTATTGATGGCCACGATGGTGGAGGCGTCCTTGATGCCCTTAAGGTGCTGGGATGCGCCGGAGATGCCGCAGGCGATGTACAGATTGCCGGTGAACTTCTGACCGGACATACCCACATAGCGGTTCAGCGGCAGATATTTGAGAGTCTCCGCCACAGGGCGGGAAGAACCGATGGCCGCGCCGGCGGCCTTGGCCAGCGACTCTACCAGTTTCATGTTCTTTTTCTCCCCGATGCCCTTGCCCGCGGAGACCACCCGCTCCGCCTGCGGGATGGGCGTATCCATAGGGATGCCCACGGAGAAGTCGTGACCATCCTTCTTCAGCGCCGCCACAAGGTCGGCCACCTGCTGGGCAGCATCCCCCTCCCGGAAGATGGTCTTTTTGCGAATGCCGGTGATGGGCGCGGGTTTCTTGGCCGCCGAACGGCTCTCGCCGTCGGAGCTCTTGCCCAGCCTGCCCAACAGATGAGAGGCGATGACCACCCGCTGGATCTCGTTAGTGCCCTCGTAGAGGGTGGTGATCTTGGCGTCGCGGTAGGCCCGTTCCACCTCCATGCCCTTGAGGTAGCCGCTGCCGCCGTGGATCTGCAAGGCATCGTTGGTGACCTCCAGCGCGATGTCCGAGGCGTACATCTTCGCCATGGCGGACTCCATGCCGTAAGGCGCGTGCTGCTCCTTCAGCTCCGCCGCGGAGTAGATGAGGAACCGGGCGCAGCGCAGCTTGGTTGCCATATCCGCCAGCTTGAAGGCGATGCTCTGCTGGGCCGCGATGGGCTTGCCGAACTGGACGCGCTCCTTGGAATAGCTCAACGCGTGCTCAAACGCGCCCTGGGCGATGCCCAGCGCCTGCGCGGCGATGCCGATGCGTCCGCCGTCCAGCGTGGACATGGCAATCTTGAAGCCCTCGCCCTCCTTGCCCAATAGGTTTTCCTTGGGAACCTTCACGTTGTTGAAGATCAGCTCCGCCGTGGAGGAGGAGCGAATACCCATCTTGTCATAGTGGTCGCCGAACTCAAAGCCCTTCCAGCCCTTCTCCACGATGAAAGCGGAGATGCCCCGGGTGCCGATGTCCGGCGTGGTGACGGCGAAAACCACATAGGTGTCCGCCTTAGGGGCGTTGGTAATGAAGATCTTGCCGCCGTTGAGGAGGTAGTAGTCCCCCTTATCCAGCGCCGTGGTCTCCGTGCCGCCGGCGTCGGATCCGGCGTTGGTCTCCGTAAGGCCGAAGGCGCCGATCTTCTCGCCCTTGGCCAGCGGAACCAGATATTTCTTCTTCTGCTCCTCGGTGCCATAGGCGAAAATGGGCCATGAGCCGAGGGAGACGTGGGCGGAGAGGATTACGCCCGTGCCGCCGTCCACACGGGCCAGCTCCTCCACCGCGATGGCGTAGCTCAGAGCATCAAGACCGGCACCGCCGTACTCCTTGGGGTAGGGAATGCCCATCCAGCCCAGCTTACCCAGCTTCTTGACAGCCTCCTCGGGAAACTCGTTGTTCTGATCCATTAAAAATGCGAGGGGCTTGATCTCCTCCTCCGCAAAACTCCGGATCTTCGCGCGCAGCTCTTCGTGCGCCGCCGTGGTTTGAAACAACATACGGGTACCTCCTTTTAAAATTTTACAGCTTGCTTGTATCTTGGGGATCGGATCCGCCGGTCAGCAGCCTGCGCAGGCTCACGGCACGGAACGCCTCGTCCTGCTTTTGCTGCAAGGCCGCCAGTTGACAGTGGATGGCGCACCGCCCATGCTTGTCCTGCCAGCGGCATTTATATCCCGGCTCCATGCAGGCGCACAGGATGCCCCGCTCTCCCACGACCCCCATGAGATCGTAGAGGGAGGTCGCGTCCAGATCGCAGGATAGCGCGCAGCCGCCGAGAGCGCCGCGGCTCACCCGCACCAAATTGCCGGCGGAGAGCTTGCGCAGAATCTGGTAGGCAAACTGATTGGGGATCAATTCCGTTTCCGACATCTCGGCCACCGAATGCTTCTCCCCGTCCATCAGCACCCGCAAAATGCGCAGCGCGTAGTCCGTCTCTTTGGTGATGATCATGCTCCACATCCTCTTTTCGCTTGCTTGTTAATACCATCATATCAATCTTGATAAAATTTGTCAAGATTATTTCAAAAAAAATATCGCTTTCATACAGACCGCCCCAGCCCGGGTCAGCTTCGCTTTCCATTCAGCGAAAAGCCATGTTCCTTTTCATATTGACAATCTCTTGATCGGGATTGAGCTTGATTTTTATGTTCGCCACCTCTTTCTTGTTTATTGATTGTGGCTTTATCATACCGCAGGACAAAGTCTTTTTCTGTGACGAGGTTACATTGATAAAAAAATCCGGTGCTTTTGGAGCACCGGATTTTAAGAAGGTGAATTACGCTTTCCACAGACTGTGGAGGTTGCAGTAGGCGTAGACCGCCTCGACCTCATCGCCCTCGCAGAGAGCGAAGCAGACCTCCGGCTTTTCGCCGGGATGCAGTTCCTTACGCTGGTTGCCCTGCTTGGTCTGGAGAGATACCCATTCGATGTAGTGCTCCGGCAGCATGGGGTGCTCCACGGAGCCGACCTTGACATGGACGATGCCGTTTTCCACTGTCCAGACAGGGACGTGCTTCTCCACGGCGGCGTCGGTGGTGCCGGGAACGATCTCGCTCATCGGCTCGCCGCAGCAGACGACAGGGACGCCTACGTCCTTAACTTTGGCAATGATGTTACCGCAATGCTTGCAAATGTAAAACTTCTGCTCCATGATAATTCTCCTTTTCTTTCTTTAATAGTTTTCTGCATGAATTTCAAAATAGCTCTGGGGATGGTTGCAGGTGGGGCAAACCTCCGGGGCCTTCTCGCCCACGACGATGTGACCGCAGTTGCGGCACTCCCATACCTTGACCTCGCTCTTGGCGAAGACCTCCGCCATCTCCACATTGTGCAGCAGGGCACGGTAGCGCTCCTCATGGTGCTTTTCAATGGCGGCGACCAGGCGGAAACGCTGGGCCAGCGCATGGAAACCTTCCTCATCGGCTGTTTTGGCAAAGCCGTCGTACATATCCGTCCACTCGTAGTTCTCACCCTCAGCGGCGGCGAGAAGATTTTCGGCAGTGTCGCCAATGCCGTTCAGCTCTTTGAACCACAGCTTGGCGTGTTCCTTCTCATTATCAGCGGTTTTGAGGAACAGCGCCGCGATCTGCTCGTAGCCTTCCTTCTTGGCCTTGGATGCAAAATAGGTGTACTTGTTGCGTGCCTCGGACTCACCGGCAAAGGCAGCCATCAGGTTTTTTTCGGTTTGAGTTCCTGCGTATTTCGTTTCTTTCATGGTGGATACTCCTTCCTGTTTTTCTGCTTTTATTGTAGCAAATCTATGATTTTCTTCTGTGACGAAGTCACATTCCTTGCATGGGAGCTTTCCTACCTTTGTATTCGGTATATTCCGATTGTAGCACTTTGAGCAGAAAAAAGCAATTTTTTTAAAAGCTACTACATTTTCCGTCCTCATATGTGTGCCGGCTGATATTCGGAGTCGAATGCTACATGTGAGCCTTGTTCGTAATGCCCACCGATCATGACCGTAGCGGCAGTCACAGCATCCACATGAAAGCGTTCCCGGTAATGCTTGCATTTTCGTAAAAAAACGTTATAATTGAATCAGTTAAATCAAAGGAGGTATCAAATCATGAAATCACATAAATACTGGGCCTTAGGCGCACTTTTCTGTATGTTGGGATGCATTTATTCTGGAATCAAAAAATCTATGACTGCGCATAAATACTTTGCCTATTCTTCATTGCTTTGTATGGGCATGTCCATTTATTCCGGTCACAAACTGGTTTCTCCAAAGAAGAAAAAAATCACTAAATCAAATAATAGTGAGAATAGTTAAACAAAAAATTTCCTTTATTCATTAAGTCAAAACCACCGGCTGAGCCGGTGGCTTGAGTAAGCCCTAGAGGGGCATAATACTAGCAAAGCCCCTTAAGGGGCCACGAATGGGTCTGTCAACTGCATTCCTTTCTCGTGGCAGGCCCCTCAAGGGGCCTTTTTATTTACGCCTTAGTTTCCTTGCTACCCGTAAACGGGTCCACGAACTCCTTA
>OHBQ01000553.1_pt1 | contig 14613 bp, 11 predicted proteins | sample 1577401 | NCBI WGS metagenome assembly OHBQ01 (sample SAMEA3879581, study PRJEB24766) | human gut metagenome | biome: human-associated habitat; feature: feces | place: USA | collected 1985/1987
GGGCTCGGCTTTGATGTGCTCTATCAGGGCCTGCTGGTCACCGCACTGACCCTCGCGGCGTTCTTCATAGGCGAACGCTTCGAGACGGGACACTGGGCATTTATGAACATCGCCGAGTGCGAGCAGGGCATGACGATGGCATTCCTCACCATGTCGATGTGCGAGATATTCCACTCGTTCAACATGCGCTCGCAGCGCGGCTCGGTCATAAAGATGAGCCTTCGCGGCAGCCACAACCTGCCGCTGTTCGGCGCGATGGTAGCGTCTCTCGTGCTGACTACGGCGGTTATTGAGATACCGTTCCTCGCAAACGCCTTCGGCTTCACTCCGATAGGCTTCGCCGAATATGCGACATCGCTCGCCCTCGCGTTTTCGATAATCCCGATAGTCGAGATAATCAAGGTCGTTCAGCGTGCCGCAGCGAAAAGAAAAGTCTCCAGATAATATAATAATTTGACATCGCGCCCGGCACATTCCAGCTCAATGAGCTGCTCATTTCCGCAGGTCTCTCGGTCTCCACTATCCCGGTGTTCGAGATAGGCAAGGCTATCAGACGCGCGGCAGAGCGCAGAAAAGAAAAGAAAGCTGCGTAAAAATTGATATAATGCATCACCTGCACCGAGAGGTGCGGGGGATGTTTTGTTATAACTTTTATCACAAGGGACTGCGAACCGCCGCAGTCCTTATTTTTTTTGAGATAACCAGCCCCGATGTGACTAAAACATACTATTTTTATATCCTTTTACAAGTGCAAACTGCGCTCAATTTGTTTATATAACGTTAATGAATATATTTTTATTTTTTTGTTGAAATCTATAGTAATGTATGCTATAATTTCTTCAAAACTGTGGTTAATTTTTATGCAGTAAATCTAAACGCGCAGCGGCGCTTTGATAAGGAGGACTTTTTTTTGAAAGCCTATAACGCGAAAGACATCAGAAATATCGCCATAGCAGGTCATGGCGGCAGAGGAAAAACAACCCTTGCGGAAGCAATGCTCTACACCGCGAAGGCTACCGACAGACTCGGCAGAGTCGCCGACGGCACCACCGTGCTCGACTTCGACGCCGAGGAGAAGAAGAGAAAGGCCACGGTTTCAACCGCTGTTGCCGCTATTGAGTGGAACGGCGCGAAGATAAATATAATCGACACTCCCGGTCTTTTTGACTTTGCGGGCGGCATGAGCGAAGGCATCCGCGCGGCGGACAGCGTGCTCATCGTCACTGCGGCGGGCTCCGGCTTTGACGTCGGCGCAGAGAAAGCTCTCAAGGCGGCGAACGCCAGAGGCATTTCGAGAATGTTCGCCATCACCCGCTGCGACGCGGACAATACAGATTTCTATAAAACATTTGCAGCTATAAAAGACGCAGTCGGCGGTGCTATCTGCCCCGTTATCGTCCCCTATATGGACGGCGGCAAGGTTGCGGCATATGTCAACCTCGCGTCCCGCAAGGCTTTCGACTACAGCGGCGGCGAGAAGAAAGAGGTCGCAATGCCCTCCGACCCGCAGCTTGACGAGATGCTCGATATACTTACAGAAGCAGTCGCTTCGAGCGACGACGAGCTGATGGAGAAGTTCTTTGCAGGCGAGACTTTCACCCGCGAAGAGATAATCAAGGCTCTCAACTCCGGCGTCAGCGACGGCTCCGTTATCCCCGTATACGCCTGCGCGGGCTACACCTGCGAAGCTATCGATATGCTCCTTGACGAGATAGTCTATTCCGCTCCCTCCGCAGCCGACAAGGCAGGCGAGAACGGTCTTCCCTGCGACGAAAACGGCCCGCTTGCGGCTATCTGCTTCAAGACTATCGCCGACCCGTTCGTCGGCAAGATGTCCTTCTTCAAGGTCGTTTCCGGCAAGATAACTTCGGACACCCCCGCTTATAACTCCCGCACCGAAGAGAGCGAGAGAATGGGCAAGATAATCACCCTCAAGGGCAGCAAGCAGGAGGACGCCTCCTGCATCCCCGCGGGTGACATCGGCGTTGTCACAAAGCTTGCGGGCATCAAGACCGGCGACACGGTCTGCTCGGCAAAGAACCCGATAACCCTCGAGGGCATCAAGTTCCCGACCCCCTGCCTGTCCATGGCAGTCAAAGTCCGCAAGAAGGGCGACGAAGAGAAGGTCGCGGCGAGCTTGCTCAGGCTCCTCGAAGAGGATCCGACAATTTCGTTCGTCATTAACAAAGAGACCCGCGAGCAGATTCTCTCCGGTCTCGGCGAGCAGCACCTTGATGTTATCGTTTCCAAGCTCAAGAACAAGTTCGGCGTTGAGGTCGATCTCAGCGTGCCGAAGGTCGCATACAGAGAGTCCATCCGCAAGAAGGTCGAGGTTCAGGGCAGACACAAGAAGCAGTCCGGCGGACACGGTCAGTTCGGCGATGTGTTCATCCGCTTCGAGCCCTGCGAGAGCGACGATCTCGTTTTCGCCGAGGAAGTTGTCGGCGGCTCCGTGCCGAAGAACTTCTTCCCCGCAGTTGAAAAGGGTCTGCGCGACAGCGTTAAAAAGGGCGTGCTTGCAGGCTACCCGATGGTCGGTCTGAAAGCTACTCTTTACGATGGCTCTTATCATCCGGTCGACTCGTCCGAAATGGCGTTCAAGACCGCCGCGAACATAGCATACAAGAACGGTATCCCGCAGGCGAACCCCGTTATTCTTGAGCCTATCGGCACTCTGAAGGCTTATATGCCCGACGAGAATCTCGGCGACATCATGGGCGATGTCACAAAGCGCCGCGGCCGCGTGCTGGGCATGGAGCCGGACGAGGACGGCTTGCAGACCATCATTGCCGAGGTGCCGCTGGCAGAGCTTGCAAACTTTACCACCTTTATCCGGCAGACCACGCAGGGCCGCGGCTGGTTCACCACCGAGTTTGCCCGCTATGAGACCCTGCCCGAGACGCTGGTGCCTGCTGTTGTGGAGCAGGCCAAGAAGCTGGGCAATCTGGACGAGGCCGCAGACGACTGAGCACTGAACCCCTGATTTGACATTTTCCTGAGCCCCCGCCGACACTTTTTTCCCTCTGTCGGCGGGGGCTTTTTTGCGTAAAAATGGAACACCGGAGCGTCCGCAGATGCTCCGGTGTTCCGAAATCATAAAAAGTTTTCTGCTGAAAAATGCTCTGGCGTTATACGCCGGAAGCACCATAGTTTGCCAGCACGCGGGCAGAGGGGTCGTTGACGTTGCAGCCCGGCCATGCTTTGTTTGGCATCCAGAAGCCCACGATGGTGCGGCTCTGGTCGTGGTAGTACTTCTCAAAAATTTCGCGGTAGAACAGGCTCTCCTTGGTAAAGGGCATGCAGTGTGCCGAATAGTTTGCCCGGCGCATCTGGAACTCCTCGTCGGTGTACAGGCTCTCGGCGTACTCCTTGATGTCGTCCACCATGCTGTGGCCCACGGCGTCCGAGAAGGCGGCCTTTTCGCGCCACAGGATCTCCGGCGGCAGCCAGTCGCCCTCAAAGGCCTTGCGCAGCAGGTACTTGCCCTTGCCGTAGCGGTTCAGCTTCTTTTCCGGGTCGATGGCCATGACGTAGCGCACAAAGTCCAAGTCGCCAAAGGGCACGCGGGCTTCGATGCTGTTGGAGGAGATGCAGCGGTCTGCCCGCAGCACATCGTACATGTACAGCTCTCGGATGCGCTTCTGGCTCTCTTGCTGGAAAGCATCGGCGGTGGGGGCGTAGTCGGTGTACTTGTAGCCGAACAGCTCATCGGAGATCTCGCCGGTCAGTAGCACACGCACATCGGTCTGCTCGTGGATGGCCTTGCACAGCAGGTACATGCCCATGCTGGCGCGGATGGTGGTGATATCCCATGTGCCCAGAAGCCGGATGACCTCTTCCAAGCTGCTGAGCACCATCTCGCGGTTGATGATGATCTCGTGGTGCTCGCTGCCAAGATAGTCCGCAGTCTGCCGGGCGTATTTCAGGTCGATGGCATCGGTGTCCATGCCGATGGCAAAGGTGCGGATGGGTTTGCCCAGCTTTTTGGCGGCAATGGAGCACACCAAGGAAGAGTCCAACCCGCCGGAAAGCAGGAAGCCCACGGGTGCATCGGCGTCCAGCCGCTTTTCCACACCGGCGATGAGCTTCTCGCGGATGTTCTGCAGGATGGTGGGCATATCGTCCTGCATGGGGGCGGGCACATCGGCAATGTCCTCGTAGCGCACAAAGCGGCCGTCGCAGTAGTAGCTGCCAATGGGGAAGGGACGGATATCATCGCACCAGCCGATGAGGTTGCGCATCTCGGAGGAGAAGGCGATCTTGTGGCTGGACTTGGAGTAGCCGTAGAACAGCGGACGGATGCCGATGGGGTCGCGGGCGGCGATGAGCCGATCCTTGCGGGAATCGTACAGGATCAGCGCAAACTCCGCGTCCATGTGGCGGAACATATCCAGCCCGTACTCGTAGTACAGCGGCAGCAGGATCTCGCAGTCGCAGTCAGAGCAGAACTTGTAGCCACGGCGCTTTAAGATCTCTTTTTCGAACCGGAAGCCGTACAGCTCGCCGTTGCACACCACGCAGTCAGCGCCCCGGTAAAAGGGCTGCATCCCCTCCGGGGTCAGTCCCATGATGGCAAGCCGCCCAAAGCCCATCAGGCCGTAGGGACCCTCCACCACTCGCTGGTCGTCCGGCCCGCGGTCCACGGTGCGCAGCAGATACTCTTTGAATTTTTCGGCACTCAGGTCGTGCCCCGTATAACCCATAACACAACACATACTTCTTACCCCTCTTAAAATAAAAAAATACGGCAGCACATTCATCCCATAGTCCTAGGACGAATATGCTGCCGTATCCGTGGTGCCACCTAAATTACCGGCATACGCAATACGCCGGTCACTTTTGTGCGCTCTCCCCGTTGAAAGCACTGCCGCGATAACGAGCGGCGCACGTCTGCCCCTACTTGCTGCACACGCAGGTTCAGGGAGCGGCTCACGGGTGTTCTTCAGGCTTCGTTTTCTGCGCGGCTTCCACCGTCCCGCACTCTCTGTAAGAAAAACCTGAGGCCTTACTTTTCCCGGTCAACGCTTTTATTGTCTGCATTGTATCACGGGTTTTTGTCCGTGTCAACACAGCAGGCGCATTTTTTTGCAGGCTGTTCTTCCGTTGCGGACGGTGCCGCGTTCTGCGCGCAATGACGGCACAGCCCGTACAGCACACTGCCCTCGCATTGCAGGGTAAAGCCGTGCTCCGCCATCAGGTGGGCGCGCACCTCATCCATAAAATGGCAGTCCAAGTGATAGATGCGCCCGCACTGCACGCACTTGAGGTGCAGGTGCTCCCGGCAATGGCGCCCCTCGTCCACATACTGGAACACCGCCCGCTCGCCTTTATCGGCTACATATTTCATAATGCGCTGCTCGCCGGCAAGCTTGTCCAGATAACGGTATACAGTGGTGGGGTTGGGGCTTGCGCCCTGTGCCTCCAGATGCTCCAGAATGTTGGAGGCGCTTACCGCGTGCTGGCAGTTGTTGATGAGGTAATCTAAGATGAGTTGCCGGGTGCGGGTGTTGTAGCCATCGCTTCGTGCCATGAGAGTTTCGGTCCTTTCCGGTGTAGATGTGTTGTTTTTTACCCCTATTGTAGCACAGTTTGCGCTTGGATGCAAAAGAAGCGGGCGGAAAGTCGGCCTGTTTGGCGACAAGCACAAAAAACATTGTAAAAAGTAGCAAAATCGAGGCGTAATCTTTGTATAAAACGGAAAACACTCCAAAGTTAAGCAAAAAGTCTTGTAAAAAATGCCCTGATGTGAAATAATGTATTAGATAAAGTGGTTGGATTGCAGCCGGGATACAAGCTGGCTGAACATGAAGAAGAAACCGGCAGCGGTGGGTTTGCGCTGCCGGTTCGGACGTTTTGGAACGTTTTTTGGAGAAGAAGAATAGGAGAGTGTGCTTATGAAAGAGCAGGACGCACAGGCAAAGCTCAGCCTGAAGCTGCAGGCGTACCAGTACCTCAAGACCAAGATTTTGAACTGCGAGTACCGCCCCAACGAGTTTCTGAACGAGCAGAAACTCTGCGCCGAGATGGGCAACATCAGCCGCACCCCCATGCGGGATGCGCTGGGGCGTCTGGAGCAGGAGGGGCTGATCACCATTCTGCCCAAAAAGGGTCTGATGGTCTCCGGCATCACCGAAGAGGACGTGCACAGCATGTTTGAGATGCGTCTTTTGGTGGAACCCTACGCCCTGCGTACTTACGGCAATGCCATCCCCCGGGAGCAGCTGGAGGCCTACGCCGAGCTGATGCACCACAGCGAGCGCATCGAGGACTTCTGCGAGTCGGACGATGACTTCCATGAGCTGCTGATGAGCACCCTGCCCAACAAGTATCTGCGCTCTGCCTACGACCGCATCACCGGTCTGAACACCCGTTTCCGCATCATGACCGGCAAGGTGAGCATGATCAATCAGGAGCAGACCTGTGAGGAGCACCTGCAGATCCTGGATGCTGCGCTGGCAGGGGACTGGGACGGCGCTGCCATGGCGCTGCAGCACCATCTGGAGCTGGCCCGCGATAAGGCCGAGGGCGTCATCAAGGTCATCCGCCTGTGGTAAAGGAATAAAAGTTAAAAAGGTCTGCTGCATCGTGCCGGTGCAGCAGACCTTTTTCGCTTTTACGAGAAGGAACACAGCATAGAAGGAAGTCTCCCTCAGATAAGGTGGTTTTCAAGGCAGTAATGATAGACCCCGTCCTCTTCCACAGAGCGGCAGAGGACGGCAGCTCTGGCCTTGACCTCCTCGAGCGCGTTTCCCATGGCGACACCTGTGCCGACCGCTTCCAGCATTTCAATGTCGTTCCGTCCGTCCCCAAAGGCAATGGCTTCGGACTTTGAAAATCCATAATGCGCCAAGACCGCCCTTACAGCGTTTCCCTTACCGCAGGAGAGCGGAATGATATCAACTGCCTTGTCCCACCATGCGGTGATCTGTGTGGCGTGCGTCCCCTGTAAGATCTGTGCGTATTCGGTGCTGTTGCAGGAGCACATGATCTGATAGATCTCCTCCTCGCACAGCGCATCAAAATGCTCGGAGATCACCAGCTTTTCGCTGCCAAAGGAAAAGTATTGTGCCAGATCGGGGTCTGTCCCGTTTGTTACGATAAAGTGTTCGTTGCTGATAGCAGCTGCCCGGTGCATCTGCTTCAGATTTTGCAGAATTCTGTGTTTGTCGTCAGCGTCCAGCGGATTTTTGAAGAGCACGGTATCCTTACTGCGGACATAGGAGCCGTTGAAGGTCAGCCAGATATCAAAATCGACACCTTCAAAATGCGGGATGGAGAGATAGCCTCTGCCGGTCGCCATGCACAACAAGACCCCGTTTGCCTGCAGCTGCTGTAAAGCCTGCACAGTTTTGGGGGATGGCTCTTTGCTGCCCAGCTTGAGCAAGGTTCCATCTACATCAAAAAACGCAATTTTTATCATACGACACCTCTGGTAAAAATTTTTTATTTCTCCACCTTGCTCAGCAGGATGCGGTCATTATCCAGATTTTTGCCCGCGTTCTCGCGGAACTTTTCCAGCAAATCGTCCACGGTCATCTTGCTGCGCTCTGCGCCCTTTACGTCAAACACGATGCGCCCGGCGTCCATCATCAGGGTGCGGTTGCCCAGCTCCAGCGCCTGATGCATATTGTGGGTCACCATCAGGCAGGTGATTTTTTTCTCGGCCACGATGCTCTTGGTCAGCGCCAGCACCTTTTCGGCGGTGGCGGGGTCCAGCGCGGCGGTGTGCTCGTCCAGCAGCAGCAGCTTGGGGGTGACAAGGGTAGCCATGAGCAGGGTAAGCGCCTGCCGCTGCCCGCCGGAGAGCAGCCCCACCGGCTGCTTCATGCGGTCCTCAAGACCCATGTCCAGCAGGGCCAGCTTTTCGCGGAAGAGCGCCTTATCCTTGCGGGAGATGCGGGAGAAGATGGCGTTGGGCGCGGTGCCTGCCCGCAGGTAGGCCAGCGCCAGATTTTCCTCAATGGTCATGTTGGGCGCGGTGCCCTTGAGCGGGTCCTGGAACAGATGTCCGATGACCTTGCTGCGCTGGTGCTCCGGCGCAAAGGTGATGTCCTGTCCGCCCAGCAGAATGCTGCCCTCGTCGGCAATAAAGCCGCCGGTGATGGCGTTGAACAGGGTGGATTTGCCCGCACCGTTGGAGCCTACGATGGTGGCAAAATCTCCGGCCTCCATTTGCAGGCTTACGCCATTCAGCGCTACCTTTTCGTTGACGGTGCCGGGGTTAAAAGTCTTGTGCAGGTCGTTCAGCTGCAGCATTTCCATGTTACTGTCCCTCCCTGTTGGTCACGGTGCGGCGGGCACGGGCAGCGTGCCGCCGCTTTTCAAAGGCGAAGTGCTCCCGGATGGCGGGCATGGAGATGGCCACTGCCACAATGATGGCAGAAACCAGCTTCATGGCGGCGGCGGGCACGTTGAACCGCAGCGCCACCGCCACGATAAAGCGGTACAGGCAGCTGCCGAACACCACGCCAAGGATGCGGCGCAGCATGGTGCGCTTGCCCACCAGCGTCTCGCCGATGATGAGGGAAGCCAGTGCAATGGTCACCATGCCGGTGCCTACGTTGATATCGCAGCTTTTCTGGTACTGTGCCAGCAGCCCGCCGGACAGTGCACACAACGCACCGGACACGCACAGACCCACCGTGATGGTAAAGGCGGGGTTGATGCTGGAAGCCCGCACCATGGCGGCGTTATCGCCGGTGGCGCGGATGGAAAGCCCCAGCCGCGTGCCCAGAAAGCCCAGCATCGCCGCGCAGGCGATGGCAATGACAACTGCCGCCAGCGCCAGCTTGTACCAGCTGCCCAGAAAGCTCAGCGAAGTTTTTGCCATGGAGAAGATGGTAGGGGTCTTGACCAGCGACATGGTGGAGGAGAAGCCCATCACCGCCAGATTGATGGTGTACAGGCCGGTGTTGACGATGATACCGGCCATAATGCTTTCCACCCCGAGCCTTGTCTGCAAAAAAGCGGTGACAAAGCCGGAGCACACCCCCGCAGCCATAGCAGCCGCCAGCGCAAGGATGGGGTGGCCGGTCAGTGCTACCTGACAGGCCACGGCGCAGCCCAGCGTAAAGCAGCCGTCGGTGGAAAGGTCGGCAATATTCAGGATGGAGTAGCTCAGAAACAGTGCCAACGCCACCAGTCCGTAGATGCAGCCCAGCTCCAGCGCTGTCTGCAAAACGTTGAGGGAAAAGATACTCGCCAGCATGGTGTATGCTCCTTTTATGTTATTTTGAATGCGCACCGCATTGCTCTGCGGAGTGCGACAAACGCATTTTCACGGGAGAGGGGAACCACTTTCCCCAGAACCGCCAAAAGCTCTCCCTTGCGGGAGAGCCGGAAAAACCGTCAGGTTTTGACGGAGCGGGGCGCTCAGGAGAAGTTCTCGGCGGTGGTCACCTTGGTAATTTCGGTGCAGTAGGGCTTGAAGGCTTCCTTCAGGGCAGCCAGATCCAAGCCCAGCGCCTCGGCGGTCTCGGTGTTGATGGTGACGATGCCGTTATCAAAGGTCTGGTAGGGCAGGTCTGCGGGGGTCTTGCCGTCGCACAGCAGCTGGCTGACCATATCGGCGGTGGCTTCGCCCAGCTGGACGTAGTCCACGCCGTAGCCCACCAGTGCACCGTTCAGCGCAAAGCTGTCGGCACCGGTGTAGTGCTGCACACCGGCCTCGATGAAGCTCTCATAGATGGACAGCTCGGCGGTCATGATGGTGTTATCGGTGGGGGTGAACACGGCCTTGACTCCGGCGGCTACCAGTGCCTCGGCAGCCATCTGCACCTCGGCGGTGGTGGTGCCGTTCTTTTCCACCACCTTGATGCCGTTCTTCTCACAGAAGGCCTTGGCGTCCGCAATGGCCTGGGTGGAGGCATCCTGACTCAGGTCATACAGCAGACCGATGGTATCGATGCCGGGGTTTGCCGCCACGATCAGGTTCATGATGGCGTCGGTGTTCAGGGCATCGGAGGTGCCGGTGATGTTCTCCTCACCGTCAAAGCCTGCGGCAGCGGGATCGGTCACAGCGGAGTAGACCACCGGGATGTCGGTGTCCTCCACGGCAGCCAGCATGGTAGCGGCGGTGGGGGTGGCCACGGCTACGATCACGTCCACGCCGTCAGCCACAAGGTCTGCGCCGATCTGGTTCAGGTTGGACTGGTCGGCCTGTGCGTTGGCGTAGTAATCGGCGTAGTCAAAGGTGACGCCCTTCTCCTTGCCGATGGCGTCCAGACGGCTCTCCACAGATTCCACGATCTGGTTGAGGGAGGCGTGGTCCACATAGTTGACGATGCCCACCTTGAAAGTCTCGCCAGCGGCGGCAGTACTGCCGGAAGCCGCTGCGGAGGAGGAGACTGCTGCACTGGAGGCGGTGCTGGAAGCAGCGCCGCCGCAGCCGGTCAGTGCCATGGCAGAAACAGCGGAAGCGGCCAGAGCGGCCTTCAGGAAGCTGCGGCGGGAAATCATGTTCAGGTTTTTCATAGTGGTAACTCCTTTCCCGGAGCGGGCGGCAAATCAAAAGACCCGCTCCCTTTGCGGGACGGGTCTTAAAACAAAACGACCCTGTCCCTGTGTGTTATCCACAAGGACAGGATCGGTAAATACGATTCTGCGGTGCCACCTTGCTTGCTCTGCATCCAATACAGCAGAGCCACTCACGGAGAGCCAACACTCCCCTGTCCTGTAACGGAGACTTCCGTCCAAAGCTACTGGGGTTTGTGCCCGTTTGCCCGGCCCTCGGCGGCCCACGAAACTCTGCCCCGCTTTCGCCCGTTTGCACTGTCCGGGCTCACTGCAGATGCGCTGTGCAGGTTCTCTTCCGCCTCATCGGTTTGATTGCATTATACACTTTATCTTCGTAAAGTCAAGAGGGATTTTTAAATTTTTATTTTTTGGCCCGGTCAAAGTCATTCTTCTGCCGGGGCACCGGTGCTGCGGCGCTTGCGGCGCACAAAGTAGGCAACGTACACCACCCACACCGGGATGGCCACTGCGGTCACCATCCGGCTGGCAGAAAGCCCGGCGGCCTGATACACAAAGTCGATGCTGCTTGCGCCCGCCGGGCAGAGCACCGCCATCAGTCCCTCGTCCACACGCAGGATGTCGGCCTTTTCGCCGTTGACATAGGCGGTAAAGCCGTCATCGTAGGGCACGGAGAAAAAGACGAGGTTTTGTTTTTCCAGCGTGATCTCGGCATGGAAGCCCGCGTTGTTCATCTGGAACACCGAGCAGCTGTGGGCACGGCGGTCGGCGCAGTCCTGCGTGTAGCTGTCGTAGTGCAGGTCGTCCAGCATCGCGTCCGGCAGCTCGGTCAGGTACTGACCGTATGCCTTTACGTCTTCGTCCTCCAGCACCAGCGCCCGCAGCAGCAGGTTGGAGCGCAGGGTCTTGACCGAGGCCTCATAGGTAGCCTTGGTCACATAGTAGTCGTAGGTAAAGCCCATGGGAACGTAGTTATCGTTGTGGTACAGCGTGTAGCCGTCCACGTCGGCAAGATAGGTCCAGCCTGCGTCCGCCTCGTCCTCAAAGCTTTCGCGCTTTTCCGGGGTGGTAATGAGGTACTCCACGCTCAACAGGCCGCGCAAAGCGTAGTTTGTGATCTCCGGCTCGCTGCGCACGTCCCGCTTGACCCCCAGCCCCGGGTAGAAGCTGAGGATGCTGGGAGCCGCCGTGCTGCCGAAGTATTGCAGGCAGCTTTTATCCAGCCACATCCCGATGTTGTCGTGGATCTTGTAGGTGTCGATCCGGTAGTCGCCCTCCGGCAGGTCGTTTTTCAGCTGCAGGGCGTTGGTATCCTGTTCCACAAGGTCGCTGTCGGTGTGCCACTGGCCGAACTTGCCAATGCCGATGTGCACCATGCTGAACACGCAGGCAAACACCAGCACCGCCGCCGTCATGCGCTGGGCAAAGCGGCTGTTCTGCCGCCATATGCCGCAGAGGTAGCGGTACAGCATAAGCCCCAGCAGACCAAAGCCCAGCACGACAAAGAACTGCTCCGGGTTCTTCAGCACGCCGAAGGACCATGTTCCGGTGGTATCGTCCCGCACGGGCACCACCGCAAACACCAGCGTAGCCAGCATGATCCAGCCGATGCCCCGGGCGGGGGCGTCCAGATCAACATCCGGGTCCTCCAGCGCGTTCACGGTCATGGCGGCAAGGATAAGGGTGGGCATATAGTACCAGCGTGCGTAGTAGCTGGAGTTGAGCGCGTAGAAGGCACTGTTCAGCACCGGCACCAGCGCGCACACGGCGCATACTGCCACGATGCGCTTTTTGCTGTCGGCCTTGCGGCTGCGCCAGTAGGCCATGGCACCAGCCAGACTGCACAGGGGCAGGTAGGCCGTCATGCTCGTCCACTTGATCACGCCCTCCGACCACACCGAGGTGAGGTAAGGGGAGTCCGGCGGCAGGATCCAGCTGAGCAGGATAGCCAGATACTGTTGCACCTTGGCGTAGGCCAAAAAGCCCCAGCCGGAGGAAAGGTCAATGGTGCGCGGGTTCTGCAGCAGACTGAGCACTGCCGGGAACAGCAGCAGACAACCCATGGCAACGCCCAGCACGCTCTCCCACAAAAGATGCCCGAACTTGCGCCCGGTCAGCCGGAAGTCCTTGGCAGTCAGTTTGCACACAAAGTAGATACACAGGAAAATGACCTGTCCCACAAAGAAGAAGTAGTTGTTGAGCAGATTCACCGCCACCCAGAAGGCGAACAGGCCGTGACGGTTTTCATAAATGGCCTCGTCCAGCGCCCAGAGCAGATAGGGGAACAGCGCCACCACATCCACAAAGTGGTTAAAGAACACGTTGTACACCGCAAAGCCGGAAAGCGCGTACAGGCAGGCACCCAGCACCGCGTAGTTCTCGTTTTTGACGTAGCGGCGCAGATACAGGAACGCGCCGCCGCCCGCCACGCCGAACTTGAGCACCAGCAGCGGCACCATCATATAGGGCAGCCAGCTCTGCGGCAGCAGCACCGACAGCCAGAAGAACGGCGAGCCGTACAGGTAGAAGGAGTAGGCGTTCATCACCCCGCTGCCAAGGTCGGTCGCCCACGAAAAGGTATTGCGCGGCGCACCGGCAAAGGCACTGTCCGGGTAACCTGCGCCCTTGACGAAGCCGTTCATATACCGGTAAAAGGTGATCTGCTGGCTGTTAAAATCGCCTGCATAGTGGAAAAAGCCGCCGTCAAGGATGTAGAACGGCAAAAAGAAGATGGCCGCCGTCAGGGCGCACAGCCCCACCGCCTGCCAGAATTTTTTATGGCTCTGCCCCCTTGGGGTGAGCAGCCGTGGTTTTTTGAACTTTTCCATAGCGTTCCTCTTTCTCCGCGCACCGGCGCGGAAGTGGATTTGATGTCACCTTGTAGTATAGCACGGCGGCGCGCAAGAAAAAAGGGCTTGACAAGCGCACGCGGGGCGGGTATGGTGAAGAAAAGGAGGCGTATTGCCATGCTGTATCCCTTCAGCGCTCTGCTGGCGCGCATGAAGTACATTACCCGGTGGAGCCTGATGCACTCCACTCGGCCGGAATCCCTCAGCGAGCACACCTGTGACACCGCGCTGCTGGCGCACCTGCTGTGCCTCATCGCCAAGCACTACACCGGCACGCCCTGCCGCCCCGAGGTGGTGGCAGTGGCGGCGCTGTACCACGACGCGCCGGAGATTATCACCGGGGATATGCCCACGCCGGTCAAGTACCATTCCCCGGCGCTGCGGGACGCCTACAAGGCGCTGGAGACCGAGAGCGTGCGCTCCATGGCGGCTCTGCTGCCCGCAGAGCTGGCTGCAGAGCTGACCCCCTGCATGGACGGCAGCGTCCTGACGGCAGAGGAGCACCGGCTGCTCAAGGCTGCCGACCGGCTGAGCGCGCTGATCAAATGCACCGAGGAGCAGCGCAGCGGCAACCACGAATTTGACGCCGCGCTCACGCAGCAGCGCGCCGCGCTGCAGGCCATGCAATGCCCGGAGGCCGACTGGTTTTTGGAGCACTGCCTGCCCTGCTACACCCAGAATCTGGACGAGCTGACGAAGCCGTAAAAAAATACAATGCCGGACAGCCCACAGGCTACCCGGCATTGCTCTGCTTCGGGTCAAATTACGGGAACGGTACTTCCCGCACATCGTCAGGGTCCAGCCCGGCTTTGCGCTGCTCTTCAAACACGGCGGCGATCAGCTCGTCCAAGTCCTCTAAATGGGTCAGGGTGCAGCAGTAGCGGCGCAGGGCGGCAGCGCCCTTCAGCCCCTTCATGTAGTGCATGGTCTGGGCGCGTGCCTGCGGCATAGCCACAAACTCGCCCTTCTGCTCTACCATCTCCTCCACCTGACGGCGCAGCGCATTCATGCGGGCCTGCAGGTTGGGTACCTTGGGTGCGGGCAGGCCTTCAATGGCGGCGTTCACCCGCTCAAAGAGCCACGGGTCGCCCAGCGCGCCCCGGGCGATCATCACGCCGTCGCAGTTTGTCTCCCGCACCATGCGCAGGGCATCCTCGGCGCAGTGGATATCGCCGTTGCCCAGCACCGGCACCTTCACCGCGTCCTTTACCCGGGCGATGATCTCCGGGTCGATGCCCGGGGTGTACATCTGCTCCCGGGTGCGGGCGTGCACCGCTACCAGTGCCGCGCC
>OHBQ01000566.1_pt1 | contig 14253 bp, 8 predicted proteins | sample 1577401 | NCBI WGS metagenome assembly OHBQ01 (sample SAMEA3879581, study PRJEB24766) | human gut metagenome | biome: human-associated habitat; feature: feces | place: USA | collected 1985/1987
GACACTCTGCAAACACGCAGGACTGATATTTCCAGAAGGGGCGATGAAAGCGGCAGCTTCGGCACTCAGGGAGAATGCCATCCGCGCCGCTGTCAAAATGCTCAAAGCCGGGTGTGGTCTGCATCAGCAATTCCAGTGCTTGCAGATCACCGGCTGTCATGCGTTTCATACTTAAAAACTCCTTTCCTTCGCCGCATCGCCAGCAAATATTCCGGCTTTTGGGCAACAAAAAAAGAGGGTTTGCTTCTTACTCCAAATTGGAGAAGAAACAAACCCTCTTCGTTTACGATGTAGTTCAGATGATTTCTCGGATGGTATGAATGACACCGAGCAGCAGCCCGATGAAGAAGGCAAGTCCTCCGATAAGACCGCCTATGATTAAGTTCAATGCGAAGATGCCGACTGAGCCGGAGATACCGTAGCCGCTGGGAACGAGCCAGAGGCACATCCTCCGGATGCCGAACGGTAATCCAACGCAGATCCACATAAGAAAGTAGTCGCATACGCCGTCAGGCATATAGATCGGCTTGAGAAATGACGCGAGGCAGAACGCAAGCGCGATTGGAAGCAGAACCTCCTTCAAGAAGACTTTGATAGCACCCACTATATCCTCCTTCTGCCGGAAGTGTGCAGCAGCACCCTCCGGCTTGCTTGATTATTGTGAAAGTCCTTTGTTTTCGGTCAAAAAAAGAAGGGACTAAGCCAGAATGCCTTGGTTTTCAAGGTCTTTCTGATTTAGTCCTATTATCGCACAATAATCTTTCACCACAATAACCACTGCACAGACATAGACAGGAGTGACCCTCATTACTGCTGAGGGTCAGGGTAGAAAAACCCTCATTTGAAATGAGGATAACACGATTATGGAGGAAATCAGCCATGCCAACACTTGAATGGATTGGAAAGAGCAAGGTTATCAATCATCATCAGGAAGTTCCGTTCCGGGTGTTGGAGCGCAAGTATAGCTTTGACGAAAACGGGGAGCATAGCGAGGACAACGGCAGCGACAACATGATTATCCGGGGTGACAACCTTGAAGCCCTGAAAGCCCTGCTGCCCCGGTACGAGGGGCGCGTCAAGTGCATCTACATCGATCCGCCCTACAACACTGGCAACGAGGGCTGGGTTTATAACGACAACGTCAACGATCCGAAAATCAAAAAGTGGCTGGGTGAGGTTGTCGGCAAAGAGGGCGAGGACTTGACCCGCCATGACAAGTGGCTGTGCATGATGTACCCGCGCTTGAAGCTGCTGCAAAAGCTGCTGGCGGACGATGGTGTTATTTTCATCAGCATTGATGACAGAGAGCAAGTATTACTACGGATGATATGTAACGAAATTTTTGGTGAAAATAATTTCTTGGCACAATTTGTTTGGCAAAAACGCACCTCTCCCGATATGCGTAAATTGGTAAGTACCGCCCACGAATATGTATGCGCGTATTGTAAAGACATCTCTTATCTCCCTAACGCAATAAGCAAAGTTGCATTAAGCGAAGAAGATGCCGAGAATTATAAAAATCCAGATAATGACCCCCGTGGTCCGTGGGCATCGAGCGATTTTACAGCGCAGGGTTTTCGTCCGAACCAGATGTATGAAATTATTACACCAGGCGGAGCGAGATATACTCCCCCAGAAGGTCGTTGTTGGAAAAACGTGGAGAGTGAGTTTATCAAGCAACGTGATGAAGGACGAATGTGGTTTGGAGCTGACGGAAAGGGCATACCGCGTCGAAAGACCTACTTATCTGAACGGGAGGGTAAAAACGTTTGGACTTGGTGGGATAACAAGGGCGTCGGGCATTCGCAGGAAGCTACAAAAGAGATTGGAAAAATCTTCGGTACGCCAACAGCTTTTGACTATCCAAAACCTGTTCGATTGATACAGCGTATAATTCAAATTGCTACAAGAAAAGACTCGATTGTACTTGATTCTTTCGCTGGGTCTGGTACAACAGCGCAAGCGGTTCTTAACATGAATAAGCATGATGGTGGATGCAGAAGAATCATCCTTGTTGAAATGGGAGACTATGCTGACAGCATCACCGCCGAACGCGTCAAGCGTGTTATCAATGGCTACGGCGAGGGCAAGAATGCCGTGGCGGGTACGGGCGGCAATTTCAGCTTTTATGACTTGGGCGAACCGCTGCTTGTGGGCGATTGCCTGAATGAAGCGGTTGCCCCAGAGAAAATCCGGGAATACATCTGGTTCATGGAAACCAAGCAGCCCTACGCCCCACCTATCGGCGACAATCCGTATTACCTCGGCAAGCACAACAGCACAGGCTATTACTTCTACTACGAGCCGCAGCGCGTGACGGTGCTGGATTATGCGTTCCTCTCTACCATTACGGAAAAAGCCGATGGAACGGTGATCTATGCAGACCGCAGTTCCATCAGCGAGGACAAGCTGGCAAAAATGGGCGTCACATTCAAGAAGATTCCGAGAGACATTAGCAGACTCTAAAAGAAGGTGAGTTCAAATGGCTTTTACATATTTTCTCCCCGATGAGAATGGAAATAAGACAGAACACGAGACTACCTCAAACGCAGTAATCATTATCGGAGCAAATGGATCTGGAAAGAGCAAGCTGGGGGCATGGATCGAGCAGCAGGATATGGAGCAAATCCACCGTATTGGGGCACAGAGAAACCTTAACTTTCGGGAAAACATCCCACTCAAAAGCTATTCACAGGCAGAGGACTTTGTTTTCTATGGAACAGATGATAAATCGGGTAAACGCGGTAAGGGATACCGTTGGGAGTGGGGAAAATATACTACCAAACTGATAGATGACTTTGATAATGTACTAGCTGCGCTAATTGCTCTTAAGAACAACGATAACGAGAAATTTGTAAATGAATGCAAAGCAGCACCCACCCGTGAAGAAAGACCTGACCCTCCATTCACCTCAATTGATAAATTAACCCAGATATGGAATGCCATTTTTCCGCAGAGAAAGCTACGAGTTGAGGATGCTAAGTTCTTAGCTTTTTTGACTCGTGACGATTCTGAAATTCAGTATAACTCGAACCAAATGAGCGATGGTGAGCGTGCAGTTCTATATTTAGCTGCCCAAGTACTTTGCGTTCCAGCAAATAAAACGCTTATTATCGATGAGCCGGAGGTACACTTACACCGTTCCATTATGAACAGATTATGGTCTGCGCTTGAAAGTTATCGACCAGATTGCCTGTTTATTTATATTACTCATGATACGCAATTTGCTGCCGCGCATGGGCAGTCTGATAAAGTATGGATCAAGGAATTTGATGGGACGCACTGGAAACTCGAAATAATTGATGACCATGAGCTTCCCGAAGAATTACTCTTTGATATATTAGGCAGTCGAAAAAATGTATTGTTTGTTGAAGGAGAAAGGAACAGCTATGACACTCAGTTATATAGCATTTTATATCCGAGCTACTATGTGATTGCCTGCGGGAGTTGCACCCAAGTTATTTCAAGAACAAAAGCTTTCCGAAACAGCCCATCACTACACCACTGTCAAGTGTTTGGCATTATTGATCGGGATTACCGATCCGATTATGAAATCGAAAAATATAAGAATGACGGGATTTACGCGCTCAAAGTCGCAGAGGTAGAAAATCTGTTTTTGGTAGAGGAACTGATACGCCTGATAGCGGATCACTTAGGACAATCACCTGATGAAAGCTTTGCCCCAATAAAAGAATACGTTATCCATACTCGCTTTGCCCATCAAATTGATCGGCAAATTTGCCAAAGTGTAGTTGCGCATTTGAAATACCAGTTAACCGCCATCGAGCTATCGAAAAAGAATGATGATGAAGCTAAAAACAGCTTAAACACTGCATTACAGAATATTGACTACGAGAAAACAAAAGCGGAGGAGGAGTCAAAATTCAGAGGCGCGTTATGTGAAGATGACTATGCTAAAGTACTTAGCGTATTTAATGAAAAGGGCTTAACAAGCTCCATTGGGCATTTCCTTGGATTGGTAGACAAAGAGTACTGTAAAAGTATACTGGCGCTTCTCAATGGAAAAATGCGCAATGAAATTTCAGACGCTATTTCGATTTATTTACCTCCTGAAATTCCGAGATAAAGAGGGCTGCTGTATGGAACTGAAATCATATCAGAAAAAGGTGATAGCGGATTTGACCCGCTATCTGGAACTGCTGAACGAAACAAAGAGTGACGCAGCGGCGTTTCGCCTGTTTTGGCAGGAAAAATCAGCCCCGACTTTAGGGCTATACCAAAACGTTATACCCGGTGTTCCAAACCTCTGCTTCAAGGTGCCGACAGGCGGCGGCAAGACCTTTATTGCCTGCAACGCCGTTCGCCCCATCTTTGATGCGCTCCCCGCTACCAAGACAAAGGCGGTCGTGTGGCTTGTTCCGTCGGACGCGATTTTGACGCAAACGGCAAAATCACTGAAGAACCCGCAGCACCCCTACCGTCAAAAAATCGACGTGGATTTCGGCGGGCGTGTGGAGGTCTACACCAAGCAGGAGCTTTTGAACGGTCAGAACTTCAACCCCACCGCCGTAACGGAGCAGTTGTCGGTTATGGTGCTGTCCTACGATTCGTTCCGTGGGCGCGGCAAGGAGGTCTTGAAAGCCTATCAGGAGAACAGCAACCTTGCCGAGTTTGCAAAGGTGCTGGGTAAGCCCGACAGCCCCATTGAAAAAGCGGATGAAACCGCACTGTTCCAGATCATCAACCAGCTTAACCCGCTTGTCATCGTGGACGAGAGCCACCATGCCCGGTCGGAATTGAGCCTTGAAATGCTGGAAAACTTCAATCCCTGCTTTGTGCTGGATTTGACCGCCACGCCGAAAAAGGAGAGCAATATCATCTCCTATGTGGACGCGGTGCAGCTGAAAAACGAACACATGGTAAAGCTGCCCGTGATCGTCTATAACCGGGACAGCCAATCCGAGGTACTGATTGACGCGATCGACCTGCGGAACAAACTGGAAGAAATCGCAAGCGCGGAGTACGCCAAGACGGGGAAATATATCCGCCCTATCGCGCTGTTTCAGGCACAGCCGAAAGGCAAGGAGGACGCGACCACCTTTGAAAAACTGCGGGACAAACTGGTGGACGCCGGGATTCCCGCCGAGCAAATTGCCATTCGTACCGCCGATGTGAACGAACTGAAAAACACCGATTTGATGTCCCCAACTTGCCCGATTCGCTATATTATCACGGTCAATGCGCTGAAAGAGGGCTGGGATTGCCCCTTTGCGTATATCCTTGCGTCTCTTGCCAACAAGACAAGTCAGGTTGACGTGGAGCAGATTTTGGGACGGATTCTCCGCCTGCCCCACACGAGTCAGCATACGCAGAGCGCGCTTAATATGTCCTATGTGCTGACTTCTTCCAACGACTTCAACAATACTGTGGCGCATATCGTCAAGGGCTTGAACAGCGCGGGCTTCAGCGATAAGGACTATCGGATCGGTCAGTCCGCAAAACCGCAGATTCCCGAACAGCCAGCGGAACAAATTACCTTACCTGACCAGCAAGGGTGTCCTGAAATGGAAACCCCTTTGGAAACCGCCCAGGACGATTTTTCGGGGCTGGATGGGAAATCTATCGGGGCAGAGTTGGAGCGGCGCAGAGAACAGGCACAAACGCCTGAAACTGCCCCGAAAGCCGACACCATGCTGGACGCTGCCGCAGAGGTCGAAAAGGCATATACAGACGCTATCCAACAGACAGACAATGACCCGATGATGGACAATCTTCCGTGGGAGGTGCGGGATAAAGTGAAATCATTCCAAGTAAACCCGCAGTTCCGGGAGGATATTGAAACGCTGCAAATCCCGCAGTTTTTCCTGAAAGTTGAGCAATCTTTGTTTACGGACGGTTCTTTTGAACTGCTGGACAAGGAAATGCTGGCAGAGGGCTTTACCCTCAAGGGCAAGGCATACGATATTGATTTTGCCGCCGCAGACGATGAAATCCGCGAAATCGACGTGCGGGAGCAGGAAGGCGGTTTGCCGAAGGTGTTCAAGATGGAGAGCGCCGAGCAGCGGTACTTCAAGGAGTGGTTCAACAATCTGCCGCCGGAAAGCCGGGTGCGTCAATGCAAGGATATGATGTTCAATCAGCTTAACAAGCTGAACATGGTAGACGCTGCCGAACTGAAAGCCTATATAAACCGCATTGTGGACGATATGGATAAGGCGCAGCTTGCCGCTATGGAGAAAGCCCCGCTGGGCTATGCGGCAAAGATCCGCGCCAAAATTGAAACGCTACTGGAATCCCATTATCGAGAAAACTTTGAAAGGTGGCTGGAAACGGAGCGCATCGTCTGCAAGCCCTATTTCCGTCTGCGCCCCTCTATCCATCCTGCCACATATACCGACATATATGCCCGTTCTCTGTATGCAGCAGAGGACGGTGACATGAACAAACTGGAACAGAAGTTGATTGTAGAGTTGACCGCCCTGCCGAATGTCCGCTGGTGGCACAGGAATATTGCCCATCAGGGTTTTGCAATCAACGGCTTTATCAAGCACTACCCCGATATTCTGATTATGACCCAAAGCGGCAAGCTCATCTGTGCGGAAACCAAGGGCGAACACCTGAAAAACGACGATAGCCGGGAGAAAATCGCGCTGGGTCAAGCATGGCGCACAGCAGCGGGCAAGGATTTCCGCTATTACATGGTATTTGAGAATGAGGAAAACCTCTTGCCGGGTGCGGTGAGCATGAGCCAGTTTATCGACACGGTTAAGGCGCTGTAAGGGAGGTGCGTGTTTTGAAACTGCCGTATGAAAACGAACTGTATGAGCTGCGAAAGTGGATAGACTTTACAAACGCAAATTTGCAGATGCAGTTTCTCCACACACCTCAGGAAATTCAGCGCGTCCACCAATGGATCAATGCAATTACGATGGGAATACAAGCGGACTATCCTTTTTATGCTGCTACGCTACCCCGTATTGCAAGTATTCTCTTCATAGATAGCGGAATGGGAGCATTCATCTTAAACCAAGCTGCTTTTGGAGAGCTTGTAATTATTATTCGCCATATCGAAGCAGAACCCGTCGTTGCTCCTAAGCCTATAGCACAGGCAATTTCTCAGCAGCCGAAAAGCATACTGACACAGCCGCAGAATCCGGTAAAAAACACCCCTAAAATTGATCTTTCGAGTGTTAAAATCGGCAGTATGCTGACGCATAAAGCGTTTGGCGCAGGAGCGGTAAAAGCAATTGATGACAAGTACATAACGGTAGACTTTGATGGGATGGAGAATCGGTTTATGTTCCCGGCAGCTATTATGCAGGGTTTCTTGAAACCGCAGTAAGGAAAAAACGACCATATTAAAACAGGTCTATGAAGAACTTTATATAGGTTTGTTTCTAATGCCTATGAACGAACAAGTTTTAGCTCGGTATGGGGGTTAATGATGGCTGAAAAGAGAATAAAAATAGCGTCGATTAGAATTAAAAATTTCAGGTCGATTAGGAACGAAACAATCGCAGCAAAGGATTTTAATATCTTTGTGGGCTTAAACGACGCCGGAAAATCTAATGTGTTGAAAGCACTCAACCTTTTCTTTACAGATGAGACCGACTACGGAAAAAAGTTTTCTTTTGAGAATGACTTTTCATACTTATTCCCTAAAACAAGTCATTCTACAAAAGAAATAAGAATCACCATAAAATTTGAAATACCAGATACCTATACTGATTCCGGAGAATACACATGGACTAAGGTTTGGCGCACAGGAGGCTATTCTGAAGAATCTATTACGAACTCCGAAGGAAAGTCGCCTGCGCCAAAATCAAGAGTCCCTAGTGCATTGCGGCGCATTAAATATCGTTATGTTCCAGCAGTCAAGAGTCCAGAGTATTATAAAACATTACTAGGGGACCTGTACTCTGCTGTATTCTCATCCATTAACAACCCATTGGAGCAATCTGTAAAATCATTCTCTGAGGCACTAAAAAAGTATACCGAAGAATTAAGCTCGGAAGTTGAAAAACAGTTGTCGTTAGAGAGTATATTGGCGTTTCCGGACGATCTTAATGAAATTTTCAAAGCACTCATATTTGAGACTTGCCTTAACAAAGATTCTATTCATGTGCCGCTGACAGCGCGAGGTGATGGAATTCAAGCGCGGCATATTCCAATTATTTTGCGTTATATTGCTCATGAGGATCAAAAATCCCGTAATAAGGGTTCTATGAAGGTGTGTACTGTTTGGGGGTTTGAAGAGCCGGAAAATGGCTTGGAGCTACTTAAAACATTTAAGTTGGCTGATGAGTTTGAGGAATACTCCGACGAAATTCAAATGTTTGTCAGCACACACTCTCCGGCGTTTTATATGAAGAAGGAGTCTGAAAAATCAAACATATTTTATGTATCCAAAAAACTCGATAGTGATGAGACGAGCATCTCATCTGGGAAAGGAACACATGTAATAGCTGAGAACATGGGATTGATGCCGTTGGTGGCTCCGTTTATTGAGGAGCAATCCAAACGACTGATTATTGCAGAAAAAATCTATCATGAGAATATTCTTGTTGATGTTCCAACTATACTTGTGGAAGGCGAAACAGATATAGAATACTTAAAAATTGCATTTGCTGAGCATTCACCTGCTCTTCATAGCATGATTGAGAAAAAACAATTGAGAATCGTATGTAAAAATGATGGTGCTGGCACAACAACGCTAGCGCACTGGTCGTTGGCTTGGATCTATAGCGGATTCAAAAGCAAAATGCTTGTTCTCTTAGACAAAGATGAGGCTGGAGTTAAGGCAAAAAATAATATTGAAAAAAATGAAGCGTTTATTCATAAGCAGAACTCAATTGCCGTCCGCCTTCAGCATATCGAACCCTCAGATGAGATAATTATGCTCTTACAGAAAAAGATAAAATTTGAGTTTGAAATAGAACACTTGCTGTCATTTGAGTTCTGGAAAGAGATTAAATCCCATGGCTATGAGGAACTTAGATCTACAGAAGAAATCGGAAGAATGTTCAATGGTTTGGTTCCACGCGACAAAACATTGGACTCAATTATCGATGAGCTTGTTGAGAGCACAGATGTACGTGATACTATATTGTCTTTTGAGCCTAAATCTTTGAAGAAAAAGCGTATTCTAGAATTACTAAAAGGTACAGACGACAAAAAATCTGCGACAGTGGGACTCTTGAGAACCGTTCAAAAAATCGAATCGTATTTCTGTGGGAATCAACTTACTCAGTAAAATTCACACAGAAGTTTTAAAATCCGGGTTGACATCTACTCGGATTTTGATTATACTATGCTTAACCCGAATTGGAGGTTGAGTAACATGAAACAACTGGGTATGCGCCTTCGCGCATTGCGGGAAGGCATTGGTTTATCCCAATCAAAATTCGCCGATGTGATCGGCTCTACACAGTCCAGCATTAACCGCTATGAGAATGGCCAGGCAACGCCGACTGTCGATCTTCTACGCAAGTATGCGGACTACTTTGACGTTTCAATGGACTATATCTTTGCCCGCTGCGATGACCCGCACGGCAAGCTGTATGAGGCAAAACCTCCGGTTGACGCGAACAATCCTGAACTGAGGAAGTTCGTTGAGATGTGCTTCGATCCGGAATCACCGATGAACGAAAAACTGAAAGAAGCGATGCTAAAAATGCTGGGGGAGGCGAAGACATGAGCAGTGAATTAACCCATAATCCGGGACAGTTTGACGAGGTCATCCATATCATCGATAATGCCCGCAGCCGCGCCATAAAAGCGGTCAATGCAGAGCTTATTCAGATGTATTGGAGCGTCGGTGCGTATTTGTCAGAGCTTTGTTCTGCATCAAGCTTTGGCGATAAGATCATTGACGAAGTTGCCGCATACATCGCGCAAGAAAACCCCAACATCAAAGGTTTCAATCGTCGCGGTCTCTATCGTATGAAGCAATTCTACGAGACTTACAAGGACGATGAATTTGTGACACCACTGGTGACACAAATCAGCTGGACAAACCATCTGCTTATTATGTCCGGCTCTAAGACAGCAGAGGAACGGCATTTTTACATGGCACTCTGCGCAAAGGAGCATTATTCCAAGCGCGAGTTGGAGCGTCAGATCGGCACATCGTACTACGAGCGTTCGATGATTTCCGCCAAGAAGCCAATGCCTGAATCCGTTTCGCATAATGTGCGTGAAAGCATCCTCGATACCTATGTGCTTGAGTTTCTAGACTTGCCGGAGCAATTTTCTGAAAAGAATCTCCGCAAAGCGATCATCGAAAATTTGAAGCAGTTTATACTCGAATTTGGTCGGGACTTTACCTTTATCGGTGAGGAGTACCGTGTTCAGGTCGGCAATACAGATTTCTTCATCGACTTGCTGTTTTATAACCGTGCGCTTTCCTGTCTTGTCCCGATTGAACTGAAAATCGGAAAATTCAAGCCGGAACACATCGGGCAGATCAATTTTTATCTCGAAGCACTTGACCGCGATGTGAAGAAGCCAAATGAAAATCCAAGTGTAGGCGTTATTCTTTGCGCCAGCAAGGATGACGCGGTTGTCGAATATGCTTTAAGCCGCAGTATGTCGCCCACACTTGTTGCAGATTATCGGCTTTGTCTTCCCGACAAGACGCTTCTACAAAACAAGCTGCGTGAACTGACAGAGCTTGCGTTGGAAAGCGGCGAAGGCAACGAGGGTGATGAAGAATGAACGCTGTTATCTACGCCCGCTATTCCTCAGACAGCCAGCGCGAGGAATCCATTGAAGGTCAGCTCCGTGAGTGCCGGGACTATGCTGAACGCAACAATATGACCATCGTTGGAACGTATATTGACCGGGCTTTATCTGCAAAAACAGCAGATCGACCGGAGTTCCAGCACATGATCAAGGACAGCGCAAAAGAGCTGTTTGAGATTGTGCTTGTATGGAAGCTCGACCGCTTTTCCCGTGACCGTTACGACAGCGCTCACTACAAGCACATTCTGAAAAAGAACGGCGTAAAGGTTATTTCTGCGAAAGAGCATATCTCAGAAGGCCCGGAAGGAATCATTCTGGAAGCAATGCTGGAGGGCTATGCCGAGTTCTATTCTGCTGAACTATCAGAGAAAATCCATCGCGGACAGAAAGAGAACGCGCTGAAAGGGAAAAACAACGGTGGTGGCGTTCCGCTCGGCTATCTGTTGGACAAGAAAGCACAGAAACTTTTGGTTGATCCTACGACTGCGCCATTAGTGGTTGAGGTATTTGAGAAGTATGCTGACGGAAAATCGGTTCGTTCTATTGTGGAAGATTTCAATGTCCGTGGACTCAGAACGAAAAAGGGACAGCCGTTCAATATCAATAGTTTCAGCTCTCTGCTGAAAAACCGCAAATACATTGGCGAGTATCGCTATCAGGATGTTGTAATTGAGGGCGGCGTTCCTGCTATCGTTCCGGAAGACCTGTTCAACCGTGTGCAGGAACGCATTGAGAAGAACCGCCATGCTCCCGCAATGGCAAAAGCAAAAGAGGACTATCTGCTGACAACAAAGCTGTTCTGCGGTAAGTGTGAGCGCATGATGGTTGGAGAAAGCGGCAAGAGCCATACCGGCGCTATGCATTATTATTACAAATGCAGCGGTGCGAAGCGCCTGAAGGATTGCGACAAGAAGGCTGTTCGCAAAGACTGGATTGAACGTGTTGTTGTCTGCCTGACCATGCAGCGCGTCATGGATGAAGAAAAGATCAACAGGCTCATTGACGCAATTCTTGTTATGCAGGAGCAGGAAGACACAACAACCCCTGCGCTTCGCTCACAGCTTGCGGAAACCGAGTCCTCCATTGGAAACATTCTGAAAGCAATCGAGCAGGGCATTTTCACGCCGTCCACTAAACAGCGGCTTGATGAGTTGGAAGCACGGAAGGAAGAAATCCTTGTGAATATCCAGACTGCTGAACTGCAAAAGCCAAAGCTGACCCGCGAACAGATGACGGCATGGTTTGAACAATTCCGTCACGGGGATCCGGAAAACCGGGATTTTCAGAAACGCCTAATTGACACGTTCGTGAATTCGGTGTATGTGTTTGATGACAAACTGGTATTGACCTATAACTATCAGCACGGGACGCAGACGATCTTGCTTGAAGAGATCGAGTCAGCGCTCGGTTCGGATTTAAGGTGTGGTTCTCCACCAATGACACGAATACTGCTTTTGCGGTGTTCGTGTTATTTTTATACCCACGCCCGATTTCCTAATCTTCGTTTAATCTTTACACGCTATGATAAAATTTGTATAATTATACCGGAGGGTGATCCAATGCGTATTCTGCTTGCCGAGGACGAGAAGAGTCTCAACAGGATAATCACAAAGCAGCTCAAGGCTGCCGGCTACAGCGTGGACAGCTGTTTTGACGGCGGCGAGGCATATGATCTGATAACATCGACCGACTATGACGCGGCGGTGTTCGATGTCATGATGCCGATAATGAACGGGTTCGAGCTTGTCAAAAAGATAAGGGCGCACGGCATCGACACGCCGGTGCTGTTCCTGACTGCGCGCGACAGCATCGAAGACAGGGTCACGGGGCTCGACATCGGTGCCGACGACTATCTGATAAAGCCGTTTTCGTTCGACGAGCTCTCGGCGAGACTGCGCGTCATGACGCGCAAAAAATACGGAGAAAAGACGGGCATAATTTCCGTCGGCGACCTAACAGTCGACACGGCAGCGAGGCGCGTTGAACGCGCGGGCAGGGAGATATCGCTCTCGGCAAAGGAATATGAGCTGCTGCAATATCTTGTGATGAACAAGGGCGTTGTACTCAGCCGCGAGAAAATTGAGGATCACATTTGGAACTACGACTACGAGGGTGGCACGAATGTTGTCGACGTATATATCCGATATCTCCGCAAGAAGATAGACGAGGGCGAGGATATCAAACTCATTCACACCGTGAGGGGTGCAGGCTATGTTATCAAATAAAAAAACAAGACCCGCGCGCCGCCGCTCTTCGTTCAAGCTGCGGATAACGGTGTGGATAACGCTGCTCATCGCCGTTGTCAGCTCCCTCGGCATCGGAGGAATACTGATAACAGGCTCGCAGATTGCCGATTCGCGCCTGCAGAATGAGCTGATAAGCACGGTCGAGCGCAATGTTGACGAGATAGAATACAAGAACGGCATTCTCGAAATCGAGAACGATTTTGCCTTCTTCGTCGACGAGGTCTACTGCAATGTCTTTGACTCAAGCGGCAGATATATCGACGGCGAGTCCCCCGCTGCGCTGATAAACAGCGAGAATCGCAAGAACGGCGTGGTCGGAACATTCGAGACAGACGGAAACAAATATTATTATTACGACACCCGTCTCGATTTCAACAAATACGAATACGAAATCGACGCCTTTTCTGGGAAGATAATCAAATATGAGGCAGACACCGCGATGTCCGGGCTCAGCGACCCGGTCTACAAAAGCACCGAGTTCAAGGACGGAATAAACAGCGAAAAGGCGATTGATATCGCGCTCGAGCACGCGGGTCTGACCCGCGACGAAGTCAGCTCGCTGAGCGTTGAACTGCCAGCAAACGCGGACAGGACGGTTTTCAAAGTTGAATTCATATGCAGTAACTCGACCTATCCCCCGGTCTGGGTACGCGGATTCATCAACGCCGACGCCGCCAAGAGCGCGTTCGACGCAATAACCATGACGGTCATATACATTCTCCCGGCGTTTATTATTATCGCCGCCGTCGGGGCATATTTAATATCGCGCAAAACGATGAAGCCGGTCGAGAATATCTGCCGCTCGGCGCACGAGATAACCGACGGGACCGACCTCTCGAAGCGCATCGAGATGGAGAAGAGCGCGGGCGAAATATACACGCTTGCCGAGACCTTCAACGACATGCTCGCAAGGCTTCAAACCTCGTTTGAAAATGAAAAGCAGTTCACCTCCGACGCCTCGCACGAGCTGCGCACGCCGCTCGCCGTGATAAAGGCGGAATGCGAATACGCGCTGTCCGACAACGCGAGCGAAGAAGATATGCTCGAGGCGCTCTCGTCGATAGACGAGCAGACGGACAAGATGACGAAGCTCGTCACGGCTCTGCTGACGCTCTCGCGCACCGAGCAGGGCGACAAGCGCTACAAGCTCGAGGACACAGATTTAAGCGAGCTCGTCAAAAAAACATGCGCCGATTTTGTCCCCGCGAAGAACATCACGCTCACTGCGGACATCGAAGACAATATTATAATCCCCGCGCAGGCGCAGCTGATCTCGCTGATGCTCGAAAATCTGCTCTCGAAC
>OHBQ01000576.1_pt1 | contig 14159 bp, 9 predicted proteins | sample 1577401 | NCBI WGS metagenome assembly OHBQ01 (sample SAMEA3879581, study PRJEB24766) | human gut metagenome | biome: human-associated habitat; feature: feces | place: USA | collected 1985/1987
ATCATAGAGTCCCATTATCTGGTAGAGCGCAGAAACAGAACCATATATAAGAGAATGCGTGAGTATCTGTATGAACTGAAACATAATCCATCCCTGATAACTTCGATCATTCCCTTGGGAGACGGAGTTACAGTCAGTGTGAAACAGGAGTGAACAATATGAGAAAAATAGAATTGCTGGTTCCGGCTAGCAGTCTTGAGGTGTTGAAGATTGCTGTTATTTTCGGAGCAGATGCAGTATATATCGGTGGAGAAGCCTTTGGACTTCGTGCCAAAGCAAAGAACTTTTCCCATGAAGATATGAAGGAAGGAATCGCTTTTGCCCATGAACATGGAGTGAAAGTTTATGTGACTGTAAATATTCTGGCCCATAATTATGATCTGCCGGGTGTGAGAGAATATCTGACAGAACTGAAAGAACTGAAGCCGGATGCACTGATCATTGCAGATCCGGGAATCTATATGTATGCAAAGGAAATATGCCCGGAAATCGAACGCCATATCAGTACACAGGCAAACAACACCAATTACGGAACATTTCAGTTCTGGGAGAAACTCGGTGCTACCCGTGTGGTAACGGCAAGAGAACTTTCCCTGCGGGAGATCCGGCAGATCCGGGAACACATTTCCGATGATCTGGAGATAGAGACATTTGTACATGGCGCTATGTGTATTTCCTATTCTGGAAGATGTCTGCTGTCCAATTATTTTACAGGAAGGGATGCCAACCGCGGGGCATGTACACATCCGTGCCGGTGGAAATATTCTGTGGTTGAAGAGAAGCGTCCGGGTGAGTATTTTCCGGTATATGAGAATGAGCGCGGAACCTATATTTTCAATTCCAAAGATCTGTGTATGATTGAGCATATTCCGGATCTTCTGGAAGCAGGAATTGACAGTTTTAAGATTGAGGGACGTATGAAGACCGCACTTTATGTGGCAACGGTGGCGCGTACTTACCGTAAGGCGATTGACGATTATCTGGAATCTCCGGAGAAATATCAGGAAAATATGCCATGGTATCTCGAACAGATCAAAAGCTGCACATACCGCCAGTTTACCACGGGATTTTTCTACGGAAAACCTTCGGAGGAGACACAGATTTACGATAACAACACGTATGAAAAGGGATATACCTATCTGGGAATTGTCGGTCCGAAAAATGAAAAGGGAATGTACCGGGTGGAACAAAAGAATAAATTTTCTGTCGGAGAACAGATCGAAGTGATGAAACCGGACGGACGCAATATGACCGTTACGGTGCGGGGACTGATGGATGAAAAGGGAGAGCCGATGGAATCCTGTCCGCATCCGCAGCAGATCTTTTATGTGGATCTGGGGATGGAACCGGATGAATATGATATTCTCCGGAGACGGGAAGAAGAAGCGATCGCCCTGGATTAAAAAAATCTTAAGAAACACCCTCTGTCTGAACAATTGCGAAAGCACAGAGGGTGTGCTAATATAAGACAAAAGGACGTTGTTCTTAAGTAGCGAGTGAACCAGATAAGGAGGAGAGATTATGCGTTTGCAAAGCAAAAAACTGATTGCTGTATTGTGTGCGCTGGCAATGATTATTTCTGTATTTCCAGTACAGGCAGATGCGGCAGCAAAACCGAAATTTGTAAAAAATTATACGGTTCTTTATGAAAACAGCACCGGTAAGGGTGTGTATACATATACCGTAACCAATCTTACCAAAGGGCAGAGGGTAAAATGGAGCCTTTCCGGCACCGGAAAAAGTTATGCAAAGCTGAAGAAAACAACGACATCCGTGAGCGGAAAGACATCTGCAAACAGTCTGACAATCCGCACCCGGGGAAAGGCAGCCGCAAAGAATAAAACCGTAATTGTAACTGCAAAAGTTTACAAAGGGAAGAAGTGCGTGAGCACGATCAAGACAAAGTCTGCCAAGATTAAAATACTGCCGAAAACAATTTCCATTGTAGATAACGGAGTCTTGAAATATCAGGTGGGACAGACCTATCAGTTCCGGTTCCGTATCACTCCGGCAAATGCCATCAGCACCAATGTCTGGACCGCTGTGGATGGAAACGGAAATGATGTTTCGTCCATGATTACAAAGACCGGTGCATTTACTCCGGCAAAAGAAGGTACTTATACCATCACTGTGCAGGCCAAAGCGGGAAATAAAGTGGTTTCCGACAGCAAGGTTATTACTGTCGCAACTTCCATGACCGGAATTGCACAGATGGCAGCAAACAAGGTAGCGGCTGTATATTCCGGAAATGCCAAAAATCTTGTGAAAACAGGAGATTTTTCTATCCGGACCCAGGCAGGTGCAAAGATGGAAATCAAGTCGGCTGTATTTTCCGATGACGGAACACAGGTATTTCTTACAACCTATAATCAGCTGAAAGACGGTGCAACCTATACGGTTACCGATGGACAGTCAACATATGACTTTACCGCATCCGTGGGAAGACCGGTCAGCCTTAGAGTTGTGACAACAGAAGTGACCGTCGGAAAAGAGACACCAATCGAATACGAGATTCTTGATGCAAACGGAATTGATGTCAAGACAGCATATCCGGGAGATATTACTTATACGGAACGGATTACAAATGGTTACCGTACAAAGGATAATAAGATTTATATGACCAGAGTTGGGGATACCGGAACGGTTACACTGACTTATAAATGTGCAAGCGATCCGAATCTGGTACTGACCGGAAGCGGAACCTTTGTATGTAAGGCAGCCAGTGTGTCAAACAACACAAACCTTACACTTACCTCTTCGGAAGCAGTGCCAAATTACAGTGCATCCAGTTACAAGGACAATCATAATGTAGCATCCGGCAGCAATTATTATGTACATTTCCGGGCATTGGATACAGACAATACCGAGATGAAGTATGACAGCATCAAGTTTGAGTCTTCCGATCCGGACACATTGCTTGTAAATCCTGGAAAGAACAATGTTGCTTATGCAACAGCAATCAAGACAGGTACCGCAAATATTATCGTTACCGCAACCTATGCAAAGCAGGAATACACTTATGTATACGAGATTACGGTGGCGGAACCGGCATACCTTGCAACACTGACTGCAGATAATACGCAGATTACCATGTCAAACGCTTATGCGGCAGGCTATAAGGAATACGTCAATATCGATGGACGGGATCAGTATGGTCAGAGTATGAAACTTGAAAACGAGACATACCAGATCGTAGAAAACAGTACCAATAAAGTATCTATGGCTACCTATGATCCGGCAACCGACCGTATGGTATTTGACGCATCCGGAAGAGCAGCAGGTGTTTACAATTATACCCTGACCCTGACAATGAACGGACATAAGGCATCCGTTAATGTTACCGTTGTTGTACAGACTCCTCCTTATAATGGAGCATCTTCCTATAAGGTTGATATCAGCAAACCGGTCATTGATCTGGCAATTACTTCTGGAGCATCTGCATCGGATCTGCTTGCATCAAAAGTGACAACACTGCGTCTGGCAGAGTATCGCGGAGGCGTATTCTATCGGTATGTGAATATTGCATCTGTAAGGATCAGTAAGGGTGGACAGTATTATGGAAGTGATCTGTCAAAGGGTGGATCTTCAACAGAACCTGCAGCAATTGGCAGTGGATCAGAAATTCCGATTTCTGCGGTTTCACTGAATGGAAATGTTGTGACAAAGGCACAGACAGGTACTTATCTGCTGGAACTGAAGTTCTATCCAAGTGATGGACAGAGCACATCACTGGCTACAACTACGGGATATCTGGAAGTTACCGACAGTCAGGCAAATCCAGTGATCAGTGTAGATCGCACCGTATCTACCGTAAACTGTAAGACGGCACTGGATCTGGCAAAGAACTGCCTGAGCATTCAGGGAATGGATGGCGGAGTGATTGCAGACTGTACCGTCACCGGATCGAGTGTACCGGGCGCAAGTTATTCCGTTACTTCAGGAATGTCTGTCAATATCAATTCTGTTGTTGTACAGGCAACCACAACACTTTCCGATAAGACAACGGTTGTATCTAATTATACGGTTTCTGTGGGAAGGACATTGAGAAATCAATAGTAAGCTGTTTATTGGTAATGGCATGTAAATAGTGGGGTATGATTCTTTGAATCATGCCCCCTTTTAAGTCAAAATCTGGTGATGCAGACTTTGACCGGGTATTTAATGGAGAAGAAGGAATGAGACAACAACTTCTTGATGAACTTATGCAGATATCAGAAGAGGAAAGTAAATATAAGGCAGGACAGGCAGCGATTGAGGAACAGTTATACAGCGAAGCGTCCATACAGGAGATTGATCGTCAAAAACTGCTCAGAAGGGGAAAACTGATTACTGTAAGACGTCACAGCAGATTTGTGGAATTTCCGTTGCACCGGCATAATTATGTGGAATTTATGTATGTGGTACAGGGGGAGATTACACATGTAATTGACGGAAAAGAATTAACACTTTATAAAGGAGATTTACTGATGCTCAATCAGTATGTGGAACATGCGATTCACAGAGCTGAATTTGAAGACATTGGAATCAATTTTATTGCTTTGCCGGAATTTTTTGAAATTCCGCTTGGAATGCTTCAGGAAAAAAATGTTTTAGCGGAGTTCATTGCAGGGGCATTCCGGCAGAAGAGTCCGGTTCCTCATTATCTGATTTTTCGTTTAAAGGAGAATCCCCAGATTGAAAATCTGATGGAGAATATGATAGAATCCATGCTTTATGAATATATGAATGAAGATGTTATCAATCAGTATTCCATGGGACTTGTCTTTTTGTATTTGTTAAATCATTTGGAGAATTTGAGCCATAATTCTTCTATGGATTACAAGGAGACTATTGTGCAGTCGGTTCTTGAATATATCAACAGTGATTGTAAAAATGCAAATTTGACAAAGATTGCAGCAGATACACATCAGTCAGTTACCGTATTAAGTAAGCTGATCAAGCAAAAGACAGGGGCAAATTTTCAGGATTTACTGCAACAGAGGCGATTTCAGGCTGCGGTCAAACTTCTTGAGGAAACGGATCTGTCAATCGAAGATATTTCACTTGATGTAGGATATGAGAATCAGAGTTATTTTTTCAGGCAATTTAAAAAAAGATTTGGTATGACACCGAGATCTTATCGCATAACACATCAAAAATAAAAATATCAAATAAGGACAGTTTTTTGGTCTAATCAGAGGCTAAAAAGCTGTCCTTATTTTTGTTATGGTGAAGCAAATGAAAAAGGAGGCGTGTTTTATGGATACGATACGTGCTATTATTTTTGACCTGGATGGGGTCATTTGTTTCACAGATAACTATCACTATCAGGCGTGGAAAGAATTGGCAGATGCAGAAGGAATCTATTTTGATGAGAAAATTAATGGACGATTAAGGGGTGTAAGCCGTATGGAAAGCCTTGATATCATTTTGAAGCGAGCATCAAGATGCTATACACAGGAAGAAAAAGAACAGCTTGCTACAAGAAAGAATGAAAGTTACGTTCGTCTATTGGAAAAGATGTCTCCAAGGGATCTTTCGGATGAAGTAAAAAATACGTTGGACACCTTGCGACAGCGCGGTTACAAGCTTGCAATCGGATCAAGCAGTAAGAATACAAAGAAGATTTTAAAGCAAATTGGATTAGATGGATATTTTGACGCGGTCAGCGATGGAACAAACATTACAAAGTCAAAACCGGATCCGGAGGTTTTTATAAAAGCGGCGGAAATGGTTGAGGAAAAGCCGGAAAATTGTCTTGTTGTAGAAGATGCACTTGCAGGAATTGATGCGGCTTATGCCGGTGGATTCATAAGTGCAGGGATTGGAGATGCCGCGAGTCATAAATATGTGACATATCCAATCCATACATTTTCGGATCTGCTTTCCATTGATAAGTTGTGAAAAAGTCAGTGGAGAGGTGTAATTTGAATTAATCGTACCTCTAACAATTCTAATGTGACATCCAGTTCGAGGATTTCATCGGAGTTGACAGACACAATTTTCTGATGAAATCCAGGAACGGATGATTTTTTTAACCAATCAATTTCCTGAGGTGTAGTAAGTTCCAATGCACCCATAGAAACCCATTGATCGAAAGCACTTCCATGCGTTCGATTTACATAGGTTTCAGAAATCTTATAGTTTCCCTGTGGAATATCAGATAAACACAGGGAGATCATTACCGGTTCCGAATCAGCAAAAACGGTATAGCGGTCTGTTTCTGTCATATCAAAACGTTCTCCATTCGCATATAAGTAATTAAAATGCCTGTAATTGTAAAGCATGACTTGAAAACTATCATTTTCACGGGTGATAAAATATTCGTCTCCACGCCCAAGAAACTGATCACCCAATTGTTGAAGAAGTGTGTAGGCATAATAACTGGCTTTTGGAATTCCATTTACGGTAAAAAGACCAAGTCCACCGAAAAATAACATATTTGGTAAAGAACTGTCTGCCATAAGATCTGTGAGCGCCTGATAAGTAAAACTTTCCAGACGGTCATAGTTTTCAAGGATGTTCTTGACAATATAACAGGATTTGAAGCAGGTATCATTCAGTAGATCCTGTTGGCTTGGTGTATTATTCCATTCGGATAAGTAGATTGGCAATTTACCAAGATTTAGCCGGCGTCGTTCTCTGAGAACCTGCATGACAAAATCTTTGAGTCCGTCTGGTGATTCCGATAAACTCATGGCATATATGAAACCGAAAGATTCTTTTGAATGATTTTTATTGGAAATCAGTTTGGTGTCATAATAAGTGAAACTTAAACTGTCAGGGATGCAGTCGTTTTGTTTACACCATTCCAGAAAGTTCAGATACCAGTTTTCGTAGCCTTCGGATACGATGTAGTAAGTCGGCGGAAGACTAAATTCAATATCCGGACAGAAATTTTTTACGCAAAGGAAAGTTTCCTTATAAAACTGAAAGAAGTCTTTTTCGTTTGAAAATCCGAAAAGATCCATGTTTGTGTTGGGCTGGTTCCAAAGACCGAATTTCCATGAGCGAATTACCTCAAGTCCATAGCGGTTGCTGATATGTTGCAGAAACTCTGAAACAAGCCGGCACCATGCGGCAATGGAATGGGGTTGGCTGACATTAGAACCAAACAAGCGTTTATTTGGATATTTGGCGAGCTTTTCCGGCATGTAAGAAAGTTGAATCCATGGATTAAGATGAAGTTTGGTTACAAAATCAAGAATTTTATCAATATATGTAAAACTGTACACAGGTGTACCGTTTGCTTTCTCATTGTACACATGCAGATCATCTGAAAATATACCGCATAATTTAATATATTCAAATCCAATCCTATTTTGAAATCTGGTCAACATTTCCTGAATATCACAGATTAACACATCACTGGCACGACCGACTGTCATCATTTTTTTCCATGTATGTAGCAATACGTAAGAACTTCCATTTACAGAGAAATCAATTTGTTTTTTTGATATAGGGGATACGACGTGGGTATGTGTATTGTCGTTTAAATATTTCTTTAATCCTGCAATATAATTATGTTGTTCTAATTGTTGAGAGGTCTGTTGCTTTTCTTTTTTTTGCTCGCGCCGATATTCTTTTGGCAGCATTCCATATTCTTTTTTTAAAAGAGTTACAAAGGCATGACTATTAGGAAATCCGCTGTCAATCGCTACTTCATCAATATTTTTATCTGTTATGGAAAGTTCCTGCATCGCATGCATAAGGCGGTATTGATTCAGGTAGCTTAGAAAATTCATCCCAAAATAGTCAACGAAGAATTTTGAAAGATAGGGAACGGACAAATGAACTTCATCGGCAAGTTCTTTTAAGGTTATGTTTTCTGTATAGCGCTGTTGGATTAATTGTGATATTTCTGCTATCCGGATAGCGTATTTGTGGTTTTTCTTTTCATTTGCAGTCGATAATTTTACACGGAAATGAAGGTACATAATATCCATAACATTATAGATATATGACCAGTTGCGAAGTTCGTAGCCATCTTTTTTGTCCACATTTGTTTTGATGATGTGAGCAATCAGAGAGCGTAATTGTGCAATTGCTTCCTGATTATCCGACATGGGACTAATACAGAAGAAGCGGGGATGTGATGGAACCGGCAGAATCTGTTCAAATAATGTTTGATTAAACAGAACGGTTATGATGACACAATTGACACCATGTAGTTCATGAAGTGTAAGTGGATTGATGCAAAAAATATCATCTTCCCTGAGACTGTACATATGATCATCAAATTGTAATGTACAGCTTCCGGAAACAATCATGGACAATTCAAAATAATCATGCATCTGTTGGCGGATATGATCAAATCGCTGCATCGTACACCGGATCGGCATGTGTACATCGTTATCGGAAATAAGATAGTAGTTCTCTGACATAAAATTCCTCCATTTCATATAAAAAGGTAACTATATTGATTAAAACATATATGCAATACAAAAATCAATAAAAACATAGGATTTTTAATCTATTTTTTAGAGGCGAGACTAAATTTAAGGTAAACGTATAGAAAAAAGAAAAACACATTAAAAAAATGAGTGAAACAGATAAAAAACAAAATCACATAAAAATTAACAAAAATCTATAATAAGCATAAAGACGAGGTGATAAAAATGAGTGAACCAATTTTAACAGTTGCAAATATGAATAAGAAATTTGGAAGTACAGTGGCTTTGAATGATGTATCACTGACTGTATATCCGGGAGAAATAAGAGGACTCATTGGAGAAAACGGATCGGGAAAGTCAACGGTTACTTCTATTGTAGCAGGAATGCAGGAATGTGACAGCGGTGCGATGACATTTCAGGGACAGAGCTGGAAGCCGCTTAGCATGATCGATGCACTTCACAAGGGAATTGGAATGATTGTTCAGGAGAGCGGAACAATACCGGGGATTACGGTAGCTGAGAATATTTTCCTTGCGGAGTCTGAAAAGTATAAGAATAAGTTCGGCCTGATTAATCGTAAGAAAATGAATGCGGATGCGACCAGGGTGATGAAAAATATCGGTGTCAATGATGTAACAGGCGAAATGCTTATGCAGAAGCTTGATTTTCAAACCAGAAAGCTTGTAGAGATTGCTAAAGTTGTGATGAAAGAACCTCAGATTCTGGTAATCGATGAGACGAGTACAGCATTATCACATGACGGAAGAGAAATTTTATATGACATTATGAATCGCTTCCGTAAAGAAAATAAATCAGTGATTTTTATTTCGCATGATCTGGATGAAATTATGGAAGTCTGTGATACGTTGACCGTTCTTCGAGATGGCAAGATTATCCGGACATTTGAAAAAGCAGAATTTGAGGCCGGAGCAATCCGCGCGAGCATGATCGGAAGAGAGCTGCAAGGTGATTATTATCGAAGTGACTTTCAGGCAAGTTCACAGCCGGAAGTGGCATTGGATGTAAGAAATCTGGTATATGAAGACCGGTTAAAAGGGATTTCATTTCAGGTGCATAAAGGAGAAATCGTTGGAATCGGTGGATTGGCACATTGCGGAATGCATTCTCTTGGAAAGGTTTGTTTTGGAGCATTAAAGCCGGAAGAGGGAAGCGTTACGGTGGAAGACGGAACAATCATTGACAGTCCGGCAATTGCAATGAAGAAACGTGTGGGTTATGTATCGAAGGACAGAGATGTTGAGTCGTTATGTCTTAATGCAAGTATTGAAGATAATATTTCAATTGCAGGAATGAGTGAATTTGCGATCAATAATTTTCTGATTCTGAAAAATCGAGAAAAAAAATATGTGAATCATCAGATTGAAGAATTGTCCATCAAATGTGCGGGAAGAGATCAGTCAGTATCACAGCTTTCCGGAGGAAATAAGCAGAAGGTCGTATTTGGAAAATGGATTGGATGTGGAAGTGAAATCCTTATTCTGGACTGTCCGACACGAGGCGTGGATATCGGTGTAAAACAGGCAATGTACCAGCTTATGGTGAGATTGAAAAATGAGGGAAAATCAATCCTTATGATCAGTGAGGAATTACCGGAACTGATTGGAATGAGTGATCGGATTCTAATTATGAAAAATGGTGAGGTCTCTGCGGAATTTGAGAGAAGCGAAACTCTTTCTGATGCACAGATTATTGAATATATGATTTAGGAGGCAAAAAAGAATGACGAAAAATAAAAAAATGATGATAAGTGCGTTGCCTTTTGTAGCACTTGTCGTATTGCTTGCAGTATTTTGTGGAATTGTAAGCAGTAAAGGATATCGTCTGGATATGTATATTAAGATTGTATTTAATGAAGGGATTGTATTATCAATTGTTGCAACAGGTGCAATTTTTATTTATACACTGGGTTCATTTGATATCAGCCTGGGAGCCGCAACGCTTTTTGCGGCCACGCTGGGAGTACTTACCTATAATGCAACTGAAAATTTTGCGTTGATGATTATCGTGATTTTATTAGCAGGAATTGTTTGCTCACTGGTCAATTCAGTGCTTGCGTCCATATTTCATATTCCGGTGTTTGTTACAACGGTAGCAATGATGTCCGTGTTATCCGCGATTGCATCGCAGATTATTACGACAAAAGGTGGTGCGGTTGGTGGAATCAGTATTCCAAGCGAGGTTGTAAAACATCTGGATAACTCGGCATTTAAGATTGGAGTTCTGGTAATCTGGGTTGCGATCTGTGTATTTGTTTTTGATTATACAAAGTTTGGAAGAAGAGAAAAATTTGTAGGTGGAAACCCAATCTGTGCGCAGCTTTCCGGTATTAAATATAACACATATGCAATATTGGGCTTCCTTTTGGCGGGAGTAGGAGTAGGAATCGGTGCATTTATGACATTGGTATATACACCATCTGTTACAACAACGACAGCCGGGGATATTGGAATGAATATTATGGTTGCAATTGTATTTGGAGGAATGCCGATTTCAGGTGGTGCCAGATCAAAGATTTACGCGGCAGTTGTTGGAGGATTCTCTTATATTGTATTAAATAATATTTTGGATCTGCTCATTGATTCTACATCGGGATATGGCATTACGCAGATTGTAAGTGCAGTGTTTTTTCTGATTATAGTATATGTTGCAAGCGTTAACTATCGTTCGCAGACTTTACCGCGATAAAACAAGAATTTAACACATTGTGTGTTAAAGATAAATTTTAAAAGAAAACAGGGAGGAAGAAATTTATGAAACGAACAATGAAAAAATGTTAAGCTTTGGTCTTGTTGCAGCTATGTCTCTGACAATGCTGGCCGGATGTGGAAACAGTAAGGATGCAACAAATGATACAAATGTTTCAAATGGACAGGAGGAAAAAAAGCCGACAGGAGATGTCAAGATTGGTGTTCTGGTTCAAGATGTCAGTGGTGAGGAAGCATTAGGATTCCGTTCTTACTATGAGAATTATATTGCGGATCAGTATGGTGTAACATTTACTTACACAGACGAACTTAAGGATGCTGCAAGTGAGAAATCTGCAATTGAGAAGTTTGCTTCTCAGGGATATCAGGCAGTCATTTCTTTTTCAAGCAATGATCGTGCATTACAGATTGAAACATGTGAGGAAAACAAGATTTATTATGCAGTTGCAGCAGGAACACTTGATCAGGAACAGTTTGAAAAATATAAAACAGATGAATATTTTCTTGGACAGGTGGGTCCGAGTATGGATACAGAGTATGAAGCTGGTGTAGAAATGGGCAAGTTCTTTGCAGATAAAGGCATTAAGACTGCTGCAATCTATGGCGCATTTATTCCGAATCCAATGCACGTATATCGTACAGCCGGCGTACTTGCAGGACTTGGACTTTCTTATGGCGGAGCGACAACTGAAGAGGATGTAGTTGGTTTGATTTTTGCTGATCAGGGTATAGATTTGTCAAAGATTTCAGGAGATATCAAGATCGTATCTTATTTACAGGGATATGGTGATACAACAACAGACGAGATCAATGCAGCCATTCAGGCGGCTCCGGAAGCATTCATCTCTGTCGGAATGGCAACAACATTCTTTACACAGCAGTTGAATGCAGCAGGTATTGAGTTTTCTGATATTGATTCCTTTACCAAGAGTAATGGAGAGGCAATCACAAACGGAAAGCTTGTATATCTTGCTGGAAAATATTCATCATCGGTAGGACCTGCTTTTGCATTAGTGATGAATGCAATCAATGGGAATGTAATTCGTGATGCGCAGGGAAATGCTGTGTCACTCAGCCAAAATTATCAGGTAGCAACAGATAGTGAGACATTTGATAAATTTTACAAGAATGATAATGGTGATAACCCGATTTACAGTAGGGATACATTGGATCAAATTATTGGTGATACAGTTACTTTTGATACTATCAATGAGGTGGTTGCATCTAATTAACTTGTTTTTTATTATTTGGTCGCGGCTTCTTAAAGAAGCCGCACCCTCTCCCAATAGATGAATTTATTACTTTCATCTATTGGGAGAGGGTATGAAAAATTATCCTGTAAAAAGAAAGGAGAAGATAACATGAAAAGTAAAAACAGACTTTGTATAAAAAATTTAGCAGGAGCACTTGCCATACCGGTACTGGTGGCTATTTTGTTACAGGGTATTTGTATGGCAAAAGGAAAAACAATGATCATGAATATGACAAGCTTTGACAATTTTGTTGTCTATATTGCAATTGTTATGATCACAACTATCGCTTTGTCCATCAATCTTAACAGTGGACGTTTTGATTTCTCTTTGGGATCAATGGCATTGCTTTCCTCTGTGATTGGTGCAAAGATTACATATTCGTTTTTAGGTGGAGGTCAGGGCAGTGCACCGATAATGCTGATGCTTACTATTTTATTTGGTATGCTGCTTGGACTGATTTCCGGTGTTTTGTATGTGGTTTTACATTTGCCACCAATTATTACGTCTCTTGGTGTAACACTGATTTATGAAGGAATTCTTTTTACAATTACAGAAGGTCGTTACGTTATGAAAGAGGTACAGAATTCATCCATGACTGCTTTTACAGGAAACTGGCTTTATGCAGCAATTATTATTGTGGCGGTACTGGTAATTATTATTGGACTCTTTGATTATACAAAATTCGGATACGATTATAACGCACTTAAGAATGGTCAGAAGGTTGCAGTTAATACCGGAATTAAAGAAATTCCAAATGCAATTGCCTGTTATGTGATCTGCGGTGGCCTGATGGGAATTGTTGGCTTTTTAAACGCTTCCAGAAATACAACCATCAATGGAGGTCAGCTTAACTTTGGATCTATCAGTATTATGTTTACTGCATTTCTTCCAATGTTTATTGGATCTTATATCAGCAGATTTACCAATGAAAAGATTGGATTTTTACTTGCAGCTTTATGTATGTCAATGTTGAATTCCACATTTGCGGTATTCTCAAATGAAGTAAATGCATCCATGCAGGCAATCATTAATGCTTTATTGCTTGTAGTGTTCCTAATTTATCTGAGTAACGAACATTTATTGATTCGTGTGTTTACCGGAAAACGCAAATAAATTGCGTCAAGTTTTTACAAAAAACCTGACATGTAGCGTCAGTCTTTGCTGAATGCAACCTTAAATAACTGATGCTTAACAAATGGAGGACAGAAATATGATCAATTTGACAAAGGCACCCTTCTTTCTTGTGAAAGAGGATATCGAGTGGGTTGAAAATACAAAAAAAGCAATGACGTTAGAAGAAAAAATCGGTCAGTTATTTGTACCGATCGGATATTCAGGAGATGCAGATTATCTGGAACATGTTATGCTTTCACACCATATCGGTGGAATCATGTATCGGTGCGGTGAGGCTAAGGAGATGCAGAGAACACATCGTTATCTTCAGGAACATAGTAAAATTCCACTTTTGGTCGGAGCTAATCTTGAGGATGGTGGATGTGGAATTGCAACGGATGGAACACAGTACGGAAAACAGATGCAGATAGCTGCAACCGGAGATACCGAGGACGCCTATCGTTTAGGAAAAGTAAGTTGCAGCGAGGGGGCAGCGGTGGGATGTAACTGGGCGTTTGCACCAGTGGTTGATATTGATAGAAACTGGAGAAATCCGATTACTAATGTGCGTACATATGGTGACGATCCGGATCGGGTCTTAGCATGTGGTGTTAATTATATAAAGGCTGCAAAAGAAGAAAATGTACTTGTTGCAATTAAACATTTTCCGGGAGATGGCTGCGATGAGGTGGAT
>OHBQ01000579.1_pt1 | contig 14140 bp, 9 predicted proteins | sample 1577401 | NCBI WGS metagenome assembly OHBQ01 (sample SAMEA3879581, study PRJEB24766) | human gut metagenome | biome: human-associated habitat; feature: feces | place: USA | collected 1985/1987
TGTATTGCCTCTACAAATATGCAATAAAATATTATATAATTGTATATAAGTCAAAAAGAAGAACAAATTCAAAAAATTGCGTTTCATAATTAGTTGGCAGATATATTGGACTGTCCTATGCAGTTCTGTTTAATTGTACTTTGACTGCCAAAACAAAGTAATCGGCAATGAAGGAGAAGAAAAAATTATGAAATTAAGTAAAAAGCTTTGCATAACCGCAAAGAAAAGCTTTTCTCTTGTGCTTGCACTTACCCTCATGCTTTCGATATGTGCCGTGTCGGGTATGTCGCTTAATGTGTTTGCGGCAACATCTTTGGATCAGAAGATTTACATTAACCTGAACAAGAATAAGGAATGGAATGGTTTTTCTTCTGTTACATGTCGTTTTGCTCAGGATGACGGCACGGTTCTTAAAACAGAAAAAGTAAGCAAAGATCCTTCGTCGGGAGTTTTTAAAACCATTGCACCATCCGGTGCAACAAAAATTGAGCTTTCTTCCGGGGTTAATTTTACTCTTCCCGAAAAGACTGTTGCAAACGGTTCCCGCCGTATCTATCTTAATAACAGCAATAATACCTATAAGGAAGCTTATGCATATTCTTGGGTAAACGAGGATGACTTCAACGCAGAGTGGCCGGGTGCTGCAATGACTAAGACATCTTCAGACAGCGATTACTACTATGTAGATGTTAAGTCATCCCATAAAAATGTAATCTTCAGCAACAAGGGCGAAACACAAACAAGCGACCTCGGTATTAACGACTCATACAGTGCCGATAATGCTCTTTATGATGCTTCAAAAAGTCAGTGGACTAACCCGTTCATCAAGACCATCGACATTTCTGGTGCTACGGGCGACACAGAATTTTATCTTTCTACCGACGGCTCGTTCAAAGAAAGTAAATACCTTTCTGTTGAATCTCCCGACAAACAGTCGAAAGCAACATATAAAAAAGTTTATGTTTCAAACGATGACTGGAAGTCGCTTGCAAAGGTTTATGCAACTTTTGACTACAACGATGCCTATGAAGGAACAGTTGAGCTTACAAAAGACACCAAAGACACCAAGGTAAGCGGTTCTGTGGTGTTCAAAGGTGAAATTCCGGCGGGTGCGCTTTTAAGATTCCATCCGAACGAACATAACCTCAACGGTGCATCTTCTGCAACATCATATCCGACAGATTCGGAATATGATGGTTCGGGCTACAACGATAACACGGCTACATATGTTAAGACAGCCAGAGGCGAAGGCTGGACAAAATTCTCGGAAATAGACAATGTAAACTATGGTGCTGTCGTTGAAAATTCATTCTCAGATAATCCTAACATCGTAGGCGTTGACGCAACATACTTTGACTACTGGTCTGATATGGAGCAGGAGAAAGGGTATCTTCAGTGTCAGGGTAAGAAAAACGATGGTGATATTGAAAATTACTGGTATCAGTTTGATAACTTCAACAGCTACATAAGCAACATTGCTTCAAACTGTAAGTCTGACTGGAAGTATCCTCTCTACTTCGGTAATATGTTCAAGGGTGATAAATGGTACAGTACATTTGAGACCCACGCAAAAGGACTTACAAACATCAACAATTATAAAGATAACTATTACTATGCAGTAAACAACTCCAACGGTATGAAATGGGGTGGCGGTGATTATAACCAGTCCTTACAGGGTCTTATGTACAACAGGCTTGACAGCAAGGGCAATCTTCAGGTTGCAAATGGTGTCAAGGCTCCTTACTTTGATGCTGAGGCACTTTCAACCGCTAAATATAATGATGCAAAAGTTGCCAATGTTTATAAGTCATCTTTCCCGTTCCGTACAACTACTGACCCTGAAGGTGTTACTACTTATGAATTCACTTCAAAAAATGCAAAAGATAACATCTACTTTACATGGAACGGCCTCACACCTACCAAAATTAACTACGGTACGGGCAAACAGTATGGTGTACAAGATGCATTGACAAATTTCGGCGGTACAGAAAACGGTTATGGTGTTTTCCCATTCAACAATACTCAGAACACATCAGCGGGCAAGGGTACTAACGATAACCTTGACTATGGTTTCGGTATCAGACTTGATATAGACTTCAGAGTTCCGAAGGACGGTTTACTTGCAGACAACAAACCTGCAACCTTTAACTTCAGCGGTGACGATGACCTTTGGGTTTATATCGGTGAGGATTCAACAGGTGCTGATGCAGAGCTTGCTCTCGACCTCGGTGGTGACCATAAAGAGGCAAGCGGTTCAATTGACTTTAATAAAATGCAAGCAACAGCTGACGATGTATTTGCCGACTACTCACCTTCATCATCGTCGACAAAACTTACAGTTCCGGAAGGTGAGTTTTGGGTTAAGACAGGTGATTACACTGACTTCTGCGTTTATACATGGGATGATTCATCATCAGCAAAGTATGAAAAGCCCTACGCAACAGCAGACGGCTTCTATAAGTTCAGGCAGTCACAGTTTACAGGCAATACAAACGCTATCTTCTGTAGGTGGCAGAATGTAGGGAACGGTAAGCTTACAGAAGACCTTACACTTTCAGATCTTTACGGTAAAATGTGGAACGGTAACGGCACTCAGTATTCTGCAGACGGTCAGTTACATCATACAAACCTTGGCACCGTTACAAAGACAATCAACAATGGCGTTCAGCTTGATCCTAACAAGACATACCATATGGTAGTATTCTATATGGAGCGTGGTGAGGCTGAGTCTAACTTCAAAGTAAATTTCACAATGACACCTGCCAACAATGACCTCAAGGTTACAAAGGCACTTGATACAGGCGATGTTGTTTCTGAAATTTCAGATGACCTCAAAGCTAATGAAACTTTTGATTATACAATCAAAGAGAACGGCAACGATACCTCCGGTAAAAGCTACAAGCTTACAAAATCAGACGAAAACATAAGCAATGAAACTCTTTCAAACAGCGGTTTCACACTTAAAGATGATTATATGGCAGACTTTGACAACTCATTCAAGACCGGCAATGAGATGAAGGTTAACGAGTCAACAAAGAGCAGTAAGCTTACATACACAACAAACTGGGAGCTCGTTAACAACAGAGTCGGTTCAACAATCGATAGCGGTTCAACTACGAACTCGGAATTCAAGCTTGTAGATGACAAGGATGACAGTGCTTATGCACAGCTCCAGCTCAACTATACCAACAGTATAGTGACAGCACCTCTTGAAATTTCAAAGAATGTTGTTAATGAAGACGGTGAAACCGATTACGATACAAATCAGCAGTTTACATTTGCGATTGCTCTCGACTTTGACGGCGACGGTTCAACCTATGATTACAAGACCTATCCTCTTGAGTATCAGCTCAAAGAAAAGAATGCAAGTGGTTATTCAAACACAGCTTACCGCACATCTAAGGACGGTTCGTTCACAATCAAAAAGGGCGAAAGCATTAAGCTTCTCAATATTCCTGTAGGTGCAACCTATAAGATTACAGAGAAAAATGTTATAGGTTATGTTCCTTATAAAGTAGGCAATCAGGACTTCAACGGTACATTTGTCGGTACTCTCGCCGAAGCAGAAAATGCGCTTAACTTTATCAATAAGGTTAATCCTACAAACATTGCCATTTCGGTAAATAAAACTCTTGACGGTCAGGCTTACAGCGGCAGCAAGTTCGTCTATACATTGACAGGTCTTGAATCAATGGATACAACAAAACCTGATGCCGACGGCAAACCTATCAAGACAAACAGCGCAAAAACAATTTCCACGAATTTGGAAACACCTGACGCAAGCGGTAAGGTTGAATTCAAAGACCTCAAATTAGTCACTGCGGGTGTTTACAGATTTAAGATTACCGAGGCTCTTGCCGAGGGTGAAAATGCATCCGATTATAAAATGGATACAAACACCTGGCTTGCCGAGATTGAATTGCTTGAAAGCGGTGAAGTAACGGAGGCTAAGTACATTAAGGTTAAGAGCTCAGATATTGAAGGCAAAACCGATGCTCAGCTTGCAACTTACTTCAACAATTCTTCTCCTGTTGAAAAAGCCGTGTTTGAAAATAAAACCACACACGGAAGCGCAACAGTAAACAAGAAGAATCAGACAGGCGGTAATGTAAGTGATACGGAATTTGCGGTGATGAAGGTATCCGGTGAGGGTATCTTTACTGCAGATGATATCAATACAATCATTAAAGATGCCACAATGAAAACTCATATGGTTTCTAAAACGACAGACAGCAACGGTCAGGCTGTGTTTGACAAACTGACAATCTTCAAGGACGGTCAGGGCGAGTTTACAAAAACAAACGGTAAAGTTGTATGGAACGAAAGTTCCGACAATTATATAACAGGTACTTCAAAATATCAAACATACTGTCTGTTTGAGTACAAACCGTCAGAGGGTTACACCCCGAACTACACACTTTCCTACTTCACACTTCCTGTTGAGGGTAATTACGATGTTACATATAATTATGTTGACGGTGCAATCACAATGCCACAGGCAAGCGGTGACGGTATGAACGGCTATGTTGTTCTCGGTTTGTCGGTTGCAGGTCTTGCGGTGACAATGTTCACGGGTTACGCAATCTATTACGGAAAAGTTCGTAAAAAACGCAGAGCAGGACGCAGAAAGTAACCCGATATGATTTGAATTGTTAGAACAGGTGATTTTTTAATCATATGTTTCTTTCATAAAAAACCTCTTTGACTGCTACGGGCACCGTTGTTAGCCGGTGTCCGACATGCAGCCACCCAAATTCAGTTTAACCATTCGGTTAGAATAGAATTACATATATTAAATTAAACACAAAGGAGAAAGTAAAAATGAAAACTACAAAGAAAATCTTTGCAGCAGTTCTTGCAGTAATGATGATTGCTCTCATGATTCCATTCTCAGCAAGTGCAGCAGAGAGCTATTCAGCTACGTACAAACTTGCAGTTGATGCAAATGACACTGACAAAGTCGGTAATTACACATTCAGCTTCTTCAAGATTGCAAACCTCAACCTTACAACAGGTGAGTACTCATGTACTATCACCGACAAAGCACTTGAGGATGCTGTAAAGGGCACATACTCAGATGCAAAGTCACAGCAAATCATCACGGCTTGTGATAACCTCTACAAGACAGACAAAGCTGCATTCGGTACAGCTGCTACAACAATCAGCTTTTCTTCAACAGTTACAGAGGCTACTGCAACAGTAACAGACCCAGGTCTTTACTATGTATATTGTACTTCTAAGCCCGCTAAGGTAACAGGTGTTCAGAGCTCACTTGCTTCACTTCCTTACTTTGATGGTAAAAATTATGTTTCTGTTGACCAGACAGAGCACAACCTTGCTGAAAAGGTTTCAACAAGCTCAGTATCAGTTGACAAGAGTGCTGACAAGACATATGTAGGCGACAACGATAAGACTGTAACCTACACACTTAAAGCTTCAACAGCAGGTTCAATCGACAACCAGCTAAAAACGTATGCAATCGTTGATACAATGGATGAAGGTCTTACATTCAACGAGAATTCAGTTGTAGTTAAGTACGACGGCGCAGTTGATGCTCTTACTTTGGGTAAAGATTACTCTATTGAAAAGAACTATACTTACACAGGCAAGAACGGTGAGGCAACTGCTACATTCGCAGTTGTATTCGAATCTGCTACACTTGAATCAAAGGATTTCTATGATGCCAAAACAGTTGTTGTTACATACACAGCTGATTTAAACGAAAAAGCTAAGCTCAACACACCTATCACCAACACAGACGGTCTTGTTTACGGCAACGATTCTGATACAAACTTTGAACCCGGTAAAAATTCACCTGATGTATTTACATACGGCATGAAGGTTGTTAAGGTTAACGGCAATGACACAACTCAGAAGCTTGCTGACGCTGAATTCCAGATATTCACAGACGCAGAAGCTAAAACACCTCTTATAGTTGACGGCAAGAAAGTAGTTGCTAAGACAGACGCTACCGGTGAGGCTACATTTGTTCTCGAAGGCACAATGACAACATTCAAGTTTGATGCTAAACAGACATACTATGCAAAAGAGATAGCAGCTCCTACAGGCTACAACCTCAACAGCTCAGTATTTACAGTAAGCATTGACAAGAGCAAGGAGTATACATTTGTAGGTAACATTGCAGACGGTGACAATGTTGCTGTTGCTAACTACCCTGTAACTGTTCCTAAGACAGGTGGTATGGGTACAATGATGTTCTATGTTGGCGGTGCAGCACTTATCGCTTGTGCAGGCGTTCTTCTCTTTGTTCTTAAGAGAAAGAAAGCAGCTAAATAATTAATCGAATATCTTTATCTTAAAATCTGTGATATGATATATGTAATTTTCAGGGGATGCGGCAACGCATCCCCGTTCTATTTACAGAAGAGCTGTAGAAGCGGATGAATATTTATGTTTATATAATATGTTTTGATGTGATGAAAATTGTGTATTGTCTGTAGGGGAGAACCATTACATTTTTACAGTCGGGCATAATATGTTTTTTACATTACAAACTGTCTTCCCAACATTAATTTTCCATTTTCCATTTTCAATTTTACATTTAACTAAACCTTTCGCTCGGGCGGAATATGTTTTGGTATTGCACAAACTATCTTCACGAACTGGGACTGCGGCACGCAGTTGCGATAAATAGTAAAATATAGTATAATAACAACGGAACAAAAACACGCAGAAAAGGAAAATTTTATGAAACGAAAGCTGTCAATTTTACTAATAGTTTTAATATTCGTTGCAGGAATCGGCATAATGAGCTATCCGCTTGTCAGTTCCGCAATTAATAACTATGTCAGTAGAAGCAGGGTTAAGGAGTACACCGACAGGGTTGCTCAGATGCCGAGTGAGAAAACTCAAAAAATGTTTGAAGAGGCGACAAAGTACAATAACAGCCTTTCAAATAATATGATAATTACCGACCCGTTCGACGAAAAGGCTTTTCAGAAAATCGGTGCAAATTATGAGAAAACTCTCAATATTGATGATAACGGTCTTATCGGCTATATTGATGTGCCGAAAATCAATGTTTATCTGCCGATTTATCACGGCACAAGCGAAGAGATTCTTTCCAAAGGTGCAGGGCATCTTCAAAACACTTCCCTGCCTGTCGGCGGTGCAAGCACACATTCCGTAATTTCTGCCCATTCGGGTTATCCGGGCGAAACATTTTTTGATTACCTCACCGATATGAAAGTCGGCGATGAATTTTATGTTCATATTCTCGACAGAACGCTGAAATATGAGGTTGATCAAATCGAAGTTGTTCTTCCCTCGGAAATCAATTCCTTGCGAATTGTTGACGGTGAAGACCTTGTAACGCTCCTCACCTGTACCCCATACGGCATTAATACTCACAGACTTCTCGTGCGTGGCAAGCGTGTCGATTATGACGATACAAAGTATATTGAAACGGGCGAGTCACTTGCAAAGTTTGACAACGGTTACATATTTTTCCTCGGTTACAAAATCCCTTATGCAGTCGCAATCGGCATAATTGTCGGCTTTGTTGCACTTGTTGTGTTTGTGGTTGTATTTCTGCTCAAGCGTAAAAAGAAGAAGTCAAACGGTGCAAAACGGCTGAGAGATGACTCGGCTGACGAAAATCAGAATGATTCGGGCGGTGATTCCGATGATTAAAAAAATACTTACGGGTGTGGCAATAGCAATGCTCGTTGTCGGAATAGGTCTTGTCGCATTCCCCCCTATATCAAATTTTATCGGAACACAGATTTCAAACGGTGAGGCTGACGGCTTTGACGCCCGTGTTGAAGAAGTTGAGGACGGCTCTTTTGAACAGGCGGTCAAGGACGGCAAGGTTGACGAAGATGGTTACAAAATTGACAGGGACGGCAAGCGTACCTCCAAACAGCCCGTTGTTTTCAAGGCGGACCTTGACAGACTTTTCAATGACAGCGTTGCCTACAACAAAAAACTTGAAACGAACCAGTATGAAATGCTCCGTAACGATACCTATTCACAGGCTGCCGTCAATCTTGAGGATTACGGCATAACCGACGGTATTTACGGCTATGTTACCGCCGAAACAATAAACATGCGTCTGCCGATTTACCTCGGTGCGAACAGCTCAAATATGAGCTACGGTGCGGCACATATGAGTGCAACATCATTGCCGATCGGCGGTAAGAATACAAACGCAGTCCTTGCAGGTCACACGGGGTACATCGGTCGCATATTCTTTGACAATCTCCGCAACCTCAAAATCGGTGACAGGGTTTCAATCACAAATTATTGGAATACACTCAATTACAAGGTCGTTGAAACCAAAGTCAATAAGCCGAACGAATCAGGCGACTGCTATTTGCAGAAGGACAGAGATTTGCTCACGATGTTTACCTGCATAAGTGACGGCAACGGCGGTTTTGACCGTTACTATGTAATATGTGAGCGTGCGTCATAATTTACAGCAGACTGCATCACGGTGCAGTCTGTTTTTTGTTTAAAGACTAATTGTTTAAAACAGAAATGACCGAGTATTTTGTCTGTCATTTATAATAGTTAATATTTGAAAAATACGCATATATTGCCGTAAATGCCGAATTTATTTTAAAATTATTGACATAAGAAAAATAGATTGATAAACTTAGACAAGTATTAACAATTGAGAGGTATAATATGAAGTTGAATCTTCCGAAAAATCAAAAGTATTATTATTGGACTGTTATAGATTTGCTCGCTTCATCCACAGGCAAGCATTACAAATATGGGTTCAATAACACAAGCGGTGAAGATGCAACTGTTTTGCAGAAATATGTTGTCGGTTCGGACAGATAAACAATAAAAACGGAGGATAAACAATGAAAAATATAATTAAAAAAATATCTGCAATCGCAATGTGCGGTGTGCTTACCGTCGGTTCGGTTCTTATGACAGGTGCGGTAAGCGAGTATGAAGATCGCAAGGACTTTGAAGTTACAGGTACAACGCAGAAAATCTCAAACAATCAGCTTTTTGTGACAACAACGGGATACACTGAAAATACCGATAAAAATTTCGGTGCAAAGTTCCAAACAACCGAAGAAAAGGATTACGATATATGGTTTAAGGATTGTATCAATGCACCGAAATTTTTAAATCTTCCAAAGGGCGAAAAATTTGTAAAATATATGATGACGCAGGGGCACAGTTATTTCGGTAATGTTCAGACATTCTATCAGTTTGACAAAACAGGCGGTGAATATGTCAAGGTGAAAATCAAGCTTTCCGATTTTTCCCGTCTGTTCAATGAAAACGGAACAATGACTTCTGAGCTTAGCGACGGTTCTTACAAGGATTTTGATTTTACATACGAGGATTTCGGAACTGACAGCATTGGTGTTAATTGCTATGCGGAATCCGGCGCATATGCGACAAGCGGAGGTGCGGTAACATCCTTTGCTCCCGATAAGGACGGCTATGCTGAAATATATGTTTCAAGACAGCTTGGTGTAGATACAAAAGTAATGTCATACCGCTATTGCAGACTTAAAGACGGAGCTCATTGCGATTACGGAATAATCGGAGATACTCTGGTCGGTTTAACTTGCGGTGATACGGATTTAAACGGATACATTTCTGTTACTGATGCAACTCTTGTTCAAAAATATGTTGCAGGTATTGAGGACTTTGACAAGCTTCAGCTTTTTAACAGCGATGTAAACGATGACGGTGAAATCAGTGTAGTTGACGCAACCTTGATTCAGAAGTATATTGTAGGGTTGAGTTAAATAAAAATTTCATGTAAAAGCAAACTGACGAAGTAATGGTACAATCTTTTTGATAAGACAGATTATATATATGTCGCCAATTACACACAACTTCCATAACATCAACTGATTTTGCGAAAACATAAAATTCAATCAAATCGGGCGTCCAATGAGCGCCCATACTGATAGAAAGAGGAAAAACAATGAAAAATATAATCAAAAAATTAACTGCAATCGCAATGTGCGGTGTGCTTACCGTCGGTTCGGTTCTTATGACAGGTGCGGTAAGCGAGTATGAAGATCGCAAGGACTTTGAAGTTACAGGTACAACGCAGAAAATCTCAAACAATCAGCTTTTTGTTACAACAACGGGATATACCGAAAATACGGCAAAGAATTTCGGGGCAATGTTCATATCAACGGATTATCAAAAGTACAGCGTGATGTTTAAGGACTGTATTGATGCACCGAAGTTTGTAAATCTCCCGAAAAATCAGGAATTTACTCGTCATATGATAACAGCGAATAATCGTTATTTTGGTAATACGGGTATGAAATTCAATTATGATTCAACAGGCGGAGAATATGTTAAGATGAGGATTAAACTCTCCGACTATTTTCCTGATGTCTTTAATGATGATGGCACAATGACCGGAAAACTCAGCGATGGCACATACAAGAATTTTGACTTTACATATGAGGATTTCGGTACAGACAGCAGCGGCAAACCTTGCTATGCAACCTCGGGCGCATATTTTGTCAGCGGAGGTGCGGTAACATCTTTTGTCCCCGATAAGAACGGCTATGCGGAGTTTTATATTTCAAGACAGCTTGGCGAGGATACGGGCCTTATGGCTTATAAATATTGCAGACTTAAAAACGGCGCAGAGTATAAAACAACGATTGGTGGCAAATTGAACTGCCTGACTTGCGGTGATGCATATCCAGACGGAAACATTACGGTTGGAGATGCAACATCTGTTCAGAAATATGTTGTAGGTATTGTAAAATTCGGCAAGACTCAGCTTTTTAACAGCGATGTAAACCATGACGGTGAAATCAATATTGTTGACTCAACCTTGATTCAGAAGTATATCGTTGGGTTGAGTTAAATAAAAATTTCATATAAAAGCAAATTGACGAAGTAATGGTACAATCTTTTTGATAAGACAGATTATATATATGTCGCAAATTACACACAACTTCCATAACATCACATAATCATATTTAAACATAAAATTTAATCAAAACGGGTGTCCGATGAACACCCCTGCTGATTAAACAAAAACAGTCGGGAAGACAATGCTTTGCATTTTGCAAATTGTCTTCCCGACTTTAATTTTACATTTTTAGTTATAGAGTTCTGCTCGGGCATTTTATTTTCGCCCTTATAAATACTATCTGCACGAACTGGGAACGGCGGCTCGCCGTTAGTGTCCGTATTCGTTTAAGATATCGTCAATTTCGCTTTCGTTCGGATCTTGCTTTCTGTCAATACCGGAAAGGTACTTGTCATAATCAAAATCATCGTCATCTGCTGTTTCGGTTTTCTGCGGTGCAGGCGACGGTCTGCGTGCAGGCTTGCGTTCCTGTCTGTAAGGTGCTTTTCTTTCGGACTTTTTGCTTGATGAAGTCATGTTCTCAAGCTCTTCCTTTTCACGGCGCTTTGCCTCAAGAAGCATTTCCTCTGCTTCTTCCTGTTCTGCCTTTTCTTTCTGACGGCGCTTGTCACCGAAAGCAAGGTCGCCGAGGAAAAGTCCGAAAATTCCGGCAACAAGATAAACTACGAGGAGAATAAGGTTTGTTGAAAGTGTGCTTGAAGAAAATCCGCCGTTGTAGATGAGCATACTCGGAAGATAAATAATCGGCGCAATGAGTGCAAAGAGAAAGTCAAGTCCGTGTTTTGAGCAGTAGTGTGCCGAACAGCCGATTGCTGTAATCGGGAACACAAAGTCATATGCAACGGGTGAAAACTTCTGCATTGCGCCCGGAATAAACACAAGCGGCAACAGCATATAAACAAGCAAAATTATTACCGCATAGGGAACATATTTTTTAACCATATCTGTCATAACGGTTAATCTCCAATCTTTGAAATTTTATTTTAAATCATGCATATTCATTATACATTGATACACTTCAAAAAGCAAGAAATATTATACCGAGTTACCAAGCTGTTACAGAGGATAATGTAAAATGTTTGCAAAGTGGATTTTTAGCGGATAAATCCGTTGACATCGGACATAAAAAAGAATAAAATAAATATGTACGGGCTTTTGCCCGAATTTAAATGCGAATGAGGTGAAAACTTAATGGACGCAGACGGTAATAAAGGCGCTGTACCCGGGCGAAGTTGCAACAGAATGTGCGCTTGTGCGTTCATTTTGTTTTATTGATTTTGCTTTGTATTTTTATTTTAATTTGAATTGATTTAATTTAATACTCAGGGTGACACCGTCTTTACTTCCAATTGAATTAAAAAGGAGGAAAAGATGATGGAACAGGTTAATGTAACCCTTACCGAAACTATCAAAGTGTTGCTTGATGACAAAAAGTTCAGCACTTTGCGTGACATTTTGATTACGATGAAACCGTTTGACATTGCGGCGGTTTTTGAAAATCTACAGGATGAAAAAATGCCGATTCTGTTTCGTATTCTGCCAAAGGAGCTTGCGGCGGAAACCTTTGTCGAAATGGATGATGAAACTCAGGAATTCCTTATCCACGGCTTCAGCGACAGCGAACTGAAAGAGGTTGTCGATGAGTTATTTGTCGATGACGCCGTTGACCTTATTGAGGAAATGCCTGCCAATGTTGTAAAGCGTATTTTAAGACAGGCCGACAAGGATATGAGAAAGCAGATTAACGAGCTTTTGAAATATCCCGAGGACAGCGCAGGCTCGATTATGACAACCGAGTTTATTCTGCTTCGTCCCGATATGACGGCTGAAATGGCTATTAAAAGAATCAGAAGAACAGGTGTTGACAAGGAGACAATCTACACCTGCTATGTAACCGATGCCAACAACAAGCTTATCGGTATTACCACCGTAAAAGACCTTTTGCTTGCCGAAGATGACGAGCTTGTAAAGTCGATTATGGAGGAAAATGTTATCTCGGTAACTACTCTTGCCGATCAGGAGCAGGTTGCCCAGATGTTCTCAAACTATAACTTCCTTGCTCTTCCTGTTGTTGATAACGAAAACCGACTTGTCGGTATCGTAACAATTGACGACGCTATTGATGTTATTCAGGAAGAGGCTACCGAGGATATCGAAAAGATGGCAGCCGTATTGCCGTCTGACAAACCGTATATGAAAACAAGCGTTTTCGGCCTGTACAAAAAGAGAGCGCCGTGGCTGCTTATACTCATGCTTTCGGCAACCTTTACAAGTGCGATTATCTCATCATTTGAGGCTGTGCTTGCAAATGTTTTGATTCTCTCATCGTTTATCCCGATGATTACGGGTTCGGGCGGTAACGCAGGTTCTCAGGCATCGGTTTCCGTAATCCGTGCGTTGTCGCTCGGTGAAATTCATTTCAGGAGCATTTTCCTTGTGCTGTGGAAAGAATTCAGGGTGTCAATTCTTTGCGGTATTACCCTTGCGGCGGCAAACTTTGTAAAACTGCTTTTGTTTGATCTCAACGGTCAGGAAAACGCATTTATGATTGCCCTTGTAATTTCGCTTACGCTTGTCGGCACAATTATTATGGCAAAGCTTGTCGGCAGCAGTCTGCCTCTTTTGGCAAGCAAGGTCGGCTTTGACCCTGCCGTTATGGCGAATCCGCTCATTTCAACAGTCTGCGACTCGCTTTCATTGCTTATCTATTTCGGCGTTGCAAAGCTGATTTTGCATCTGTGATTTTTTAAAATTGAAAGTTGAAAATTGAAAATTGCGGTCGGGAAGACAGTTTGCAAAATGCAAATCATTGTTTCCCGACCGTTTTTGTTTAATCAGTAGGGGCGTTCATTGGACGCCCGCCTTGATGAAATAATTTGTTAGAACATAAATTTTTGATTTGATGAAAACGGTGTATAGTCTGTAGCGGCGAACCGTGTTCGCCAATCGAAACGATTGTAAAATCGGTTCGACTTAATGCAGACTATTGTCAGCTACCATATCATTTCATACTACAAAATTGTGTGTTCGTTTTGGTTGTACAACCAAAACGATTGGCGAACGAGGTTCGCCGCTACAAAATATCAGTAACTTTGTGATTTTTATATAATGTGATTTGACATCAAATTTGTACCATTGCTAACGGGAGAACACGGTTCTCCCCTACATCATTCAGGTAATTGTATCTCATTTATATGGTTTATTTTTATCAAAAAAATTGTGTCGTTACTTGCGGGCGTCCAATGTGTGCAGTGTAGTAACATAGTATACAACAGTGCAAAGACATAGTATACAGTTTTA
>OHBQ01000582.1_pt1 | contig 14115 bp, 10 predicted proteins | sample 1577401 | NCBI WGS metagenome assembly OHBQ01 (sample SAMEA3879581, study PRJEB24766) | human gut metagenome | biome: human-associated habitat; feature: feces | place: USA | collected 1985/1987
TCCCGAAAAAATTTCAGGGGACATTGTGATTCTTTTCATCACAATGTCCCCTGCTTTAAATTATGTTCTTCCTGACATTTGAGATTCTCAAAATGCCCGGAGAATCATTCATCAAATGTCAACTCAAAAGGCATAAAGGATACTCCCCGCTTCTGACCTACTACTGTTTCCAACAATAAAACGAAACTGGACATCTCCATCTATGAGTTCCATATTCTCTCCATAAAAAGCTAGTTCCTTCCGATTAACCGTAAATTTTACTTTCTGCTCTTCACCCGGCAACAGAAAAATTTTCCGAAACCGGATAAGTTCTCTATCCGGTCGCACAACAGGAGCACAAAGTGTCTCCACATAACACTGCACGACTTCTGCCCCAGGCACTTCTCCCACATTCTTCACCTTGCAGGATATGTCAATCTTATCCTCTCTTTCCTGTTTCTCAAATATGGGTGGGGTAATGGTGAACTCTGTGTAAGAGAGACCGAATCCAAATGGATAAAGCGGTTCATTCGGAATATCCATATACCGGCTCGTAAAGCGATTCTCCGGATTCGTTTCTACCATCCGGTGTCCTGTCTTTACATCCCAGTAACTGACAGGCACCTGTCCCACACACCATGGTATGCTCACAGACAGTTTTCCTGATGGGGTCTCTTCTCCATACACCAAGCGAACAACAGCCTCAGCTCCCATTGTTCCCGGTCTCCAGACAAAAAGGACAGCCTGGGATTTCTCCGCTATTTTCCGTATATCCAACGGCCTGCCCGATAGAATGACCGTCACAATATGGGAGGTACGGCCAGCTACTGCATCAAAAAACTTCTGCTGCCCTTCCGGCAGGTCAAGAAATGCCCTGCTCGCGGCTTCACCTGACTGTGCCTCATGTTCTCCAAGTACAAGTACCACGGTATCCTCCGGTTCAATTTCATCCAGTGTGGCATATTGTTTTCCACTATTCACGCATATTTCAGGTATCTCTTTATCCTGTTCTCCGCTGTCCTGAATTCTACAGTTTTCAGCCTGCCACAGCCTCCTTTCCTCTTCTGTCAGAATCTCACATTCTGGCAGAAAACGAACCGGCATCTTCCGGGCTTTCAGGACTTCTCTGATCGTTTCCACATCATCATAACGGCCGAAAATTGCCCATCTGCTCAGCAATTCCCTTGACTCCACATAAGGTCCGCCCCAAAATACCTTCCTCTCCGGTTTCAGAGGAAGCATATCATCATTTTTCAGAAGAACCGAACTCTCACATGCCAGCGCAAGCGCGGTTTTCTTTGCCTCAGCAGACAACGGTTCTTCTCCCTGCATTCCTGCAAATGGATTTTCAAACAAGCCAAGCCGATTCTTCATCACCAGCACATTCCATGCACTTTTGTCTATCAACGAAGTTGGAATACTCCCTTCTTTAACCAGTTCTTCCAGATGGAACATATATGCCGGACTCATCATGTCAATGTCAACTCCCGCACGGACTGCGGCCTCTGCGGCCTCTTTCTGGCTTGACACTACATTCTGTTCCTCCAACTGCCCTATGGATCCCCAATCTGAAATCACAGTACCACTGAAACCCATTTCTTCCCTGAGAGTGCCTTCAAGCAGTTCCTTGTTTCCACTGACCGGTCTGCGGTCAACTGCATTAAACGCTGTCATCACCATTGCCGGATCTGCATGCATTGCCATACGGAATGGTTTGAGATACTGTTCCCGGAAGGTTCTCTGTGATATTTCCACATCATTGTATTCTCTTCCCGCATTCACTGCACCATAACCTGCAAAATGCTTTAAACAGCCTGCGATACCGGACTCCGGTATTTTTTTGTTCCCTGCCGGGTCTTTTCCTTCTTCGCCCTGATATCCTCTAAGCATTGCGGTTCCCATAACTCCGTTCAGAAAAGGATCCTCTCCGAAAGACTCCATTATCCGCCCCCACCTCGGGTCTCTGGATACATCAATCATTGGAGAAAACGTAGCCCTGATCCCCTCAGAAGCAGACTCTGCTGCGGCATGTCCCGCCATCTTTCTAACCAGTTCCGGATGAAACGAACAAGCCTGTCCCAAAGGAATCGGAGCTATGGTTCTGCACCCATGTATGACATCTGCCATAAACAGCAATGGAATATGATGCGGATGCGCTTCCACATATTTTTTCTGAATTCCCCTGAGCTTTTCTGCCCCGATCATACCTAGTACAGAACCAGCATACTGAGTCACCCACTGAGGTGGCTGGTCTTCCCCCACCTCCCCGGTAAGTACCGCATCATCATCAAAGTAAATTCCAGTCAGCTGTATCATCTGCCCAATCTTTTCACGCAATGACATCTCAGACAACAACTGTTTTAATTTTTTTTGTTCCATAATCTTCTTTTCCCTCAATCAAAATAAATGGTTTCTCCACTCTCTGCTGAACGGTACACCGCTTCCAGAATACGTGTGACAACTGCAGCCTGTGCAGGCTTCACAACCTGTTCTGCCCCATCAACAACGATGTGGTAAAACAATTCCTGTTCATAGTCTGCTGCTGACTTTTCTTTTCCTGAGAAAAATGCTACTCCACCGTTTGATAATTCCGGTTTCTCTACTACCTGTGCATTATGGTGGATGTAATTGATCCTAAGGCCATCTTTCATATCAGCTCCGGCTTTGGTACCACACAGGCTTGTTTTTGCCTCATCAACCTCCAGTGTGTTCAGTGCCCAGGCTGATTCCAGTTCGATCACTGCCCCATTTTTCATACGGATAAAGCCAAAAGCAGAATCTTCTACACAGAACTTATCCGGATCCCAGTTACCAAATGCATTTCCCTGGTCTGTCTGATCAGACAGCTTGTGGAAGGAAGCTCCCGTAACAGACTGCACTTCATAATTATCCATCATCCATAATGTCAGATCCAGTGCATGTGTACCAATATCAATCAGAGGACCGCCGCCCTGTTCTTCTTCATTCAGGAACACACCCCAGGTCGGAACAGCTCTTCTTCTGAGTGCATGTGCTTTGGCAAAATAGATTTCTCCCAATTCATCACTTTTGCACATTTCCTTCAGATACAATGAATCTGTACGATAACGGTTCTGATATGCTATGTTGAGAACTCTGTGTGTTCTTTCAGCAGTTTCGACCATCTTCTGTGCTTCTGCATAATTTTTTGCCATTGGCTTCTCACACATGACATCTCTTCCTGCCTCCATTGCTGCTATAGAGATTTCTGCATGGGAACGGTTTGGGGTAGTTACATATACAACATCCAGATCTTCTTTTAGAAGTTCACGGTAATCTTCAAATACTTTTGCATCTTCTGTGCCAAATTTTTCTTTTGTCTCCTGCGCACGCTCTATGATGATGTCACAAAAAGCCACCACCTCATAGAGACCACTTTTCTGCATAGCCGGGAGATGTTTTCCGTTAGCAATCCCTCCACAGCCTACGATTCCTGCTCTTAATTTTCTCATGGTATTTCCTCCTTATTTGCACTTTTCTGTGTTATATAACATATTTCTCCAGATATCTTTTACTGAGAATTAAAGACTTCTCCACCTTTTCCTTGGAATCCTCAAATGCTTTATCTTCTATTTCGATACATGTACAGCCATCATATCCTATATCAGTAAGTGCTGACACGTATTTTCCCCAGTCCACATCGCCAAGTCCCGGAATCTTAGGTGACATATATTCCAGCGGATAAGCCATGATGCCACAGGACTCTAATTTATCCCTGTATATCTTGATATCCTTGTAATGAACATGGAATATTTTATCCTTAAATTCATAAAGCGGGCGGATATAGTCGATCATCTGCCAGATAAAGTGGGATGGATCGTAATTAATGCCAAGATTATCACTGTCCAGGATCTTGAAGACCTCTCTCCAGATTGGCGGAGTTGTCATCAGATTCTGTCCTCCGGGCCACTGTTCCTCACCAAAAAGCATCGGGCAGTTTTCAATTGCTATTTTTACGTCACATACCTCTGCCAGTTTTATGATTGGTGGCCATATTTCTTTTACAAGTTCAAGATTTTCCCGTACATTTTTGGTCTGATCCCTTCCAATAAATGTTGTGACCATGCCAACACCTAACTTTTTACTTGCACGTATGACATTCTTCAGATGTTCAATAGCAGCATTTCTTTTCTCTTTATCTGCCGTCATTACGTTAGGATAATATGCCAGTGCAGAGATTTCTACTCCCGCTTTTTCTGCATATGCCATAATATGGGCTGCATATTCATCATCCTGGTTTACCCGTTCTGCATCTATATGGCTTACACCCGCATATCTTCTTTCTGCTTTTTCTTCTGGCCAGCATGCCACTTCCACACATTCAAATCCCTGCTCTGAAGCAAAATCCATCATTTGTTCATAAGTCCATCCGTCAAGGATTGATGTAATAAACCCAAGTTTCATAGAAAAATCCTCCTGTATCTGTTTTCCCTATTTTGCCCATGGAGTTGGTGTAAAATCTCCACCCCTGCACCATTTCAGATAATTCAGTGCATGAAGCTGTCCGGTCATCTCCAGTTCTCCGGAATATACAGGATCATGGTATCCCTCAATGCAGATATCGTCCTCATATCCGTTACTTCTTAAAATAGAAATGATATCTCTCCAGTTCGTGTCACCAAAGCCCGGCATACGATGCCATACAAATGGGACTGCGCCTGATATGCCACTATGTCTTACAGCATCCCAGTCTATTGTTGCATCTTTTCCATGTATATGTACTATTTTTTTGCACCATTTTCTCAGCTCTGTTACCGGATCGATAAGCTGTACCATCTGATGTGTCGGCTCCCATTCCAGTCCGAAGTTATCATTCTTTACTTCCTCAAACATCACTTCCCACGCTTTAGGGTTAAAACCGATATTACATGTCGCATGTTCCCATGTTCCATCCATAAGGCAATTCTCAATTCCCAGCTTCACTCCCTTTTCTTCTGCAAGATCAGCCAGTTCCCGGAATACCTTGCCAAACTCTTCATATGCGGATTCTACCGGCTTTCCTTCCCACGCTCCTGCAAAAGTACTCACATGTGTAGCTCCGAATTTTCCGGCAGTGCAGATTACATTTTCCAGTGTTTTCCTATGCTCTGCATACTGGATAGGATTGCAATAGTATCCAATTGTCGTGATTTTGGAATCCGTACCTGTCAACAGTTTTTCCGTGCTCAATGCCAGCTTATCAAGGTCAGTCCCTTCCAGTGACATATGGAAATTAAGAGAAAATGTCTCAAATCCTTTTCCAATAAATCCCTTTAACCATTCTTCTGCCTTAGCTCCAGGAACGCATGTTCCTATTTTTATCTGTTTCATACTTATTTTCTCCTGTTCCTTCATAAATACTTATGATTCATACTGTCTATAATCAATCACCTGGTTTGTTTCTGCTGATTGGAAAATAGCTTCCATTAGTTTCATTACACGCATCACCTGGAAGAGCTTAATCTCCGGCTCTGCCCCATCTCTTATAACTGCTGCTACATTCCTATGGAAATCCGCAATATCTCCGGACACATGTGGCAGCTCTTCTTTCACGATTGTATCTTCCCGTCTCGGAGCCATGGTTTTGGTCAGACCTGCTGCTGTCTTTACCGGCACTACTTTCTCTTCGGTTATGCCTGTTTTCCGTATGATCTCACCATTTAACTGCCAGTCCCTGATTACCGCAGTACCATCTTCACCCAGTACATACCATCTTGGCAGGGAAATATAATTATTGGTACCTACTTCAACTAAGACTTCCGTTCCGCCTTCAAATGTCAGGATTGTGGTGAACCCATCATCCACTTCCTGATTGGTAATATGAGTAAGTGATGCGTATACAGTTTCAATTTTTCTATCTCCGTAAAGATACAGAATCTGATCCAGCAAATGTACACCCCAGTCAAGAACCATTCCGCCACCATGTATTTTTTCTTTTCTCCAGTCACCCGGAATACCCCTTGAACCATGCACACGGCTTTCTATCCGGAAGACATGCCCCAGCTTCTGCTCCTCTACAAGCTTTCGTATGATCAGGAAATCATCATCCCAGCGCCTGTTCTGGTGTACTGTCAGGAACTTTCCGGTTTCTTTGGCAACATTTTCCATCTCCTGAAGATCAGAAGATGACAGAGTCACCGGTTTCTCTGATATCACGTTTTTCCCCGCATGCATAGCACGGATTGCAATCGGCTTATGGCAGTCATTTGGAGTGGCAATCAGCACGACATCAATATCCGGGTCTGATAACATTTCCTCTTCCGAGCCATACACAGAAAAACCTTTTTCTTTTGCTTCTATTCTCTTTTCTTCCTTGATATCATAGATACCACCAATTTCAATTTCCGGTACATTTGACAGGATTTCTGTATGCCATCTGCCCATTCCACCATATCCTATCAGTCCGTAGATTACTTTGTTTTCCCGCATTTTATACCTCCAATTAAGGAACAGCGGCTAATGAACACCATCAGCCGCCGTCTCTTTTACTTACTTAATTCATCGTTGATTTCTTTGAGAATCTGATCACCACCCTGATTCTTCCAGTTTTTAACGAAAGTATCGAATTCGCTGATATCTGCTTTTCCCATAATGATCTTTGCGAAAGTCTCTTCCTCCATCTTCTTCAGATTTGCCCATTTCGCTTCCATTGTTTCCGTCTGTCCGTTGTAAGCGTTGTAAACCGGAACATATTCCTCATTTACAAGTGGCGCGTCACCTACCATGATTGCAACCAGACGAGGCAGATTGCCTTTTGCCAGATCACTATCCAGATTCCAATATTTAAGACTGAAATCATCGTAAGGCTTTTTCTTAAGTTCCGTAACTGCTTCCATATCGTTCTTCAGCAGTTTATGTGTCGAAAAATCTACATCATCCATACTGATATCTCCTGCAAGATATTTCGTCAGCGCTTCATTAGATGTCTCTATCTCATCAGCATTGTCATACGCATTATACAAAGGATAGAAATCTGCGGTTCCCATCTCCGTAGATGTTACGCCCTCTTCTACCCATGTCTGCTCATTTGCAATCAGGTAGTTAATGATCTTAAACGCAGCTTCCGGATTTTTGCAGTCCTTGCTCGCTACGACATACTGTGTCGTTGGCTCAGCCATATGCGTATAATATTTTCCATCCTCAGAAAGAGGTGTGAAATATGCCCGCCAGTCTGCTGAACCTGACAGAGTTGTATCCGCAAATGTATATGCACACCACCACGGTCCGAAAAAGATTCCTACTTTTCCAGCAAGAAGTGGCTCCTTGCTATCACTTCTGACAAGTGTCTCCGGATCAATAACACCATCCGCATAAAGTTTGGAGATATTTTCCAGTGCAGTCTTCGTCTCCGGCTGAATCGAACCATACTCTACCGATCCGTCCTCACTCTTCAGCCAGTACTGCGGATATGACTGAAAACAGCTGAACAATGGGTCAAGTCCAAACTGGTTGCCGCCTACTGCATTCATGTGGTCCGAATTTCCTGGTCCAAGAATACCGATAGTGTCATTCTCTCCATTTCCATCTGGATCCCTTGTCACAAATGCTTTAGCCACTTCTGCCAGTTCATCCCATGTGCGTGGTACATCCAGCCCAAGAGCATCCAGCCAGTCCTGACGAATCCACATTTCGTTTACACCGCCTGCTGTCAGGTTCGGGGCAGGAATCGCCATCAGTTCTCCATCTTCATTGGTGATACATTTCTGCAGTTCTTCACCGCCGGATTTCACATAACTTTTCAGTGCATCTGAAGCATAATCATCAAAATACTTATCCAGTGGCTGTATCATATCGTATTTCAACAGAGCCCTGTACTGGGTTGCATTTACATTCATGATTTCCGGAATGGTATTACTTCCGATACAGAGACTCATTTTTTCATCATAGTCTGTAGATGATGCGACCCAGTCGTATGCAACCTCAATATTAAGGTCTTCTTTCAAAAGTCGTGTATAGGAATTGTCATCATAGCTCATTCCGTCAGGAATCTTGGCATTTGAATTCATTGAACCGCCCAGATGAACCGTTACGGTTTCCGGATATTTTGACAGCGGGAGAGCTTCTTTTGCTGTTCCTTCTGCCTCCCCTACTGCCTTTTTCTGTGTGTTCTCTTCTGATTTTCCGCAGCCTGAAATCAAGGATACCGTCATAGCTGCCGTACACGCTATAGCAATTATTCTTTTTAGTTTCATAATCCATTTTCTCCTTTTCGTTTTTACTATTCTCTATTTTGGCCAGACTCTTTCTGACCGGATACTATCCTTTTACCGATCCCAACGTGATCCCAGATACAAAATATTTCTGCAAAAACGGGTATATGATCAGCACCGGGATCATGGCGATAAATATCTTCGCTGCGTCCAGCGACTGGTTATTTAGTTTCATTGCCTGTGCGATCTGTTCAACATTCATACTGGAATAATCCAATGTTACTACCATCTGCTGTATGTATGTCTGAAGCGGATAGCTGCTTTGTTTTGTACTTAGAACCATTCCCTGAAAGAACTCGTTCCAGTACTGAACAATCGTAAAAAGCGAGATCGTTGCCACCATCGGTTTTGCCAAAGGAATGTAAATTGAGATCAGATTCCTCCATGGTCCACCACCGTCTATAAAGCATGCCTCTTCCAGTTCAACTGGCAGATTCTTGAAAAAGTTTACTGCCAGAATGACGTTGAAAACCTGAAGCCCCATACCGAAGACAAGTCCCCATATGCTGTCCATGAGACCGTAATTCTTCATTGTGATATACCACGGAACAGTACCTCCATTGAAAAGCATGCAGAATACAAAGATCCACATGAAGATGCCCCTCTTCGGAAACTGTTTTTTTGTTCTTGACAACGGATATGCTGCCAAAAGTATACACACCATGCTGGCCCCTGTACCTAACACAACTCGTTTAATAGACACAAGAAAAGAAGTAAAGAAATTTCCCTCTCCCAAGATCTTCTTATATGACAGGAGATTAAATCCCACCGGCCAGAGAGCAACTTTCCCTGCACTGACAGCCTCCCTGCTACTTAAGGAAACGCAAAGGACATACCATACCGGCAGGATGCAGACCAGTGTGATCAAAATAAGGATCACAACATTTACTACGTCGAATACTTTTGATCCTATACTTTTATTTTCTATCATTTACTGCACCTCCTTAGAATAGTTTGTAACCGGTAAACTTATCTGCCAGCTTATATCCTATAACAATTAAGATAACGCTGATCACCGATTTAAACAGTCCAACTGCTGTAGCCAGCGAGTACTGCAGGTTCTCAAGCCCTGCACGGTATACCCATGTGTCTATGATATCACCAGTGGAATAAACAAGCGGATTATACAAATTGTAGATCTGATCAAAACCTGCATTGAGCACATTTCCAAGTGACAGAATTGCCAGAAGGGCTACCGTTGTCCTTATTCCCGGGAGCGTTATGTGCCAGATACGTTTGAATCTTCCTGCTCCGTCTGCCGCTGCTGCTTCATAAAGGCTCTGGTCTACCCCAAGTATTGCTGCCAGATAAACTACCGTATTGTACCCAAATCCTTTCCAGATATCTGTGCCGATCACCAGAGGCTGGAACAATGATGGCTCCCCGAAAAAATTGATCGGATTTCTACCAAATGCCTCCATCAGCTGATTAATTGGACCAGTATATCCAAAGATATTTAAAACAATCTTTGCCAGAATAACCCACGACAGAAAATACGGCAGGTAAACAATTGTCTGGATTGGACGCTTGAGCCGCTTAATACAGAATTCATTAAGCAGAAGTGCAAAAATCAATGGGAAAATAATATTCCCAATAATCTTTCCTACCGCGATTACAACGGTATTACACAGTACCTGTTTGACATCGTTCATTTGAAACATGTACTTAAAATTTTCAAGCCCGACAAACTTAGAATGCAAAATACCCTGGCCCGGATTATAATCTTGAAATGCCATGACAATACCGAACATCGGAACAATGCTAAAGAAAAACAGCCATAAAAGTGCCGGAATCAGCATAATATAATAATGCTTCACAAATCGTTTGATATACATTCCAGGACCTCCCTTCCTTTTTGTTTAATATACACCATGATACCTCCCTTCCTTTTTTTAATTATTTTATCTTCTTCCCCCATATCCTGCTAGATGATATTGTTTCTAATCTTACCAAATATTTTTTATCACAAAAAAAATGTCCGATGAAAATCAGACATTTTTACTCTCTTTTCTGTATTCCGAAGGCGTACACCCATGCTCCCGTGCAAATACTTTTGCAAAATAATGAAAATTATCATATCCAAGTTCTACGGCAATCCTTGTAATGCTCTTCTTTCCCTCCTCTATCCATTCCGCCGCAGTCTTCATTTTCCTGTGTATCACATATTGGTGAAATGTTTCCCCCGTCATCTCCTTAAACCTTGTACTAAAATAACTCCTGCTCATCCCTATCCGTTCTGCCACGTCTTCAGAGCGAAGATCCTCCCCGATATGTCCATCCACATACTTGATAACCGCTGCAAAAGCACTGATATCATTTTTCTGTGATGAGCTAAGACTCTCTTCATAAATATGTTCCCTCCAGCGGTGCACCCAGTCCAGCATCTCTTCAACCGTATCCAGCGATGGAAATTCCACTTCTTCATCTGACAGGAGCTGAATATTATGAAAACTCTTAACAAAAATCCTCTCCGCACTCCGCAGACTGATTTCTTTTGTTTTCTGACAGAGATCTTCAAATTCTTTCTCACTGAAAATCCATCTGGTGTGCATCCATCTTCTGTTCAGTTCTTCAACTTTTTCCTGATTTTCCTCTTCTGCATGTCCATCTCTGCATGTCTGCATGTACTTTTCACTGACCCGTTCCAGTATCGTTCCACACTCTTCCGGGGAAAAACTGATCTTTGAGATATAGTCTAACGCACCCATACGGATTGCCGTCTGTGCATAACTGAAATTCTCATATACAGAAAGAATTACAAATTTAATTTCCGGAAATTCCTCTCCGCACATCTGCATAAGTTCCAATCCATCAATTTCCGGCATATCTATATCGGTAAATACAATATCCACCGGATGATTTCGGAGAAATTCAAGGGCTTTTCTCCCATTCTGTACATCTCCCACTACCTCGAATCCATACTTTTCCCAGTCCATAATAGCGACCAGACCTTTTCTGGCAAGTTTGTCGTCATCTACAATCAATACTTTCATCTGTCTGTCCCACCTTATTTTCTTCCAATGTAACCTCTTTGTCTTTCTCTTTTTTTTCTTCCGGTTTCCGGACAGGAAGAAGGATCGTAATTCTGGTTCCGAACCCTTTTTTGCTGTTTACAAACAAACTCGTCTGTCCATCATAAAATGATTCCAGCATAGCCTTGACGTAGCGCAGTCCGATACCTCTGTTCTCATTCTTCCAGTATCCCCAGTCATAATCAAACGGCTGGTTAATCTCATCTATCTCCTCCTGATTCAGTCCCTTTCCGCTGTCAGAGATAGTTACAACAGCAAGATGCCTTGCCACATCTTCAAACACCTGGATGCTGATCTTCTCATCATCCCCAAGACCATAGCGGATCGCGTTCTCCACAAGTGGCTGAAAAAGCATACGGACCGTTGGCTGGTCAAGATAACTGCCATCTTCTATATTCATCTCAATAATAAAATCATACCGCATCTGCTGAAGTGCAATATATTCCTTTACAATCTCCAACTCCATCCGCAACGTTGTCTGGCGGCCTTCTTTGCCCAGATTATAGGAAAGAAGCTTCTTTAGTCTCTGTACAAACTCACTGATCTCTCTTTGGTGACTCATTTGTGCCATCCACTGAATCGAATTCAGTGTATTGAGAAGGAAATGAGGATTAATTTGATAGAGAAGTTTCTCAAACTCCATCTTCTGTATACTTTTTTCCTTTTCAACCATATTGCTGATAAGATTCTCAATCTGTCTCTTCATCTGTTCTACTTCCCTCATCAGGCTGTCAAACTCTGCAATGTCCGACTCTTCATGTACTGCCTGAAGAGTGCCATCCCCAATCTGCACCATCTGTCTGCGGAATTGACTCAGCGGTCGGCAGATCATACGATAAAGATAGAGGACAGACATGGAAAAGAGCAGAAACGTTACAACTATGATGAGTGTCATCATCATTCTCCACTGGTTAATCTTCTTCTGATATATATTGTCCGGTAGTGCCACTGCATTAATGTATCCCATCTGACTCCGGTATGCCATGATCTTATAGCCCTCTCTCGTCTGGACTTCATACTCCCCCTTTGAGAGTGATGCAGAAAACAGTTTCTGTCCGTGCATAATGACAGGATTTACGCTGTATTGTGCAACCCCTCTCTCATCCATCTGAATATAAGTGTAGGGATATCCTTCCTTATTTATTTCTTCCGGGGTCTTCATATCAGCCTCTATTTCTGTGTAGATTTCCAGTCTTTTCCCATTGCCAAAAACTACTTCCCTCATGACGGAAAAAACTGTTTTCTCACTATTCCCAAGAAAAGACGCATGGGCTGCCTGCATAACATTTCCCGCACACTTCACAACCTTAGGCAGTGCGTTCTGTCTTCCGTCCAGTGTTCTGACATTCATACCGCTGATAAGTTCCTTTTTCTCTTCCTTGTCATAATAGGTAACGCCTACCAGTTTTGTGTTGACATATCCGAGTCCCGAAAGTTCTTGTCTAAGAGATCTCTGTTCAACAAACCTGTCAAAATTATCCACAGCATCAAGATAACTGTCCGTTACGTTTCCGATCAGACCGCCCGGTCCCATATAGTTCACAATACTGAGCATATCATAATAGGCTTCATCCGTATTCTTCGTAATCTGATCCAGATACATTTTCATGTTATTCTCTATACTGTCATTCTGTATCATTCTCAGTGCCATATAGGATACAATTCCCGCAGCCAGAAGGCTTGTCATCGCACACATCGTCAATATGCCAAGCATTTTTGCCTTTAATGTTTTCTTCTTTTTTTCCCGAGCTATCCCCATATACCTGTTTCTCTCCTCAACTGCATCACTAAAAAAGACTGCGCATCGGCAATATCCCGCCAACGCGCAGTCTGTATTCTCTGTATACAAAACTCCTGACAAACGCCTGTCATCAGATATCCGTGACAGTTGTTGAATTTTATATAGTATATCACACGGTCTGAATAATGTAAAGCAGTTGTCCTGCTTTCCTTTATGAGGTTCTGTAAAACCACAATATTATTCCATGGCATACCGGATAAATTCCGGGAGAATTGCACGATACTTCTATCTCCACATTTCAAGAAACGCTTTCACTTCCTCCGGCATGCGTCCCTTTCGCCACGCGAGAAGAAGTTCCGTCGTAAGATCCGCATCCAGAATATCACAGGACTTCATCTGATCCGACAACTTGTGCATAGAAGCCGGAAGAATGGCGATTCCAAGCCCTTTTCCCGCCATGGTCATCGCTGTTCTGGCATCCTCACACTCACAATAAATATCACACAAAAGCCCCTTTTTTTCGAACGCGGACAACAGATAACTGCGGTAGCGGTGGGACAGGATCAGTTTCTGCTCTGACAGTTCCTCGAGCGTGATCCCATCTTTGTTTTTTTCTAAAACTGGGTTCCCTGCAGCCGCCATTGCAAGCAACTTTTCCTGCATCAAAGTCCTGCTCTCACATCCTTTGAGCACAATCGGTGTCCGGAGTGTCGTGATATCGACCACGCCGTTTTCCAACTGCTCCCGCAGCGTAAATGTCGATCCCTCGTGGATATCAAAGCGAATATCCGGATGCGACGTGGAAAAACGGATCAGGTAATCGGACATCATAGAAACCGTGGACGGCGTAAATCCGATGTGGATTGTTGCCGCCTGGCTTGCCTTTATGACTTCCCGCTTGGTAATATCCGCCATGGTAAGAAGACTGCCCGCCCTGTCATACAGTGTTTTTCCTGCTTCCGTTAATGTAATCTTTTTGGTGCCCCGCAAAAAAAGCTGCACCTGAAGTTCTTCCTCGAGCATCTTTACCTGATAACTCAGCGGCGGCTGTGTCATGTGGAGAACACGCGCCGCACCGCTGATCGTACCAGCATCCACAATTGCCCGGAAGTATTCCAGTTGTTTTACATCCATAGCTTCTCTCCATACATTTTTT
>OHBQ01000586.1_pt1 | contig 14046 bp, 17 predicted proteins | sample 1577401 | NCBI WGS metagenome assembly OHBQ01 (sample SAMEA3879581, study PRJEB24766) | human gut metagenome | biome: human-associated habitat; feature: feces | place: USA | collected 1985/1987
ACCTACCCTCTCAGTAAATACCTTTTTATTTTTCTTTAACATTAGATAATTAATTATAGATATTATAAGTTCCATTATCGTAGGTAATATAATTAAATATTTTTTATTTACCAGTAATATAATTATTAGTGATAAGAAATATAATTTATCACTAATAGCATCTAAATATTGACCAAACTTAGAATAAGCATTTAACCTTCTAGCAAAATAACCATCTATCGAATCAGATATAGCCCCATAAATATAAAATATTAACGATAATATCATATTACCATTCATAAAAAGAACAAATCCTACTACTAAGGATATAATTCTTGATATAGTTATAATATTTGGCAATTGTTTTTTTAATTTATACATCATAAATATTCCTTTCATATTGATTATACAATAATTTATAGTAAAAAGCAATTAAGTAGTGTAAAATATATTAAACATAATTTACTTATTATTTATATTTTGATATAATTTAGAAGTGGAGGATAAATATATGGAAAATTTAGTAGAAAGTTTAATTAATTTATTTAATGGATTAGGAAAAGAAGTAGTAGTCTTTATTATATCTATGCTTCCTTTATTAGAATTAAGAGGAGGCCTACTCGCAGCATCACTACTTAAACTAGACTTTTTACCTGGTTATATTATAAGTATAATAGGAAATACTTTGCCTATTCCAATTGTTTTATTATTTTTAGAAAAAGTTTTAAATTGGTTAAAAAAATTCAAAGCTACTACAAAATTTGTTAATAAAATAGAAAATAAAATCTTATCAAAAAAAGATCAAATAGAAAAATATGGTTATATTGGTCTTATGTTATTCGTAGGTATTCCCCTTCCAGGAACTGGAGCTTGGACAGGAGCAGGCCTTGCCGTACTACTTAATATGAATAAAAAGAAATCATTTCTTTATATCATGCTAGGAGTAATTCTTGCTAGTATCATTATGAGTATAATATCATATGGAATACTTGGTAACATTATTAAATAAAGAGAGTATAGAACAAAATCTATACTCTTATTTTATATCATCAAAAGTTACTTTACCTAAATAACCATCTTGCAAATCTTTTATAACTCTTTTATAAACTCTATCATAATCCGTTTCATTATTTCTAAAAGCTCCTATTTTCTTACCTATCTGATCAAGAATATCTACAATATCACCAATATTAGTAATATTATATCTATCTTTAATGTTATCTGGATAATCAGATAACATTTTATTTATAATATATATAGCAATATCTTCACAATCTAATACTTCTTCTTTAATCGCAGTCATACTAGCTAAATTATGAGCTACCTCTTCATCATCTAACTTAGGCCATAATATACCTGGGGTATCTAATAGTTCAACTTTATCATTAATTCTAATCCATTCTAGGGTTTTAGTAACACCAGGTCTATTACCTACATTAGTACTCTTTTTACCTACTAGTCTATTTATTAAAGTAGATTTACCAGCATTAGGAACTCCCATTACTAGTATTCTAGCTCTTCTAGGTTTTAATCCCTTACTAATTCTCTTATCATTAATTTCATCAATTAAAGGTTTAATCTTATCAAATATAATCTTAGTATTAGGATTATTAATTAGATCAATAGGTACTACAATATAATCCCTATCTTCATAATATTTAATCCATTTATTGGTCTTAACATTATCACATAAATCAATCTTAGTCATAACAATAACTCTAGGTTTACCTTTAGTCATTTCTTCAATCTCTTTATTCTTAGAAGAATATGGTATTCTAGCATCTACTACTTCAAATACAATATCTATTAAATCTATCTTTTCTTTTATCTCTCTTTTAATCTTAGCCATATGGCCAGGGTACCAGTTGATGTTTGTTTTATTTTCGTTCATAAAATCACTTCCTTATTATTTTATAAATAAAGTTCTATTTAACATTCTTATTAATACTATTATCTAAATATCTACTAATTAATTCTTCAGCATTTTCTTTTAATTCAGGAGAAACTACTCCTAAAGTTTTTATTAACATAAATTTAAATTTACTTTGTTGATCTAATGGTTGTTTTTCTATATATTCTCTAAAGCCATCTAAATCTGAATAATCATCTAATGTTATACCTAAATTATCCAAACCATACTTAAGAGTCCTAAAATTCATTTCTCTTTTCCCTTTTTCTAGCGCACTTATATAAGCTTTTGTTACTAAAAAATATTCAGCCATTTACTCCATATTTAAATCTTTTGCTATTCTAATCATTCGTAAAGGCATTATACTTGTATTTTTTTCCATATTATCATCTCCTCAAGATTTCAGTTTACTCAATTATACCATAAAAAAGTAAATTGATTATTTATACTTATCTATATAAATTTTTCAGAACATTAGTTAAACAATCTTCTGCTGTTTTGCCATTATTTGTAAATCCAATTTGAACTAAATGGCCATTTACTTTAAAAACATATGGATTTTCTACTTGAGATAAGAAATCTAGCATTCTTTCTACTTTAGGTTTTCTTCTATCAATTCTTATCTCATTTATATCAGGTATATCATCAGGATTTATATCATTTAAATCCATATCTTTATATTTTTCAATCTTTTCTATTATTTTATCTATATCATATTTTTTCATTTTAACTCCTTTCTTTATAAGAGGGGTTGCACGTCGTAATCAAGTGCTTAATTCCTACCCTGAAATTGCATATATTTTTTCAAAAACAATCATTTTCATATAATTTACTATTGTTTTTTATTAAAATATGTAAGATCATCTCTCACTAGAAACCTTTATTTACAAGGGTTTCCCAAAGGGGTTGCATAAATCGTAATCAATCAGTTAATTCCGACTGATGGAAAACTTTTTGGACTATCATCTTTTTTCTTTTCTGCTCTAATTTTTCTTTTTTGATACATATCCATTTTAATCACTTCCTATCTTTTATATTTTTTATTTTCTACTTCTTTCAAAATAATTTTATCTTCATCATCAAAATATTCATATTCATAAGTACTATTTTTATAATAAACATACACATTGTGTAATCCATTTTTGTACCACACTGAATAATTAAAACTATCATCTTTAAATATTTGGTTTAATTGTGCCTCTATTTCAACATTTCTTTTATCGTATACTTCTTCTATTTTTAATGTTTCAAATTCATTTAACTTTGGATGATTAGTTAAAGTTTTTAGAATGTTCCAACCATTTTTTTCATTTTTATTTAATATATTAAATCCGAAATCCAAGTATAATTTTGCCGCCAACCATGTTGTAGTTTGTGTGTGCAAAATAATACCTTTATGCTCTAATTCATTTGAATTATCTTTTTCACTTATTATATTTCATATAATATCTAGATTCAGTTTCTTCTATAACATTAAATCCTAGCTTTTTATATAATGATATAGCTTTTTCATTTTCTTTATATACCCATAAGTATACTACATCATTATTATTTAAAATATCCATTATAATCTTAGTCCCAATACCTTTATTTCTATATTCTTCTTCAAGATATATTTCATCTAATAATTTACCATTATCATTGTTTGTTAATAATATACAACCAATTATTTTATTATCAACTATTATATTGCAATAATCATTAATTAGTCTAGGAACTTCACTAGTTACATACTTATTTATTCTATCAATTTCTTCATTAGATAAATCTTTTGCATATTGATAGATTGTTCTGTTTTTATATTCAATTAACCTATTTATATCTTTTTCAGATGATTTTGATAATTTATATTCCATAATGCACCTCTTTATATCATTGCGAGTTACTATCCCGTATAAACACCTTAGTACATATACAATTTTAACATATTTCAGTCATTTTTGACTATTTTACTAATATTTTCAATATTTTTTTATATTCATTCAAGACATTAGAATTAAAGTCTTTTTCAAATTATCACCGTCGGTTTTTTCGACACTATTATTATTAACCAGTCATACCAACTTAATAAAACATATTTTTTCTTGACAACTTGTTACTCTCAACAAGTTGTTCATTAACACCAAAACAAGAATTATTTTTATTAAATTATCACAATTTTTTCAATTGTATTTATTTTCATTTAAATACTTTTTATAAAACTCATCCATTGAAGAAATGTATTTTTGATCTTGTATAACTCTAAATTTTTCATATTCTTTTTCTGCTTTTTCTACGGCTTCTTTATGAGATATACTACCACTATTATTTAATATTTCTTTTCTTCTAAATTTTAATAAATCATCAGTTGCATCTATCCAATCCTTCATTGTCATAACATGTCTTTGTTTTGCTTCATCCTCTGCAAATACCAAAAATAAATTTGTTAAATCTTTCAAATTATTCATTTCTTCTTCGTTTAAATAATTCTTTGCAATAATTACATCATATTTATATATTAAACCATCAGGAGAATTTTTCCAATTAGTTAGTCCCATATGTTCTTTATCTGAGTTTGCTCTACTATATATTAATTCAGCAGCAGTATGTCCACTTATAGCAAAATGTAACTTATTTTGAACTATTTTAAAGAAAGTATACGCTTCTTCTGCCTTAGGATTGTAATCTGCTGCTGTTGCAATAAATAAATCAGTGATTTTTTGATATGCCATTCTTTCGCTAACTCTAATTGTTTTGATACGTTCTAATAATTCATCAAAATATTTTGTATTATATTTATTTCCATTTATAAAACGTTCATCATTTAATGCAAAACCCTTTATCATATATTCTTTTAATATTTTTGTTGCCCATATTCTAAATTCTGTTGCTTTTTTAGAATTTACTCTGTATCCTACTGCAATTATGGCATCTAAACTATAAATAGTTGTGTTATAGTTTTTTCCGTCATCGGCAGTTAACGAGCATTTCTCGGTAACTGATTTTTTGTCTAATTCTTTTTCTTCAAATATATGTTTCAAATGTAAACTTATATTATCTGTAGAACATTCAAAAACCTTTGACATTCCTTTTTGTGATAACCATAAAGTTTCATCTTTATAAATAGCATCTACTATAATATTACCTTCATTATTTTTATATATAATTAATTTATTGTCTTCCATCAATACTCTCCCTTCCTTTAGTTTTTTATAATTCATACACTTAAATGTTCCAAAATATAAAAATCATTTAGTAAAAATACTCTTTATTTTCAAAAGTTTAAAAGTGTTTTTTCATAGTTCCCCACTTACCAGTTAATATTTGCTTTATTACCACCATTTTTTAATTTTTCATCATCCGATGCAAAACCTTTAATAGTATATTCTTTTACTATTTCATTAACCCATTTTCTAAATTAAACTGCCCTTTCATTATCCACTTTAAATCCAATTGCTATAATTTTTTGCAAATTATAAAGCATGCTTCTAATATCACTATTAGAATTTTCTCCATTTAATGATATCATTATTAATGTAAAGAGACATAAATTCGGATAGTTCCTACCCTACATACAAATAACATATATCTACTATCCCCGAAATAATCATACCATATATTGACATCCATGTAAATATTTTTAGAACCCCACTACCAATTAATATTTGTTTTCATTATTCATTATTTTTACTTTCTTTTAATCATTTCATAAGTACTATTTTTATAACTTTTATCAATAAAATTAACATACTCATCTTTATATTTTTCAAGCGATTCATCTACATTAATCCAATATACACTTGTTAGTATTCCATCATATGGATCAATTTCAGTTCTTTCTAATTTTCCACCTAACGCCTCCATAGTCTTGCTTGAACTTAGATTTTCTACATCACAATCTAACATCACTTTATCCAATCCAATCTTTTTTGCTTCAATCAATCCAAGATATAAATTCATCTTGTTATATCCCTTTCTTCTTTCAGTAGGTCTTATTCCATAACCGATATTTCCCCCAAATTGTTTCACTTTTTCTGTCAGATTCCATCTAACATTTATAGTTCCAATTATTTTATTATCATTCTTTCTAATTAATAAAAAGGTTTTCCCCTGACACCTACCAAATTTTTTGGCATATTCTTCATATTGCATATTCAGGCAACTCTCAAGTGCTTGTTCGAATGTATATCCATCTAATATCTTATCCAACGATCCTGTTCCATTAATATCTGATTTATGTTCTACAAATTCATTTATATAATCTATTATTTCATTCTTACGTTCTAAAGATGGTGTTTCTAAATAAAATGTTTCCATTAAATTATTATTATTCATAATTTTTTCCTCTTTTCTTCATATCTATTTAAATGATAAAAACCTATTTTAAATAAATCATTTATTTATAATACTTTTCTAACCCGTCGAATTCTTTTTTAGGATCAGTATCTTGTACTATCAAATAGCAGATATATCTAGATAATTTATAATCTTGTATATTAGCAACAGCATTATTATTTCTTTTTGACAACTTGTTGACTTCAACAAGTTGTTCATCTAAATTAAATTTAGAATTTTTACAAGATTCTTTTTCTTTATCTATTACATTTTGAAAATTCCTTCAATCTTTGTATTCTAATACCTTTTGCAATTCACGTGCATACCAAAAATCATTATTATATTCATCAATATGTTTTATATTCTCAAAAATACTATTAGTATTTTTATTTTCTATTTCTTGCATTATTACCTCCTTTTAATAAGTTATACTATATCACCTTTTCTTCTCTTTTTTACCAATTTTTTATTATCACCTAATATAGAATTTCTTATCATATTTAAATTTTCAGAAAAACCTTGCATATAAATATAATATCTATAATCAAAGCTACAAATATTATCGTCGGTAATTCTTTCAACTTCATCTATCTTTAGTTCTATAATAGTTTCTTTGCCAAAAATAGTTTTAATTAAATGTTTACTTATATATCTTCCTTTAGAATCAATATATATAGTATCCGACATCCAGCCTCCATGTAATTCTAAATTTATAAATAAAGGTTCATCATCATTAACTTCGATTATAAAATATCCATAATCTATTGTATCTGACATTAAAACATCTTTAGCAAAACTATTAGTATCAGAAATTATTTTTAACAAATAATTATCAGAATACTTATTAGTTAAAATTTCTTTTCTCTTTTTTATAAATGACTTAGCATTATCCATTGGCCAACAATAAAAATTAACTAGATAGTTTTTATATTCATCTAAATATATCGCATTATTTATGTTATCTCTATTTAAATTGTTTTCTAAATACCTTACTATTTTATCATGTTCTTTAGCATATTCAATCTCAGACTTAGTACTATCGCCAATATAACCGCCTACATTTATAACAAAAATTTCATCAGCCATATCAATCTTTCTTTTATGCATATCATCTAACATTTCTTTAGTTTTAGTAAGAGTTCCCTCATTCATATTTTCCCATACTTCAAAGTCTCCAGCATGACCGAATAATCCTACTGAAATTACAATATTTCCCTGTAATGTTAATTCTTTTTGAACCTGTAAAAATTCATCTTTAAATCTAGTAGAACCACATAATGTTATTACTTTATAATTACCAATCATACACAAAACACCTCATCTTAATTATAATATACATGGTAACATAAAGTCAACTCTTCGGTAAGATTATTACCAAAGAAAAAACATAACAAACGTTATGCTTTACTATTATTGATACTTCTTAATATTCTCTATTCTAGCAGCAAAATAAGGCCTATCTTTACTCTCTTCTTTTAAGAATAAAGCAAATGTATTATCAACATTAAAATATCTAGGCTCATTCATATTAGGCATTGCTGTTGTCTTCACGTCAGTAGCGGCTTCACTCTTAATCTTACCACCTTTTTCATCTAATGAAAAACTAATTGTCTGAATAGCGGTATCAATAACATATTCCTTACCATCTTTAGAAGTAAATATCTTATTAGATAATTCATCATATTCTCTTTTAACATTAAAATCAATCATAGGAGCCTTAAATTCATCATTATCTTCAAAATTTTTATTACCTTTATAACTATTACTATCTATAATCATATTATCATATATTTCATTAAAAGTACTACCCTTAGGATTCTTATATAAAATAACCTCATCACCATTCTTAGTATGTAGTTTAATAGCAAAATTATCTTTATTATTATAAAATAATACTTCAATCTGCCCTCTTACTTCATCGTTAGATTTCTTATTAATACCAAAGTATTTAACATCATCATAATTACCAAACTTATCATTTTTTAAAACACTAAATTTATTATTATACTCAAATTCCCTATATAACATTGTATAAAAGAAATATCTATCATCATTATTAGTAAGATCTTCTTGATTCCAACCAAAACTATCTAATATATCACTTGTCTGATTAAATTTATTCTTAATACCCTGTTCAATTTCTTTCTTTAAACTTAATGTCTTAAAACCATACTTCTTATAATAATATTCTTCAGATATCATCGAAGTATTAAAATCCATTTTATTTAAATTAGTAACCATATCATTATTATCTTTAAATAAAATATCTTGTCTCACTACTTCATTAATCATATCATTCCATACTAACTGAAAAGTTCCGCACCAAGTACTATCACTATCTATCTTATCGTTCATCGTAGGTACTACTTCTACTCCTTCAGTTACTACTTTATTCTTCTTATTTTTTAAAACTACAAAATAAAATATACATAATAATATTACTACTACAACTAAACTACCTATCAATAATTTCTTTTTCATATCTAGTCTCCTTTACACTCTAATGATAACATAATTCTAATAATTTGTCTAGAAAAAAACACCTCCGAAGAGATGCTTTTTCTTAAGATATTCTAACAATATTCAAATAAGCATTAGTACCATTAGCAGGTGTTATTGTAGCAGCAGTAGAAGAATTAATACTTAATCCTATTTCGTCACCAACAGCAAATGAATTAATAGTACTACTGTTAAAGTCAGTATTGTTATTAGCGGTTACAGTTTTAACAATTGAAGTACCACTTATAGCATTAGCATTTTGATTTACCTCAACAGTCAATGTAGCATTAGTACTTGAACTTCCAGAAAAACCATATTCTACTAAATAAACTCCATTTTCTGTTATTGTAAGAGTATTTAGTGTAGCAGTTGTAATATTGTTAGTAGGACCATTATTACCAAGTGGAATATTTTGAGCAATATTAGTTTCTAAAGAAATATTATCTGTACTAGTATTGTATTTACGACCATAAGTTTCAATAGCGGTAGGTCCTGCTGGACCTGTTGGCCCTGTTGGCCCTGTTGGTCCTGTTGGTCCCTGTATTCCTTGAAGACCTTGTGGTCCAGTTGGCCCCGTTGGGCCCTCTGTTCCAGGTATTCCTTGAAGACCTTGCGGTCCTGTTGGCCCTGTTGGTCCCTGTATTCCTTGAAGACCTTGTGGTCCTGCTGGACCTGTTGGCCCTGTTGGTCCCTGTATTCCTTGAAGACCTTGTGGTCCTGCTGGTCCTGTTGGTCCTGTTGGTCCCTGTATTCCTTGAAGACCTTGAAGACCTTGTGGTCCTGTTGGCCCCGTTGGGCCCTCTGTTCCAGGTATTCCTTGAGGACCAATTGGACCTGTTTCACCCCTTGGTATATTAAAATTTAAAATAACGTTATCATCAGTACCTACATTAGTAACACTAGCATTAGTACCAGGATCAGTAGTAGTAGTTACTCCTACAGCAATACTAGCAGGACCTTGTGGTCCTGTTGGACCAGTTGGACCTACAATAATCGGAGTACAATTACACTTTTTTCCACAATCTAAATTTTTTTTAATTTTATTATCAAAACAATTATTATTCATTATAATCTCCTTTCAATTTATTTTATGAAAGAAGATAAAAATATTATTTACTATTGTCTAAATATAATAAAAGATGTAACTATAAATTACATCTAATTATATATATTTCCAAATTTAGATATTGGCCAAATACGATATACTGCTTTACCTAAAATATCTTTTTCATCTATAAGACCAATCATTCTACTATCTTTTGATATTGGTCTATTATCTCCTAATACTAAGTATTTACCTTCAGGAATACTATTACAAGAACATATTTCTTCTAAGTTAAAATCATTAGTCTTTCTAAAATCAAAGTTTTCTTCTAATACTTTATCATTTACATATAATTTATTATTCTTATAACTAATATGTTCTCCAGGTAGACCTATTATTCTTTTAATAATTTCTTCTTTACCTTCTTTAATTACAACAATATCAAATCTTTTAATATTAGTACTATTATAATTAATTTTTCTTTCTAATAATAAATCACCATTATGTAAATTAGGTTTCATTGAGTCTCCACTTACAATAACTGGAGTAACAATAAAAGTTCTAATTAAGATAACTCCACCCAATATTAAAACATATGGTAATAATTCTTTAATTATATTTTTCATTTTCCACCTCTAAACAAAAAGACAATAGCTAAGCTATTATCTTCTTTCTTTAATATTATACTTACTCTTTCTGTCTCTTAAGAAATATAATTTAGCTCTTCTAACTTTACCTGGTTTAACAATCTTAATATAAGCAACCTTATTAGAATGTACATGGAAAGTTTTTTCTACTCCAATACCAGAGTACTCTCCTCTTACAGTGAAAGTTTCAGATACTCCTTTACCTTTTCTTGCGATAACTGTACCTTTAAAGTCTTGGACTCTTTCTTTAGATTTTCCACCTTTAGTTTCAGTAATGATACATCCTACTATAACAGAATCTCCTACTCTGAATTCAGGTAAATCTTTTTTTATTTGACTAGCAGTTATTTTTTCAATAATGTCCATCGTATATACACTTCCTTTCTTTTTCAGATAATCACTATATTTAATAGGCGGATTATCCCATAACGAATATAATTGTACCATATATTATATTAAATTACAACTATTTTTATGTATTTTTTCCTTTTTTAGTCCAAGAAAGTCTAAGTCTTTCTTGGTTATGACTAGCCTATAGTCTAGTCATAAATAATTATACAATATTATATCTGGTGTGAAATACTTTCTAACTAAGATAATTTCAAATAAAAGAAAGATAACTAGTATCTTCTATTTATACCATCTAGCATTAAATTTATCAATTTGACTCGTTCCAGGACTCATTGTTCTAACTTTAGGAGTAGCTATTTGTTCCTCATTCATTTTCTCGGTATGCATTCTTCTAAAATAATAAACATTTTCATTCACCGGAACAAATGAACCATACATAGGAATTAATTGTTTTAAGATTAAACGATCAAAACTACCTTTATCAAATGATAGTTCCATATCAAGAATACCTGGATAACTTATATCTCTTGTAAATATATTACATAATGGAGGAACACTTACTCCAATGTATCGAACTTGAGATAAGAAATTTTTTATTTTATAAAAATGTGAATGTCCATAAAAAACTATTTTACTTTGCTTATTTGCATTAAGCGAACAGTCAATATATGGATGACTAAGTACAATAGCTTCATTTTTAACATTAATTAATCCTTCACAATAACCAATTGTAACTAAATCATGACGATAATTATTAAGTATTGTCATTAGATTTTGTCCATAAACTTTTAATGGACTAATATCATGATTTCCTAAAACAATAAAGTTTAAAATACTTTTGTCAAAAGGATAATTATTTAACAAATAATTAACTCTACCTTCACTATCCACTTTTCCTGGATTAGAAATATTATCTATTATATCACCGCAATTAAAAATAACATGTATTCCTTTTGATATACAATAATTATATGTATCCTCAAGTAAATCTAATCTTTCTTTTTCACTTCCAATATGGGTATCAGAAATAACTACTGCTCTTAGTGTCTCATCATTTTGTGACATTAATAAATTCACTTCATTAGAAGCAGGTACATTATATCTAACTTCAGGTGTATATATTATATCCCCATTTGAATAATAATTTCTTTTAAAGTCATAACCAGTGTTCTTTATCATTGTTAAATAATTGAATATTTTTTTATGTGAAATATTCAAAATTTCACTTATTTCATTTAAAGTTTTTCCTTCATTAATTAATCTTAATAATTGAATTGTTAAATCCGACATCAAAATCCCCCCGAAACATTCAATATAATAACACAGTTTCTATTCAAAGTCAATTATCTTAAGTTAAAAGAAAAAGAGCAAATAGCTCTTATACAATTTGTTTCTTTATAACATAATATGTAACTAGTCCTACAGAAAGAATACCAATAACTACAATATAAATCATAAAACTACCAGTTTTTACAGGTGTAGGTTCAGGTGTATTAGTAAATACAATTAAATTATTATCTACATCTTTTTTATCCATTTTAACTTTACCATCTTCAGTAACAGTAAATTCTATTGTGGTATCAGATAATTCATATCCTTCTGGAGCTATAGTTTCTGTTAAATAATATGTACCCGCAGGCAAATGGAAACTAACTTCTTTAGTAGATGAAATCCATTCTAATTCTTTTCCATCTAAATCCGTTACTACCTTTCCATCTTTATCTGTTACCTTTAATTTAGCTCCAGGTAATTCTGTTTTACCATTAATACTCTTTTTAGATATATATATAGTAATAGGTTCATTCTTCATAACTACTGAAGTTACTTTTTTATCATCAACAGTAATTGTACCATCACTCTTTACAACAAAGGTTATCTTAGATGTACTCTTTATATATCCTTTAGGAGCAATAGTTTCTTCTAAAGTATAAGTACCAGGAGCAAGTGATAATTTTTTTGGCGTTGTAGTAGAAGTCCAAGAGATTACTTCTGTATTTCCTTGTTTTACACTTAATTTAGCTCCGGCTATCTCTTTAGAACCAGTAATATCTGTTTTAGAAATTACTACTTTATTTAATGTAATCTTAGTAGTTAAAGTTGCACTAGCATTCTTTTTATTTTCAGTAATATCATAATCAACAACATTTTGATTTTCTATTGAATTTCCTACATGTGTACAATCATATAATTTTCCTGAATATCTAATATAACTTCCTTGTGCTGTTATTTTGATTTCTGATGATTGATTTACATTTTTAACTGGAACTTTTATATATATTTTATCTCCAAAAGTAAATGTATTTGTTCCACTAGTGGCATTTGCATCTTTAGTTACAAATGCACCATTTACACCACTTACAGTGATAGTTGCTTTTTTATCAGTAATATTATCACTGCCACTTAAAGTTATTTTGTTACTTATAAAATATTTCCCATCACTTGTAACATTCATTTTGTCTGAACCTTCTATTGACAATTTGATATTGCCTTCCCCTACCTTAGCATATGCATCAGCGGCATCTATAAGGGCTTGAATTTTTCTATTAATAGAGTCTCTATTAGGATCAAAGTTTTTAAATACATCACCACCATGTCTAGCAAAGTGCCAAATTGCTAATTGCGTTACAAAAAAGTCATCATCATCATTTGAATTCCAAGTACCATTTCCAGTATATTTATAGCCGTTGGAAATTAAATAAAAAATTTGGTCCCTATTATCTTTTAATTCACTTTCACAATTCCAGTAAACTGTTCCACCATCTGATGGAGATGGATTTCCTTTTTGTTCATCTAAACAATATAATAGTTTGTTAGTAGTAGATATCTTTATATAAGAATGTACTTCACTACGAGCAGTTCCAATATTTTTTGATACAACATGATAGTTGATGTTACCACTACCTGGACCGCTTCCATAGTTCACTCCTACTTCATAAGCTAAAACATTAGAACTAAAAATTAAAAATACCCCCAACATAAACATAAATAAACTTAATATTTTTTTATTCTTCATTTTTATATCCTCCTATGATTAAATGTTATCATAAAATTAATTTTTTTTCAATATATTTCATAAAATTAATTATGAAAAATATTATCCATCGAGGAATAACCTCTAAAAATATTAAAGAAAATTCTTATCTTGCTATTAAAAAAGCTATTAAAGATAAAGAAAGTATAGGAGTAGAATTTGATATAAGATTAACTAAAGATAAAAAAATAGTATTATCTCACAATTCTCTTATTAATTTAAATGTTATTGAAGAAACTAACTATAGTGAATTAATTAAAAATAATTATCT
>OHBQ01000588.1_pt1 | contig 13993 bp, 13 predicted proteins | sample 1577401 | NCBI WGS metagenome assembly OHBQ01 (sample SAMEA3879581, study PRJEB24766) | human gut metagenome | biome: human-associated habitat; feature: feces | place: USA | collected 1985/1987
CGCGGTGATACAGCCAGAAAATATACGCTTACTCAGCGGTCTCGGCAGCGGCTTCCTCGGTCTGCTCGCCCTGGCGGCCCTCGATCATGGCGTTGGCCATGACGGAGGAGATCAGGCGGATGGCGCGGATGGCGTCATCATTGCCGGGGATGGGATAGTCGATCTCGTCGGGATCGCAGTTGGTGTCGGCGATAGCCACAACGGGAATGCCCAGACGATGGGCCTCGGCGATGGCGTTGCGCTCCTTGCGGGTGTCCACGATGAACAGGGCGCCGGGCAGCTTCTTCATTTCCTTCACGCCGCCCAGGTACTTCTCCAGCTTCTCGATCTCGCCCAGGTGCTTGATGACTTCCTTCTTGGGAAGCATATCGAAGGTACCGTCAGCCTGCATGGTCTTCAGCTGGTTCAGGCGGTCGATACGGGTGCGCATGGTCTTGAAGTTGGTCATCATGCCGCCCAGCCAACGAGCGTTGACGTAGTGCATGCCGCAGCGCAGAGCCTCGTCACGGATGGACTCCTGAGCCTGCTTCTTGGTGCCAACGAACAGGATGTCGCCGCCCTCAGCTGCAACTTCCTTCACGTAGTTGTAAGCCTCGTCCAGCTTCTTCACGGTCTTCTGCAGATCGATGATATAGATGCCGTTGCGCTCGGTGTAAATGTAGGTGGCCATCTTGGGGTTCCACCGACGGGTCTGGTGGCCGAAGTGCACACCTGCCTCGAGAAGCTGCTTCATAGAAACGACTGCCATAATAAAATACCTCCAGATATTGTTTTGCCTCCGCACACCGTGATCTGCACGGTACATCGGGTACCGGCGGACTGCCCTCAACCCAAAAGGGCACAAAAGGGCATAGTGATGCGTGTGTAATGCTTTGTTATAATAGCACAAAAAGAATGCGGTTGCAAGTGGTTTTCTCTGTTTTGTATAAAGAAATGCTTACTTTTTCTCTTATTTGCCCGTATTCATCCCGCTCAAACCTGCAACACCCATACGGTTGAGGGCGTATCCCTTGCCGAACATCAGGTCGTATTGCAGCATCCAGTGCTCGTTTGTCCAGCGCTGCTGGAACTCCGTGGGCTGCTGGGTGGTGGTGCCATCCAGATTCATGGTGGTGCCGCGGGTGCAGCTGCGGCTGGCAACCCGCAGCTGCCGGTTGAGGTACTGGAAGTACAGCGGCTGCTCCAGCCCGAACAGCTCCATCATCACCGGGGAGATATCGTAGGCGGCAATGGTGCCAAAGTCCACCTGCTGCTGGCTGTAATTCGACCACATCAGCAGCGTGGTCTGGTGCAGACGGGGGTCGGTGCTGGAGCCGCTTGCGTAGCCGGTGGTGGTGTAGACATCGTAGTTGGAATCGATGGGGTTATAGTGGTCGCCCCAGAACACCAGAATGACCGGCTCGTCTACCTGAGAGAAGTACGCCGTCAGCTTGCCCAGCATGGCGTCTGCATCCCGGATGCCGGTAGCAAAATCTTCCAGCGCGCCCACGGTGCTGCTCTTGAGCCCCACCGGATGAGATACAACGTGCACCCGCTCGTCGTCCGGGTAGTTATCCCTATTATAATTGGTATGGTTCTGCATGGTGACTGCGTGCAGGAAGATGGGCTTATCAGAGGAAGTGCTCATCTTTTCATACTGCTGAATGATCTGGTCGGCCATGGAGTCATCGGTCACAAGGCCGCTGGTCCAGTAGTGTTTGCGCACCTTGGTCACGCCGTGCATATCCTCCAGACTGATAAAATCGCTGAAGCCGAGGTTGGGATAGGCCTTATCGCGGCTCCAGTATTTTGCCCAGAAGCAGTGCACCGCAGCGGTCTGATAGCCCTTGAGCTTGAGGTAATTGGGCAGGGCGAACATGGGCTTTGTGACGTGCTGCTGGTAGGGTTTGCTGCCGCTGGGCAGGAAGGACACGGAGTAGCCGGTCAGAGCTTCAAACTCCACATCACAGGTGCCGCCGCCAAAGCTGGGGCTGTATGCCCTGCCGTAAGCGCTGGTCTGCTGCAGAGCGTGAAGGTTCTGTGATACATCGGTATCAAAGGTGATGCCGTACTGCTCCAGCTCCGAAACATCCCAGTAGGATTCATCCATTACATAAATAATGGTAGGCTGCTTTGTCTGCTCCTCCTTGGGGGTAGTGGCGGCATAGCTGCCTGCATACATGGGGCCGGTGGAGAATTTCTCACTCTCGGCCACGTTATCCAGAATATCGTCCACTGCCTGCTCCGAGTAGCCCTCGGGCTTGGCGATCTCCAAATTGGTGAGGTTGGTCATAAAACCGGTAAGCACACCGTAGTAACGGTAGTAGCGGTCCTGCATCCACGCATCCGGCGTGATGCCCAAAACCTGCGTGACTGCAGGCTGTAAATAAACGCCGAAGATCAGCAGACACAGCGCCGCTGCCGAGGCACCGGTGCCCGCAAGCCTTGGCAGCCAGCGCTGGCGCAGCCGCCCGCGGTAAACAAAGAAGCTTGCCACCGTCAGTGCCAGCACCAGCACAATGGAGACCACCATGCTGGTCTGCAGCTTGAGCCCGGCAGCAGAGGCCACACCGGCGGCTTCGGACACCTGCATCAGGTCCCACGGCAGAAAGGGCTCACCCCGCAGCTGCATGGTATAGAAGTTTACTGCGCAGGGCGCACAGCCCAAAACGGCCATGCCCAGCGTAGCAAGCGGCGGGATGCGCAGCACCCAGTCCAGCAGCTCCCACACCAGAAACAGCAGCAGCCATGCCAGCAGATATGCCCCGAAATGGGGGAAAATAAAGCTGATAAAGGTATCAGCGGTCAGTGACCCGCGCGCGATCCACTCACCCAGCAGCAGCACAATAAAGGAAGCTGCCGCCGGGAAGAGCATCCGCAGGGTCAACAGCGGTTTGGATGTTTTCATAGTCGATATCCCTTTCCACGTCCCGAACCCTATTTCCAAAGTGGCTTTGCTATTTGCACAAGCCTTTCGTGCCTATTATAGTCACTTTGCTGAAAATGTCCATTCATGATTTTACAAAAATTAGTGTTTGATTTTTCAAAATATTCCCCTATTTTTCACAGACCAAGCTTTGCCCGCAGCTGCTGCCAGAAGCCGTGAGGTGCTGCCGGTGCTTTTGGCACAGCAGTATGCACCAGAATTGCGTCTGTGCCGATGGTCTCGATCTCCTGCCACGGGATGGTCAGGCTCTCGTCCCGGCCCAGCAGACCAAAAAGCCGCGGTCTGCCCAGCAAAATCAAGCTTTGCAGCTGCGCCGTTGCGGGGTCAAGCTCCAGATCGTCCGCGCGGCCAAGGCACATCCCCTGCTCCAGCTGAACGACCTCCTTCTCACAAAGTTCCCGGATCGTCATGGCGCTCTCCCCTTTCTGTCACAGCATACGCCGGGGCGGCATTTTCTATGCCAAAGGGGTGGAAAGCACCCGCCCGGTTGTGGTATACTATGGAAAATATCCGGAAAACATCCAATACAAGCGAGGCAGTATTTATGTATAAAAGCATTATTTTTGATATCGGCGGTGTACTGGTGGATTTTGACCCCAAGGCATACCTTGTAGACCGGCTGTGCAACGCCGAAATGGAAGAGAAAGTTTACGACCTGACCTTTGGCAGCGAGGAGTGGCAGTTGCTGGACGCAGGCAAACTTTCCCGCTATGACGGCAACCAGCGAATGCTGGAGCACGCCCGTGCCGAGGGCTGTGCCTTTGAGGTGCAGGGCGTTCTGGACGACTGGATGCACATTCTGCGCCCGCGTCTGCGGATGCTGGAGCTGGTGCGGCGGCTGAAGAACCACGGCTATTGCGTGTATTACCTGAGCAACATCCCGCAGGATGTGCTGGAGCTGCTGACCGAGCGCGGCGTACTGGCTCAGTTTGACGGCGGTGTAGCCTCCTGCGAGGTACAGGTGAATAAGCCTGACCCGCAGATCTACAAGGCTTTGTTGAAAAAGTATCAGCTGAAGGCCAGCGAATGCATATTTATCGACGACAGACTGGAAAACGTGCAGGCCGCCTTTGCGCTGGGCTTTGCCGGCATTCAGATGAAGGACAGCGTTGGTACGCTGATCCGCAGCCTTGCCACCTGTAACGTGGCGCTGCGCTGAATGTTCATATAACAAACAGCAGCCCCTGCCGGAAAGGTTTCTCCGGCAGGGGCTGCTGTGCGTTGGTGGGGAACTTACTTTTCCTCGTAGCTCTGGCAGTAGTGCGGGGTCTCCACCTGCTGGGTGGTGCAGCTGCACTGCTCCGTCACCTTGATCTGCGGCAGATCACATTTGCAGCCGTCCACGTTGTGGCAGCATGCGCAGACATCACAGGTCACGCCGATGTTTTCCATGTTTATCACCTCTTTGTCCATAGGTTGCCCTATGGAGCAAGAGTTTATACATGGGTTTTACCAAGCAGCCAGATCTGCGCCCAGCTTACGGCAGGCGGCCTGCACGTCATCATCGGGGGTTTCATTGCAGATGAGCCCTTCCTCGCTGAGCAGCTGTGCGCCGTCGTCCTGTGCGCGCTGTGCCCAGTCGCGCATCCACTGACCGTCACCCCAGCCGTAGGAGCCGAACAGTGCGATCTTTTTGCCGTTCAGCGAGCCTTCCAGTGCAGCAAACATAGGCTCGAACTCGCTCTCCTCCAGCTGCTCTGCACCCATAGCCGGGCAGCCAAAGGCCACCACATCAAACTCTGCCAGCTTTGCGGGGGTCATCTCGGCGCAGGGCACGATGGTGCCGTTGGCACCTGCACCCTCGGCGATGCAGTTTGCCATGGTCTCGGTGTTGCCGGTGGCGCTCCAGAATACGATTGCTACTTTGCTCATAAAACTCTACCTCTTTCTCTGCGCAGTTAGTTTTGGATAACTTCATGTTCTGTGAAAATGCGTCCATATTACATGACGCATTTTTGTAGTTAGTATTTCCTAACCGTCAACAGGATACCACAGCCCTGCCCTGCTTGTCAAGACGTTCGTGCAATGTTTGCACGGTGCAACAATCCCGCCTTTCTCAAAAGTGCATGAAGCGTGTATTTCAGCCGCCTAATACGCGGAAAACTACCAACAGCACCCCATAGATGACCGGCTGGTGCAGCAGATACAGCAGCAGCGAGTGCCGCCCAAGCCAGCCCAGCGGCGGGCAGACCGAGCGACGCAAGGGCTCCATGCGCTGCCGCCCTACAATGCCGCAGAGAAAGTACCCTGCCCAGAACAGAAACAGCCACGGCAGAAGGGCAAAATAATCCGTAGAATAGAACCACAACGGATAAAAGCCAACGTACGCTGTAACGTAGTTTGCATACAGTGTCTGCGGCAGCCAGAGGCGCAGACTACCAAAACCCAGATAGCCTGCCGAAACATTGCGGGTAAGGGCGAACAGCACTGCGGAGATAGCAAACCCTGCTGCGGGTGGAATGCGCCGCAGCGGCTTTTCCAAAAGGCCGGTCAGCAGCATAGCGCTGCCCAGCAGGGTCAGCACACCAAAGATAACTCTGTCCTCCGGCATAAAAAGCAGCGTGACTGCCGTGACAAGCGCCCCTGCCCCAAACACCTGTGCGCCCCGGCGCAAGGTATGATGCCCCAGTTGCACACAGAAGCCGGACAACAGAATAAACACCCAACAGATGCTCTGCTGCCACAGATGCCCGGGCAGACCATAATACCAGTCGGCCTGAATGCCGAAGAGATTGACCAGATCCCAGCAGCCGTGATAGAGCATCATACTGACCAGATCCAGCCCGCGCAGTTCGTCCAAAAGGGCGTAGCGGCCAGAAGTGTTACGATACTTCACGGCGGTTTCCTTCCTTTTTGTCACGCTGTTACACCGTTTTCCGGCGCAGCAGGCTCATGGGCGGCAGCTCCGGGGTGGGCATGGTGTATTTTTCCATGGCGTGAGGGGTGCTTTCCACCCGCTCCCCTGCTTCGTTCTCGATCCATTCCGGGGTAAGCGGGATGCTGCGTCCGTCCGGGCACAGCGCCTCCAGCGTATCCCCAAGGCTCCATTTGCCGCGCTGCTGGCAGTGGGCGATGCCGTTTTCCCAGCTGTCCACCGTGCCCACGAACTCCCACTCGCGGATGTAGGTGGCGCTGTCGGTGGCCTGTTTGGCCTGTTCGCGGCCGAAATAGAAGCCAGGAGAGTAGTGCCGGTGGCTGGTAAGCTCTGCGTACACCTCCGGCGGCAGTTCAAAGTTATCGTTTGTCGGGTCGGCCAGATAGGCGTCCAGTGCCTTGCGGTAGGCAGCGGTAACACTGGCCACATAGTAGAAGGTCTTGGCACGGCCTTCGATCTTCAGGCTGTCCACGCCCGCCTTGCAGATCAGGTCAATAAAGGGCGCAGTACACATATCGTTGGCGTTAAGGATGTAGCTGCCGTTCTCGTTTTCGCCGATCTCGTACAGCTGGCCGGGGCGGGTCTCCTCGCTCAGGTAATACTTCCAGCGGCAGGGCTGGGCGCACTGGCCGCGGTTGGCGTCGCGCCCGGCCATATAGTTGGACAACAGACACCGGCCGGACACGCTCATGCACATAGCACCGTGCACAAAGGCTTCGATCTCCAGCTCCGGCGGGGTCTTATCGCGCAGGATGGCAATATCCTGCAAGGTCATCTCCCGGGCCAGCACCACCCGCTTTGCGCCCATTTTGTAGGCGGCGCGGGCGGCTGCCCAGTTGGTGATGCCGGTCTGGGTGGAAAGATGCACGTCAATGTCCGGGGCAAAGGTCTTGCAGGCGTCCAGCACACCGAGATCTGCCACAATAAAGGCATCCACACCGGCCTTGGCGGCTTCCTTGATGGCCGCCGGCAGGCGGTCGGCCTCCTCGTTGGTGGGCAGGGTGTTCATGGTCAGGTAGACCTTGCGTCCACGGGCGTGGGCATAGATGACGCTTTCCGTCAGTTGCTCCGGGGTAAAGTTGGCCGGGGCAGAGCGCATACCGAACTCCGGCAGACCGCAGTAAACGGCATCGGCACCGTAGTTGATGGCATAACGCAGACGTTCCGCATCGCCCGCCGGGGCAAGCAGTTCCGGGATCTGTAACATTTGTAGGTTCCTCTCTTATGTATCACAGTTTTCTGACCGGAAAGGGGCCGCCGCACCATGTTTTTGTGCAGCGGCCTTTCCTCAGTTTTTCAGGTTTTTGTTCACAGCTGCGGCAGTTTTGCAGTTGGCATTGTGCTCTGCCAGCGTGTGGGCATAGTAGTAATTGCCCTTGAGGTCGGTCACAAAGAAGTAAGCGTTCTTGGCTTCCTCATCGGGCTGCGGCTCCAGCGCTGCCTTGATGGCGGCAAGGCCGGGGTTCGAGATAGGGCCTGCGGGCAAACCGGTGCAGCTGTAAGTGTCGTAGGCTGCAAGGATATTTTCCGGGATATTGTCCCAGCCGCCGTAGTAGGGTGCGACCCAGTTCCAGAGATAGTTGTTGTCGGCGTCGCTCTGGACATGGCTGGAGGTGTTGCTTTGCAGCCGGGGGTAGGGCGAGCCCTCTGCCAGACGATTGCGGAACACCTGCGCCACGTTGGAGTCCTGACTGTTGCCCGCTTCCTCCTGCACAAAGGAGGCAAGGGTGACAAGCTCCGGCAGGGTCATTCCCTGCTTTTTGAGCGCTGCGTACATTTCGGCAGTGAACTGCGCATCGAACTGGGCGTAGAAGGTAGCCACATAGTTGTGCACCGTATCGTTCTTCAAAAACTCGTAGGTCTCCGGGAAAAGATAGCCCTCACACTTCATAAAGCGGTTCGGGGCCTCCTTATCCTCCGGGACATACTGCCAGAAGGTATAAGCGCTGAAATCGCCCTCGTTGGCTTCCTTCAAAAACTCCTCGGCGGTGCACAGACCGGCGGATTCCATCTTTTGGGCGATGGCAATGGCCGTGGTGCCCTCCGGGATGGTCACCCGCACCGTTTCTGCCTTGGCGTACTGGGAAAGGGTGGCAATGATCGCGTCGTAGGAAATCGCACTGGTCTGCAAGACAAAATCGCCGTACTGCAGCTTTGCGGCAGCGCCCTTTTGTCCCACATACCAGCGAAACAGGTAGGCAGAGCGGATGACGCCCGCCTCCTTCAGCTTGTTGGCGATCGCCGCTACGCCGCTGCCCTGCGGGATGCTTACGGTCACCTCTGTGCTGCCGGGTGCACCATTGCCGTGGATCTCATTGTAGGCAAAGTGCACCGCTGCACCTACTGCCAGAAGGAGCAGCAGAAGCACCACCAGCAGAATTTTGCCTGCGCCGCCCTTTTTGCGGGCTGCGTGTGTATCGTTGTGTGCCATACGCACCTTCCTTTTTTCAGTTTTCCAGCATCAGACGCAGATAGCTTTCGCTTACGTCAAAAGGCTCTGCGTCAAAGCGGATCATGCCGTATTCCTGCCGGGTGCCCTCGCCCAGAAACAGCGGCTGGGCAGCGCCTACCGTGATGACCGCCTTTTCCACGATGACTTCCTTCTCGCGGGCGGCTTCCATCAGGATCTCGGCGGCGCGGTCGCTGTCGGCCATCATCTCCACAAAATACAGGGTATCCTCCTTGCGGAAGTAGATGCCGTAGCCATGTTCGTTGGACACGATGGTAGCGCCCCGGGCGTACAGCTCCTGCAGCACCACCGCCATGCGCTCCGGGCTCAGCTGCACGGTATCCTTCCAGAACTGTTCCCGCAGCTCGCACAGCTTTTTGGCCGTCACCGTGTCAAATTCCGCCTGGCTCCACAGGTTGCGGCTCACCTCACGAGGCAGGCAACGCAGGGCAAAAGCCTTTGCAAAGCCTTTATCCTGCAGCAGAGCGGCCTGTGCTGCATCTGCCGGGACTGTCACGGTAAAGCCTGCGCCCCGCAGCTTTTGGTGGGCGCACAGGGTATCCAGCAGACCCGCCAGCAGCAGACTGCCCTCGCCGCACAGGCACAGGTAATTGCCCGTGCGCCCCTGCAGGGTGACCGGCACAGCCAGCGCAGCCGCCACGATGGCGTCGTTTTCGTCGGCCACATAAATGTTCTGCACACCGGCAAAGCGTTCCAGTACCATTTTTGCAAAATCTTCGGTATCATGATGCTGGCTCTGCCACAAAGCCAGCACTGCCGCCTCGTCAGACGGCTGCATCAGACGATACATCGTTCAGGATGCCCCCTCTTATCATATTTTATCGTTCAGCCCAGTGTTTTCCGGGCAAGCTGTTGCACCTCTTGCTGGATCTCTTCAATGCTGCGCATGGCGTCCCCGCTGGTGCAGTGCACGGTATCCCAGCCAAGATGCCGGGCACAGAACTCGGCAGCAGCGCGGCTGCGCGCCAGATAGGCGGTATCCTTCTCGTGCACGTCCTTTTTGCTTTCGTCGCCGTGGTAGCGCTGGGTCATCAGCCGCTGGCTGACCGCCGGGTCTACCTGTAAATAGATGACCCTGTCCGGTGCGGGAAGTCCCAGCAGACGGAACTCGTAATCAAACAGCCAGTGCAGATATTCCTCCCACTGCTCCTGCGGAAGCTTCGAGCACTGGTGCACCGCGTTGGAGGTGGTGTAGCGGTCGGCGATGATCACACCGCCCTGCTCATAAAAGCTGCCCCAGCTGGTTTTATAGCTGGCATAGCGGTCCACCGCGTAAAAGCTGGAAGCCGCATAGGCGTTTACATCGTCCGGGTGCTGGCCGAACTGCCCGGCCAGATACATCTTGACCAGTGCGCTGGAATCACTGGCATAGTCCGGGAAGGTGATCTTTTGTACCGGCACACCCTGCGCGGCGAGATGCTCTGCCAGCAGCTTTGCCTGTGTGGCCTTGCCGCTTCCGTCCAGCCCTTCCAGCACAATCAGTTTGCCCTTGCTCATACGGCGGCACCTTCTTTAATGGCGGCATATTTTGCGCGCACCTCGGCGGTCTTGCCGCAGCACATCTTGCCCTCCGGGCAGGGGCCGCACAGGCAGGCGGGGCCGGCCTTGGCAAAGATATGGGGTGCCACCGGGTACACCAGCGCGAACATCTTTTCGGCCAGTTCCCGGATCTCCCACTGGGCGCGGTTGCAGCAGCGCAGCTGGAAGAAGTTCATCAGGCTGCGGGCGTTCATGGTGACCACCATTTTGGTCTCGCAGGCGTTGGGCAGTACAAAGCGGGCATCCTCGTTGGCCTGTTTGGAGGCCTTGGCGCGGGCCTGCTTTTCCGGCATTCCCTCAGCCATCAGGCGGGCGGTGTGCCCCTCCTCCAGCTTGTGGGCAAGGTCGAGATAACGCTGGGCGTCCTCCTCCATGCTGGCAAGGAAAGCTGCCTTTGCTTCCGGGATAGCCTCGATCTCCGGGGGCGTCACATAGCGGAAATCATCCAGACGCACATAGCGCTGGCTCTGCACGCTGAAGGATGCGATGCGGTGCCGGGTGATCTGGGCAAGCAAGGTGCGGCTGACCCCCTCGATGCCAAAAGTAAAGCTGGCGTGCTCGATGGGGCTGGCATGGCCAAGGTCGCTGAGCATGGTCAGGAATTTTGCAGTTTTTTCCTCGTCCAGCCCGTCCAGAAGGTCGGTGATGTGGGCGTCGGAATAGCAGAGCTTTGCGGCAGCCGCCACCACCTTTTCCGGTTCCGGGGTGTGGGCGATCAAACGAACAGTCATCATAGGGTCATTCTTCCTCCGTAATCTTGGTCAGGGGCGCAAAATTGGCCATCGTTTTCTTGATGCCAACTTTTTCAAAGTTGATCTCTACGATCTGATCCCCGGCAGCGGGCTTTACCTTCAGCACCGTGCCGCGGCCGAACACTTTGTGCTCCACGATGTCGCCCGGCTCATAGTGCTTTGAACCGGAAGCCGCCGGTTTCACGGCAGAATTTACCGTAAAGGCTGTTTGCTTTACAGTATTTTTTGTCGCATTTCCGCCGGAATATGCGGAGCCAAATCCGCTGCTTCTTGTGGTCGGCTGGGTGGAGCTGTTGCCATAGTGACTGCCAAAACCGGAGGAAGCAGGGTTTCTTCCTCCGTAAGAAGAGCCGAAACCACGGCTTTCGCCGGCGTTATATTCCCGGTTCAGGTAGCCGCTGCGGTTGCCCGAACTGTAACTCGAGCCATAACCGCCGCCGTAGCTGCTGCGGCTGTAACCGGAGGGGCCGGAGTAACCGGATGCTCCACCGGGCACGGTATCACTGTACTCAGAGCCCCAGCCGCCCATGTGGGAACGCTGTTCCAGTACAGGGCTGCGGGTCTCCTCGATATACTCCGGTTCGATCTCCCGCAGAAAGCGGCTGGGCTCGTTGCGCTGGGTGCGGCCGTACAACATCCGGGTGACGCTGTTGGAGATGTACAGTTCCTTTTTGGCACGGGTGATGCCAACGTATGCAAGACGGCGTTCCTCTTCCAGATCTGCTTCGGAGTATTTGCTCATCTCGCTGGGGAAAACGCCCTCCTCCATGCCGATGAGGAACACATAGGGGAACTCCAAGCCTTTGGCAGAGTGGATGGTCATCAGTACCACCTGGTCGCTGCTTTCGTTGTAGCTGTCGATATCGCTGATGAGGGCGATATCCTCCAGATAGCCCTCCAGCGTGGCTTCCTCGCCGTGCTGGTCACAGTAGTTTTTGACATTGTTCACCAGCTGACCCAAGTTCTGCAGACGGTCGGCGGCATCCTCGTGCCCCTTGGCGGCGTCTGCTTCCAACATGGCCTTGTAGCCGGTCAGCTCGATGACATCGGAGGCAAACTCGTCCAGCGTGCGGGTGGCAAGAGAATCCTGCAAACGCTGGTAGATCTGCCAAAACTTGAGCAGCGGCATGACCGCGCGGGAAAGTTTCGCGTATTGGTCTGCATGGCTGATGATATCCAGCATACTGACCCCCTGCTGCCCGGCAAGGTCTGCAATGACATCCACGGTGGTAGCACCGATCTTGCGGGCGGGCTCGTTGATGATACGGCGCAGCCGCACATCGTCCCGGGGGTTGGCCACAATGGACATATAGGAGTGGATGTCCTTGACCTCCTTGCGGTCGTTGAAGCGCTGCCCGCCCACGATCTTATGCGGAATACCCGCGCGGGTGAAGTAGCTTTCGATGGGAGCCGACTGGGCGTTCATACGGTAGAGAATGGCGTGGTCTGCCAGATGCCCGCCCTCCTTCAGGTGCTGGCCGATGATATCCGCGATATGGCTGGCTTCGTCCTGCTCATTCTCGGCGGTATACACCTGCACCTTATCGCCCTCGCCGTTGTCCGTCCAAAGGGTCTTGCCCTTGCGCTCGGTGTTGTGCTGGATGACACAGTTGGCTGCGTTGAGGATATTGGAGGTGGAGCGGTAGTTCTGCTCCAGACGGATGGTCTTGGTGCCGGGATAGAGTTTTTCAAAGTTGAGAATGTTCTCAATGGTAGCGCCGCGGAAGCGGTAGATGCTCTGGTCGTCATCGCCCACCACGCAGATGTTGCGCTCCGGCCCGGTGAGCAGGCTGACCAGACGGAACTGCGCCACGCTGGTATCCTGATACTCGTCCACCAGCAGGTAGCGGTACTTGTTCTGGTAGAACTCCCGCACATCCTCGTGCTCCGCCAGCAGCTGCACGGTCTGGTAGATCAAGTCGTCAAAATCGAACGCACCGGCCTCTTTCAGCTTTTTCTCGTAAGCTGCGTAGATGCGGGCGGTCTGGGTGCTCTTCACGTCTCTGGCGTGGTCTGCAAGTGCCTGCTCCGGGCTGACCAGCTGATCCTTCCAGCGGCTCATCTGGTTGATGGCGGCCTTGATGGGCAGGAATTTATCATCGATGCTCAGCTCTTTATATACGGTTTTCATTACACGCTGGGCATCGTCTGTATCATAGATGGTAAAGCTGCGGGGGTAGCCGATCTCTTCGGCCCAGCGGCGCAGAATGCGCACACAGGCCGAGTGGAAGGTGGAGGCGAACACTTCGTCCCCTTCCTCGCCGCCCAGCATCCGGCGCAGACGCTCTTTCAGCTCCCCTGCTGCCTTGTTGGTAAAGGTAATGGCCATCACGTTCCAGCTGCGCACCGCGTTCTGGCGCAGCATCCCGTCCAGCCAGCTGGGGGCATCTGTACCGGTCATAATGGCGGTGCGCAGGGCTTTGACGTCCTCCTCGGTCACCGGGCGGGGCGTTTCTTTGGAGCCGTGCGCCGAGCCGAACCGGATGAGGTTGGCGATACGGTTGACCAGCACGGTGGTCTTGCCGCTGCCGGCACCGGCAAGGATGAGCAGCGGGCCATCCGTGGTAAACACAGCCTGCCGCTGCATATCGTTCAGGCGGCCGAATTGCTTTTCAATGTAAGTATCACGCAGGGTGCAGAATTCCTGCCCGAGAGATGCTGCCATGGTTTCACCTGTTTCCTTCGCTGTTATTCATACCGTATAGTATAACACATTTCGAAATAGTTGTACACCAAAACTGCATAGAGTTACAGCTGCTTTTCCAGCAGATAGCGGTCGTAGCCGCCGTACATCTCCCGGCTGCAGCGGATGACAAAGCCGGAAGCCTGTGCGTTGTGCAGGCTGTAACTGTTGTCCGGGCTGACGGTAGCCCCCAGATGGGCGATCTGCGGCGGCAGCAGCGGCAGAGCCGCTTCCAGCATGGCGCGCTGCAAGCCGTTGCCCCGCCAGTCCGGGTGCACTACTGCGCTGTCTGCGTTGGCCCAGTGTTGCCACTGACTTTGCGGCACGCCCAGAAAAGCAGCGTAGTTCTCACTGCTCTGCCCGCACAGGCGCAGGATGAGGTAGGCCCCCAGCCGCCCCTGCTGCCACGCACCGATACACACCCCGGTGCGCAGATAACCGGTAATGTTTTCCAGCGTATCCGGCACGAACTGCTCCGGGTGCGGCATGGCGGCGCGCACTTCGTTTTGCAGCGCGAACACCGCCGGTGCCTCGGCAGGGGTGCAGCGCCGTAGGGTGACAGCCTGCCGGGCGGGCCGGCCGCCTACTTTTTGCAGAAAATAGTCCATCTGTACTATGCCCTCCAAAATAAAATCGTACTTTTCAGCAGATTCCAGTATAAATGACGCTTTTCTAAATGTCAAATTATGCTATAATAAGAGAGAAGGGGCTGTGGAGGAATCCTCCCGGCCCGTTCGTATGAAGTTCG
>OHBQ01000608.1_pt1 | contig 13681 bp, 13 predicted proteins | sample 1577401 | NCBI WGS metagenome assembly OHBQ01 (sample SAMEA3879581, study PRJEB24766) | human gut metagenome | biome: human-associated habitat; feature: feces | place: USA | collected 1985/1987
CAAAACACGGGTTATATAATCAGAGCATGGCAAAATATTTAATGTAAAATCACTAGTTTTTAGAGATTATATTTACATGAATATAGTCTGTAAAATCTGGTGATTTTTTATTATCATCAGAAGGCTATTTTAATTTTTTTTATTTTTATGGAGGTAACACAAAATGAACAAGGGAACTGTAAAATGGTTCAACGCAGAAAAAGGTTTTGGCTTCATCGCTAACGATGAGGGCGGCGACGATGTTTTCGTACATTTCTCCGCTATCGTTGCAGACGGCTACAGAACTCTCACCGAGGGTCAGAAGGTCACCTTCGAGGTCGAGCCGGATCCCAAGGATTCCAGCAAGCTCAGAGCTGTCAACGTTGTCGGCGAATAATTTTCTCCAGAGTTGACGCGGGCGTCCGTTATGCGGACGCCCGTTTTTTATATTTTCCTCTTCAACATATCCTCCGCAATGCTCTTCGCGAGCTCATCCATGTGCGAAAAGTCCATGGCGGAGATATATATGCTCTCGAGGTCGTCGTGTATACTCTTTGCGCTCGCGAGTGAGGCTATTGCTTCGCCGATAAACTCGCCGTAGGCTTTTTTGGTGAAGTTCAGCCGCGACATATGCCGGCGCAGCGCGGCGCGATCGGTGAAGCGCGAGGAGTTTATCTTCACCGCGCCGTCAAACTCCGCGGGATGCAGCCTGTTTGAGGTCACGAAGCCGAGCGACAGGTCGGGGATGAGCAGATGCTCGGGCTCGCCGTCCGGTGAAAGGGGAGACGGGCTCGTGATTATGTCATGACCGCCGGAGAGGGCGTATCCGCGAAGCAGTGACAGCAGGGCTGCGGAGCTCGCGATGTTGTCGTCCTCGATGATATATATGCGCTCGCAGAGCTGTCTTACTGTATCAGCGAAGAATGTTATCCCGTCCGGAGTGACGGCGGATATCATCCGGTGACTCTCTTCGCCGATGCGCCCGGTCGGCCTGCCGAACTCGCGCGACGCAATGCGCGAAGCCGCGCGCTTGATTTTTGCCGTGTCCGTGCAGCCGAGCGTCAGGCGCAGTATATCCTCGCGCAGCAGGGCGCTCGCTTCGAGAAAACGCCTGCATCTGCGGTGGCACGCGGCGTTTTCGTCGGTCAGCGCGATGACCTCATCCGCGCGCGAACGCAGAATATCTTTATTCCAGAACCTGCCAAGGTCAACTGTCTCCTGCGCGGCGCCCGGATATTTCGGCTCGAGCGTGTGTGGAGAAGTGCCGTCCGCTATCCAGCAGTTGAGCGCGGGCGCGTATACGCCGTCGAGCGAAGCGGGATCGGATGAGCAGTATATCAGCTCCGTCTCAATCCCCGCGTCTATCAGGGCGGAGTTTATCCGTTTCATCAGGCTCGATTTGCCCGTGCCCGGACCGCCCTTTATTATATATGTATACCCGCCCGAATGAGTCGAACAAAGCTCGCCGAAAAATGAGTGAAACCCCTCGGGCGAGCTGCACCCGAGAAAATAGCTGATGTTACCCATAATACGCCTCCCGAAAAGTCATATTACAGAGTATTCACCGCCCGCTTGTCAGGTTACGGAAAATATAGGCGCGGATATTTGCCGCCGATAACATCCTCGTCAAGGTTGACAAATCGGGCTAAAAAAGGTAAAATATCACGAGTAAATTTGAACGGCTTTTGCGGAGTCTGTCCCTCTGTCGGACAAAGAGCCGCGACTATGTTTCTGAGGGAAGCGCTGCGGATTGAAAGCAGGAAGTCAATAAGCAGAAAACAAACTAAAAAACATAATACAACCGGGTGTGGCGCAGTTGGTAGCGCGGGTGGTTTGGGAGCGTAGACTGACACATTTACGACCTTTTCCGCAAATCCTCAACAAAGCCTTACACACGGCGGTTTCGGCTCTTTATTTTTCCGCTGAAATGTGTTACAATAGGGCAACGACCACATAGTATCCCACAGATACTGAAATTACAAAAAATTAAATAAATCCGGGTGTGGCGCAGCTGGGAGCGCGGGTGGTTTGGGACCATCAGGCCGCAGGTTCGAACCCTGTCACTCGGACCATATCGAGTGTTCATAACAGATTTGAGTTATGGACACTCGTTTTTTTGTTTTCCGCACAACCGAATATTGCTGTGGGTTATATGCGGTACATGGGGCCTGCTATTATTTATTATATCGCTAAGTGGCTTTTGCCGGCCGGATATTTTGGGGGATGAGAGTATGCTTACACTGAGAGAAGAAATTTTAAATCTTCTGGAATCGCCGGAGCTTTTGGAGTATCTGCTGTCAAATCCGGAAAGGCTTTGTGAATTTGACTATGCGAATATTATTGCCGGCGCGCCTATAGGACTTGCTGAGAAGCGGGCGCTGCTTGAAAAGCTGAAAAACAGTGCGGAGTTGCGCAGAGAGCCGGATAAAGTTGCCGATTATATTGCCGCTCTGGATTTCGCAACGGCGGCTCTTGAGAACAGCGGCAACGAAACCGTGATGTCCGTTGTGCTGCGCAGATGCGGCGTTGACAGCTTTGTTGACGGCGCTTATTATGCGGCATCTGCGGAGTCTGCGCGAAGGGCAATCCGCGAATATGTTTCGGAGTGCAGTGACTGCGATTGGGGTCATATGTACTGGGAGATGAAGCTGTATCGGCGGTCGGATGCATCGGAGAGCGGCGGATTTATGCGGACGGAGTATATTTATATCGCCGAGCCGAATGGGGAGATTCAGTATTTTCTGCACAATTACGGCCGTCGCGGAAAAACTAAATATTATACTCGGGCGGAGGAGGCGTTCGGGGAGAGATCGGCGATCTGAATCTGCCGGTGCCGTATCGCCCGGGAGATATTTTGAAAATCGACTGTTCGCCGTATACGGACGGCGTGCATTATTGCATATTGACCGAGGTTGGCGACGATTGCTGCGGCGTTCGGTGCATGTATCCGGTTTTTGACGGGCGCATCGGTCATGGTGCGTTGAAGCACGGCAATTATATTTCCGAGAGTGCCTGTGGCATAAAGCAGTATCTCTCGCCGCTGTATCGGGCAAGGATATGCGTTGAAGAGCTCCCCGAAAGCTGCCGCTTTATGAAACCTCTTCGCGTGAAGCTCCGCAGCGATCCCGACTTCGGAAAAGCTATATCTCAGGTCGGTTCATATCTGAAGTTCCGGCAGTCGTGAAAATTTAATGCGGTTTCGCGCTTGCGTTATTTCTTCGTGACATCTGATATCCGATGTGACAAAAATGGGACATTCTCCGTGCTATGATGAGCCTCGGGAGGCGACAAAAAATGGACGATAAAGCAATCCGCGGCATTTTGATAGAGTGGCTGCAGGCGAACTATCCGGAAGGGCGTATTTATCAGGAGAAAAGCATCGGCGAATCGGTCTGTGATGTGATGCTGGTCAGCGATTGCTTGACCGGATTTGAAATCAAGAGCGACCGCGACAGCTATCGCAGGCTGCCGCGTCAGGTGGAGTATTATCAGCAGTATTTCGACTATAACTATCTCGTAGTGGGCGAGAGGCACGGCGCTTCTGCGGGCGCGAAGATTCCCGATAACTGGGGGATTATTGTTGTCTGCAAGGATGGGATAAATCTCAAACGCAAGCCGAAATACGGTTCGCCCAGGCTTGAAAAACAGCTTCGCATACTGTGGAAGGCAGAGCTTAACAACATACTCAGCAGATTGAATGTGCCCCTGATGACTTACAAGAGCAAGGACTATATAGTGCGCTACCTTGCCGAAACGCAGGAGAGCAAAGAGCTGCAGGAAAAAATCCATGAGGGCGTGGTGTATGAGCTGCTCCACAGAGATTATGACACTTTGGGTATAGGCGACCCTACGGTAAGCGGCGAAGCAAAAGATAGCAGCATCTACTGCGAAATGCCGGTGTCGGAGATGATAGACACTCTCTCGGAGCAGGATCTGCAGCAGTTCACCCTCGACCATTGGATTGAGCTCTATGCAAAGGCGAGAAAGCTGAAAGAGGCAAAGGTCTACAAATACAAAAAGCCGGGGAGAGAAAGAGTAAGCTCGGTTGAACATACTATTAAATATAAAGATATAGAAGCGACCCCCGGAGTTCCGTGGATGGACAGGAGAATAATCAACGAGTTTATTTTTTATCTGATAAACGGGTATGAAATCTGGGAGTCCAAAGGAAGGCAGAATTACAATCTTGTCAACTATGAACCGAATACGGGCTATTGGTTCATCCCGGATAAGGGGTATTACAGCGGCCTCTCGAGGATTGATTTTGAATACGGGATACCGCAGTACAATGCGCTGTATATCTTTGAGTCGATGCTCAACATGCGCGAGATTCGCCGCGATACAAAGAAAGAGACGGTTCTGATTCTCGAAAAGCGGGACAAGATTCTCGAATTGTTCAGAAAATGGCTTTGGGAAGACGAGGACAGGCGCTGGGATGTTGAGGAGAGCTACAACAAAATATTCGGCGGACTCTGCGTAAAGCACTATGACGGCGCCAATCTGTCGTTCCCGCAGATGAGCGAAGAAATCAAACTCTATCCGTATCAAAAGGACGCCGTTCAGAGAATAATCAACGAGAAAAACACGCTGCTCGCATTCGATGTCGGCGCGGGAAAGACATATATCATGATTGCCGCGGCGATGAAGATGCGGCAGATGGGGCTGTCCAGAAAGAATATGTTCGTCGTGCCGAACAACATTGTCGGACAGTGGGAGCTGATTTTTCAGACAATGTATCCCAAGGCGAAGCTGCTGTCCGTGAATCCCGGCACATTTCAGCCGGATGTGCGCCAAAAGGTCTTAAATCAAATTGTAAACGGGGACTATGACGGAATCATCATAGCGTACAGCTGCTTTGAAATGATACCGCTTTCGTCCGAATGCGTCCTGACTCAGATGGAGGATGATCTGTCAAAGCTCGAGGATATGATGGCGCTCCTGCGCCAGGCCGTTGGGTTGGGAAAGGAGCTTAACAGGGTTGAGGAGGGAATACGCAAAACCGCACATCAGCTTATCATGTCGATGCAGAGTACAAGAACCGAGGTCACATTCGACAAATTGGAGATAAACACCATCTTTGTCGATGAGGCTCATAATTTCAAGAACATTCCGATCGACTCGAGGCAGAAAAATATAGCGGGAATAAATCTCAGGGGCTCGCAGAAGTGCCTGCATATGCAGCGAAAAGTGCGCTGCGTTCAGGAGCAGAACAACGGGGGCGGCGTAGTTTTTGCAACCGGCACGCCGCTGTGCAACTCCATCTCCGACGCCTATGCCATGCAGATGTATCTTCAGCCGGATGTCATGAGAAGAGCCCATCTGGATGTGTTCGACAATTGGGTCAAGTCATTCGCCCAGCCTGAATATGTGTGCGAAATCGATGTGGATACTTCGAATTTCAGGATAGTCAAGCGATTTGCGCGCTTTTTCAATCTCCCGGAGCTTTCCAGGCTGTTTGCAAATATCGCGTGCTTTTATGCCGTGAACGGCAGCGGAGATCTGCCGGAATTCAACGGCTATGATGACATTTTACTTGAGAAAAGCCCGCAGCTTCAGGAATATATGAATAAGCTCTGTGAGCGCACGGAAGAAATACGCAAGAAGAAGATAGACAAGGGCTATGACAACATGCTGAAGGTCAGCACGGACGGGAGAAAGGCGGCGCTTGATCTGCGTCTGGTTGGCTGCGACGAACTGCCGGAGAGCCGCTACAGAAAGACGGATGTATGTGCCGAGCAGGTGATGAAAATATATGAGGAATATCCCGGCTGCGCACAGATAATTTTCTGTGATTACTCCACGCCGAAAACCGGACAGTTCAATGTCTACTCCGAAATGAAGAGCCTTCTTGTGGAAAGAGGCATGCCGCAGGAGGAGATAGCTTTCGTCCACAGCTACACATCGGAGGCGACGAGAGTCGCACTCTATGAAAAGGTCAACAGAGGAATCGTCCGCGTGCTTATCGGCTCGACATTCAAGCTTGGCATAGGCGCAAATGTGCAGACAAAATTGAAGGCGGTGCATCATCTGGATGCCCCGTGGCGTCCTGCGGATGTAGGACGGATTTTGCGGACATTCAAAATAAAAAAGAATGTGGAGGTAACAGACAATGGCAAAATCATTATTTGAGGAACTGGGCGGCAAATACGAAAGGCAAGGGGATTATTTGATACCGTGCTTAACTGTACCCGCCGAAGAAGAACAGGCAATAGGCATCTGGGGGCAACGGCATTTAGATTATCTAAAACAGTACTGTAAAGTTACATACGCCAATCTTCTTACAAGCGGCAGGCTAAACGCCTACCTTGCCGACATCAACAGACAGGCACAGGAACGCTTTGAAAGGCTCATAGAGGGTATGAAACAGGCACAGGGCATAACGGAACAGCTAAAGGCAGAAAACGCCTTAGAATGGACAGGATGCCTCAATAACATAAGGGCTTGTGCGAGGGAGATTGTGGAAAAGGAAATTATTTTTGCATAAACAGATGATTAGTGGCAGGGGGAAATCCTGCCGCTTTTTCTGCTTTAGTTTGTCAGCTTGACAAATAAAGGGTTAAGGAATATAATTAGATTCAGTATTATACAAGGAGTTAATAAATATGCGGCAAGGTATTCTTAAATAAACTGTCAATTTGATAGTGGGAACAAAAAGTAGCAGTCCCGTTTCACTTTTAATATGGGGCTTAGTTTTTTGTACCCAGTTTAAGAATACTTTTATCATGTAATTTTATATGCCCGAAAACATATAAGTGTTTTGGGGCTATTGGAGTTATTTACCCAGTGATAGGAGTATTTATCACTGGGTATTTTTATGCCCTTTTTTGGGTGTTGATAGGAGGAAAATCACATGAAAATAATTAACTTAGGCATTCTGGCTCACGTTGACGCAGGAAAGACAACATTAACGGAAAGTTTATTGTATACCAGTGGTGCAATTGCAGAACTAGGGAGCGTAGATGAAGGCACAACAAGGACAGATACAATGAATTTGGAGCGTCAAAGGGGAATCACTATCCAGACAGCAGTGACATCTTTTCAGTGGGAGGATGTAAAAGTCAACATTATAGATACGCCAGGCCATATGGATTTTTTGGCGGAAGTATACCGTTCTTTATCCGTATTAGACGGAGCAGTATTATTAGTTTCTGCAAAGGATGGCATACAGGCACAGACCCGTATACTGTTTCATGCACTACAGACAATGAAGATTCCGACAATTTTTTTCATCAATAAAATTGACCAAGAGGGGATTGATTTGCCAATGGTATATCAAGAAATGAAAGCAAAGCTTTCTTCGGAAATTATAGTGAAGCAAAAGGTTGGGCAGCATCCCCATATAAATGTAACGGACAATGACGATATGGAACAGTGGGATGCGGTAATTATGGGAAACGATGAACTATTAGAGAAATATATGTCAGGGAAACCGTTTAAAATGTCAGAACTGGAACAGGAAGAAAACAGGAGATTCCAAAACGGAACGTTATTTCCCGTTTATCACGGAAGCGCTAAAAACAATCTGGGGATTCGGCAGCTTATAGAAGTGATTGCCAGTAAATTTTATTCATCAACGCCTGAAGGTCAATCTGAACTATGCGGGCAGGTTTTTAAGATTGAATATTCAGAGAAAAGGCGGCGTTTTGTTTATGTGCGTATATATAGCGGAACATTGCATTTGAGGGATGTTATTAGAATATCTGAAAAAGAGAAAATAAAAATCACAGAGATGTGTGTTCCGACAAACGGTGAATTATATTCATCCGATACAGCCTGCTCTGGTGATATTGTAATTTTACCAAATGATGTTTTGCAGCTAAACAGTATTTTGGGGAACGAAATGCTGTTGCCGCAGAGAAAATTTATTGAAAATCCTCTCCCTATGCTCCAAACAACGATTGCAGTAAAGAAATCTGAACAGCGGGAAATATTGCTTGGGGCACTTACAGAAATTTCAGATGGCGACCCTCTTTTAAAATATTATGTGGATACTACAACGCATGAGATTATACTTTCTTTTTTGGGGAATGTGCAGATGGAAGTCATTTGTGCCATCCTTGAGGAAAAATATCATGTGGAGGCAGAAATAAAAGAGCCTACTGTTATATATATGGAGAGACCGCTTAGAAAAGCAGAATATACCATCCACATAGAAGTCCCGCCAAATCCTTTCTGGGCTTCTGTCGGGTTGTCCATAGAGCCGCTCCCTATTGGAAGCGGAGTGCAGTATGAAAGCAGAGTTTCACTTGGATATTTAAACCAATCGTTCCAAAATGCGGTTATGGAGGGGGTTCTTTATGGCTGCGAGCAGGGGCTGTATGGATGGAAAGTGACAGACTGTAAAATCTGTTTTGAATATGGATTGTATTATAGTCCTGTAAGTACCCCCGCAGACTTTCGGCTGCTTTCCCCTATCGTATTGGAGCAGGCTTTAAAAAAAGCAGGGACAGAACTATTAGAGCCATATCTCCACTTTGAAATTTATGCACCGCAGGAATATCTCTCACGGGCGTATCATGATGCTCCAAGGTATTGTGCAGATATTGTAAGTACTCAGATAAAGAATGACGAGGTCATTCTGAAAGGAGAAATCCCTGCCAGATGTATTCAAGAATACAGGAACGATTTAACTTATTTCACAAATGGGCAGGGAGTCTGCTTGACAGAGTTAAAAGGATACCAGCCAGCTATTGGTAAATTTATTTGCCAACCCCGCCGCCCGAATAGCCGTATAGATAAGGTTCGGCATATGTTCCACAAGTTAGCTTAACAGCTTGCAAAAGTCATATAAAATGAGATTTGAAAGGATTAGAGACTAATTATGATGAAATGCGAATGGATATTGTGTCCTGTTTGTGGGAGCAAAACCCGTAATAAAATTAGGAAGGACACTGTTTTGGAGAATTATCCCCTTTATTGTCCAAAATGCAGACAAGAAAGATTGATTAAAGTTGACAACTTGAAGATAACTGTCATCAAAGAGCCAGACGCTTAAGACGCAGAGCCGATGAAATTGTGGAACAATTCACGAATCATCGGCTCTTTTTGTTTCGTATTTGAAAGAACAAACTCACCAAATAAAAAAAACGATATTCGGGTGGGTTATTTTGTTATACCCTAAATTACCCTCTGAATTTGTTTTTAAATTTGGAGGGATTTTTTTATGTCCTTTTTTCGGGCAGTTATCTATCTGCTCATACGAAGCAAAATTTATCAATACATAGCATATCAGAGAACGGCAGGAAACCAGTTAAAAAAATTTCTGCCAGTGCAACGGTACTTCTCACCTTGAAAGTAGAAGTACAATCTCCATACAATAGAATTACTATTTCCTATAACCGTAAAGGTCACAGAGCCTTTGCGGTTTTTCTTTTGTCGATTTTTGTTGGAAAGTGCCGTAGGGCTGTTTCTGATATGCGGTGTCGTTCTCCGCCTCTCCATCTGGATTTTTTACATTTCAAAAATTCAGATGGGAGGTATTTATGGTGAAATATGCACCAAGAAAGGTATATATCAGAGAAAGTGGCGGCTATGTGGAATTATCCTACACGGAGTTCTGCCGTTGCAGGGAATCCGACCAGACCTATATGGACAAGCTGTTTATCCCCATTCAAGGCTGTCTGCTTGAAGTCGTGAGGGAGCAATACACAGACTTCTACCGTGACAAGGAACGGTGGCGTTATCTGCAAAAATTAGATACAAAGAATAGACTGCTATCTCTCGACGGATTTACGGACAGCGAGGGGAATCCTCTGGACTTTATCACTGATGAAGCGGTGGACATTGCAGAAACCGTTGTCAATGCGGTCATGGTGGACAGGCTGAAAGCCGCCCTGCCTTTGCTGTCGGATAGTGAACAGGAGCTGATACAGGCAATCTTTTTTGACGGACTTTCCGAGCGTGAAGTCGGGGCGAGGTTGGGCATAACCCAGAGCGTTGTAAACAAACGCAAAGCCAGAATCCTAATAAAACTAAGAAAGATAATAGAAAATTAAAATTTAAGGCGTTCAGCCCCCTTGTTTTTTCCTTTGGGAAGATGAGGGGGCTTTTCTCTGCCCTCTCAATCAATTCTGATTGGAGGAAGTAAGAATGGCATACAACCACGGACGGGAGGACAGGAAATGGCGTATCTGGAAAGAAGCGGAGGAAAAGCTGCTGCGTGAGTGCGGCGTTGATGAAGCGACCATTGAGCAGATACGCATGGCGGACAGGGCAGACTTCAATTCCAACAGGCGGTTTTACCGATGGACGAATGACGTTGCGGAATACCTTGAGGACATGGCAGACAGGGAGCGGCAAGCGGAGGTGAATACAGTTGCGGAGTTACTGGACGAGATTGAGAGCGAAAATCTCTATCAAGTATTAGTCACGGTGGACGGGCGTACCTTGAAAATCGTCCTGCTGAAAATGCAGGGGTATTCCACAAAGGAGATTGCCCCGCTTGTGCATTTGACGACTGGTGCCATCTATGCGAGGTTAGACCATCTGCGGAAGAAGCTGCGGAAAATTTTATAGCTTCTAAAACAGCCTGCCATCCTGCGGGCTACTGGGTGAGGGATGGAAATCCCCTCACTCATTTTTTGCAGGAGGACAACAGGATGGCATACAGGGTTAAGGCATACACGCTTCGGGAGGAATCCACGGAAAGCGGCACAAGGTATTTTATCAGCTTTAAGGACGGGCAGGGCAAATCCCACGAGTTGGAAGTGTCGGAACAGTTCTTTATGGAGTTTCGGCAAATGGAACGCAGGAACAGGAATCTTCTCCAATGGGACGAGCGGCACAGGGAGTTTTCGGAAGTATGGGACGAAACGCTGAACAGGCGGGCGTTAAAGCTGCCTAAGAGCATTGAGGAACAAATGATTGAAGCAGAACGGGCGGAACTGCTCTGTAAGGCGGTTGACAGACTGCCAGAGATACAAAGGCGACGTTTCCTGCTCTACTACGAGTATGAGTTCAATTTTTACCAAATCGCCGCTATGGAGCATTGCACCGCTTCGGCAATACAGAAATCTGTTGCGATTGCAAAGGAGAAAGTAAAGGCGGAAATTGAAGAAATATCTCCAACCGTGACCGACACCGCCCGAAAAAGAAATCTGTTTTTTATTTGTGTGGGATTGGCGGCATTACATACTCTCACTTTTTTCCGTGGGAGTAAATCTATTTTTAAGGAGGTCAACGCCTATGTGCAACAAAAACAAGATAACTGCCCGAAAGGAGGAAACCCATGCAGAAGTTACAGACAGTCAACGCCGAAACGCTCCTTTATGAGCCGCTTGAGAAGCCGTCCTTTGTGGTGGACAGTCTTATCCCGACAGGCTTGTCGCTGTTCTGCGGCTCACAGAAGATAGGCAAGAGCTGGCTCATGCTGAAGCTATGCTTATGCGTGTCGCAGGGAATCCCTTTATGGAACATGCCGACAATGGAGGGCGATGTGCTTTACCTCTGCCTTGAGGACACGTTCTGCCGCATACAGGACAGGTTATTTCGTTTGACGGACGAAGCAAGCGGGCGGCTCCACTTTGCCGTGGCAAGCTGCAAGCTGTCAGACGGTCTTATCGTGCAGCTTGAAGATTATCTGAAAGATTACCCAGACAGCAGGCTCATTGTCATTGATACCTTGCAGAAAGTCCGTACAGCTTCAAAAGACAATGCCTATGCAAGCGACTATGGGGACATCTCCCTCATCAAAGACTTTGCCGACAGGCACTCTCTGGCGGTCATTGTCGTACACCACATCCGAAAGCAGAATGACAGCGACGTGTTCAACAAGGTGTCTGGGACGACAGGATTAACGGGGAGTGCGGACGCTACCTTTGTTCTGGAAAAGGAGAAACGTGCGTCTGACACCGCCAAGCTGTATGTGACGGGCAGGGACACGCCTTATCAGGAATACACGCTGCGTTTCCGTGATTGCAGTTGGGAACTTGTGGAGAGGAAAACGCAGGAGCAGCTTGCGAAAGAAACGATACCAGATGTCCTTTTTCGGTTGGTGGATTTTATGAGGGATAAGGAAGAATGGATAGGCACGGCAACGGAACTGTTAGCCGCTATGGGGGAAACGGAAACCATACCCACGGTGATTACGAAATGGCTGAATGAATACCGCACCACATTTTTAAGCGAGAACCGTATCTGCTACCAGTACAGCCGCAGGAAAGACGGCAGGCGGATTGCCCTTGCAAGGAGGGCGGGTGACAGCGGTGACGGTGGTGACAGCAGTTTTGGGATACCCCCTGTTACTGTCATTGACGCTTAAAGCCATGTAAAGCTGGCGGCTCTGCCCTGCGGGTGACAGCAGTGACGGTGGTGACAGTGATTTTAGGATACCCTGCCGCTGTCATCCCTACGGGAGAACACCCCGTAAACGCAAAATGCAGGCGTGAGATTTACTCGCCCTTTTCGGTCGTGTAAAACCACCCCTGCGGTCAGAAAAATCATTCCGATTTTTCCGACTGCGTTTACAGGGTGTAACACACTACACTTTGCCCTGCAAAGTCGTGTGCCAGACGTTCCCTCTGGACTCCCTTAAAGCAGGGCTGTCGCCCTGCTATCCTGCGCCTTGCGGCTTCGGATAAAAGAATATCGGGGTGACGGTGACGGCAATAAGGGGGTATCCCAAAACTGCTGTCACCGCCGTCACCGCTGTCACCCAAAGGGCAGTTACTCGCCGAAGAAAGGAAGATGATGGATTATGCCCTATGCAATCCTGCGTTTCCAGAAACGCAAAGCGGGCGGCGTTGCGGCTTGCGAACGCCACAATGAGCGGAAGAAAGAAGCCTATAAAAGCAATCCAGATATAGATATGGAACGCTCGAAAAATAACTACCACCTTGTAAAACCGCCACGTTACACCTACAAGAAAGAGATTAACCGCATGGTAGCCGAAGCGGGGTGCAGGACAAGGAAAGACAGCGTGATGATGGTGGAAACGCTCATCACAGCTTCACCAGAATTTATGAACCAGTTACCGCCCGAAGAACAAAAAGCGTATTTCCAGACGGCTCTTGACTTCATTTCGGAGCGTGTTGGAAAGCAGAATATCCTCTCCGCTGTCGTCCATATGGACGAGAGAACGCCCCATATGCACCTCTGCTTTGTGCCGATTACGCCAGACAATAAGCTGTCAGCGAAAGCTATCTTAGGCAACCAGAAATCATTATCCGAGTGGCAGACCGCCTACCATGAGCGGATGTCCTCACGGTGGAATCAGCTTGAACGGGGGCAGTCCTCAATGGAAACCAAGCGGAAACACGTCCCCACATGGCTCTATAAATTAGGCGGCAGGCTTGATAAACAGTATGAAGAAATCGTGTCTGCCCTATCCGACATCAACGCCTTTAACGCAGGGAAGAAAAGGGATAAAGCGTTAGATTTACTCTCTGCATGGCTGCCAGACGTGGAGAAATTCTCTAAGGAAATCGGGAAACAGCAGGCGTATATCGACAGTTTGAAAGAGAGAATTGGGCAGGAATCAGACTATGCGGGGCGTATGCGTGATGAAAAGTACGAGCAGGAACTAAAGGTGCAGAAAGCGAATCAGAAGATATTTGAATTGCAGAGAACCAACGAGCAGATGGGGCGGCTGCTGTCAAAAATACCGCCCGAAGTGTTGGAAGAATTGCAGAAAAATCATAGAAGCAGAGCGAAAGAAAGGTAGATATGTGAATGAAGAAACAGGATTTTAAGGTGTTAAAGACCA
>OHBQ01000616.1_pt1 | contig 13512 bp, 9 predicted proteins | sample 1577401 | NCBI WGS metagenome assembly OHBQ01 (sample SAMEA3879581, study PRJEB24766) | human gut metagenome | biome: human-associated habitat; feature: feces | place: USA | collected 1985/1987
CTCGTACACACTGCCCCTAAAGCACATGTTTGGATACAGCACGCACCACCAGTTATGACCGGCTCCATCGCCCAGTGTTATTTCAAGCGCCTCGTAATTTCCCTCAGGAAATGTATAGTCTCCATACGTCTTTTCCGGGAAATCGGTGTGTGTAATCTCTGCCGATGCGCCATATGTAAAACCGTTTGCTGCAAGCGTCTCCTTTGATACCGCTATTATTTCGTCCATATGGTCATTTACGGTGGCTCTGGTTTCTTCGATATTTTCGCACTCCAGCAGATATGGCTCTATGTAAGCCCCTACTGCATCGCGCACCTGCTTTTTCACATTCTGGTCTGCTTCGCTGTCGCTGTTTGCCAGCACGTGGAAACGCAGGATTTTGTCGGCGATGGATTTTTGCATGTCGGCTGTACACGCTATACTATTGGTGTTTGCGGCAGGTGTATGATTTTTTGCAGCTATCGCTGCCGTAAGGGATATTATTGCTATGGTTGTTATTATTATTTTCTTTCTCATGTAAACAAGTATTGCCTTATTTGACGAGCTTATTCATCCTTTTTGAAAATTTTACCGGGTTTCATGAATTTCATTCGTATAGTCATCCAGCAAGGTGCCAAGTGTAATTATCGGTTCACCATCCTCATGATTCTCCTTATTTATTTTCTGCTCATAATAATCACCCATGTTATCAAAGATATCATTTATATCATCTGCTATGCACACATATGTGTTTCTCGGAAATTTTTTTGATGTCTTGCAATATTCCATGAAATCTGAATAAGCTGCTTTATCTTTTCTAAGTGTTTTTCCTATTAAAATCACCTTCAAATGATTGGTATCGGCTTTTTGTGACAGCCGATCCTCGAAGCTGTCCACTGCTGTTTTGATATCATCTGCATATTCCGGTTCGTAGGATTTGTCCATGTTATAATAAAACTCTATATATCCGCTATTTTCATTTGTCGAAACATCTCTGTGGCTAACATATGCTTTGTTATCAGTTACTTCTTTATCGGTTATTTCGTCAGTATCTACATCTACAATATCCACCGCCGCAAGTGTCGGAAAACAGCGCTCCTCAAGTTCCACTGCACTGCAGCCGGTGAGCATGAGACCTATCGTCAGCACTACTATGACCGGTATCGCTATGCACAATAAAAATCCAAGATATTTTTTCACGATTTCATCTCCACTTTCAAGAATATATGCTAAGGTCACTGTGACTGCTATGACAAAAATGATGCACCTGCTTCTCATAGTGCTCTTTTCCTTGTCATGGCTTTTCTGTCTGTCAGAGCCAGATTGCTTATTGCTGCAGGAATGCCGGTTTTTATTAAATGTAAATATAATTTTTCCCGTATTTTCAGCAAAATTCTCACATCTTAAAACCGCATAATAAAGGCTCATATTGAGTACTGAAAACAGCGTGAAAAACCACACCGACAGCATCAGTGCATCTGCCCTCTTGAAGAAGCTGCCTTTTATCTGCACATCACTCATCAGTACAACAGCCGGAAACTCTATTTCCGACAGTGAATATTTTCCGAAGTTTCCAAGCAATACTGCATACAGTAAAAAAAGAATGCCTGCATATGTGAATATTGCTTTACTCACACTCCCTCGTATCTGTGAGGCAGTGCGTGCCCTTACAAACAGTATATTGAACACGGAAATGGATGCTGCAAACACATAGTATGCGCCCGCAAATATATCCGCTATACCAAAGTCCACACCGACTCTGTCCTTAATCATCAGATAGTCTAATCTCACATCCGATAGCGCAAACAAAAGCATAGCAGCAAGCGGTATCAGCACAAAGAAAAATACTACCTCGTATACCCTGGCACGGCACTCCACTCCGCCACTTAGCGCATAAGCGCATACCGCCATTATCACAAGGAGTACAACTGTAAATGACTCATCCGGTATAAGGCTGTCACGTATCAGCTTTACAAATATCCATGCAAGAAATGCGGCCTGTGACAGTTCGTATATCACAATAATTAAATCATAAATTAATATTTTCGCATATTTTGTTTTATCAATGCTTCTGTCATATATTGTTTTCCTGCGTTCACGCACCTCGCTTACTATCCACATGAATAGCCATGCCATGAAAACTCCGAGTGCGATTGAGATAAAAGCATACTCTCCAAGCTTTGCCAGATTGTTTGGAAGCACCAGTGTGCCGACTCCAAGCAGATTAAAGACGTATAGCCTGTATAGCTGGCGGGGCGATATGCTTTCATTTTGTGCAAATGTGTAGCTTGTGCTCATATTTTTAGTCATCCTTATTTCCTTTCAGCTTTCTGCACTCCTTTTCTCTTGCAAATACAGGCCGCCTCCAAAGTCTGCGAAGCGGAAATCGTATGATACTGTCCTTTTCATCCTCGCCGCCTGTCAGCTCGCTGCCCACAAATGGCATCATGTATGGGTAACCACAGCTTTTGAGCTTTGCGAGATGCAAAAGTATCACCATCAGACTTATTAAAAATCCAAAATATCCAAGCCATGCCGACATCATTATTACAGCGAATTTGAGTATCCTAAATGAAAATGCAAACTCCTCACTCGGTATGGCAAACGAACAAAGTGCGGTGAATGCAACAAGAATGACCACTATAGGGCTTACTAAATTTGCATCCACTGCTGCCTGTCCGATTATGAGGCCTCCGACTATGCCTATCGTGTTTCCCATTGCTCCGGGAAGTCTTATGCCGGCTTCGTGAAGCAGTTCAAAGGACAGCTCCATCATGAGCACCTCTATGAGCTGCGGAAACGGGCAGCCGAGTCTGGCTTCATAAAACGCCAGTATGAGTGGTGTCGGCAGTATCTGTGTATGAAAATTTGTGACCGCCAGATAAAGCCCCGGCAATGTAAATGACATAAAGGCTGCCACGTACCTTATCAATCTGGCAAAGCTTGCCGCTATCGTTCTGTTATAGTAATCATCTGCGGTTTTTAAAAAATTGTTCATGGTGGTTGGCAGTATTATCGCTATCGGTGAATTATCGCACAGCACCACCACCCGCCCTTCTAGGAGCGCATTTACCGCCACATCCGGCCGCTTTGTGGTCTGAAGCTGTGGAAACGGTGAATACCATTTTGCCTCAGCAAATTGTTCAAGAACTCCCGAGTCACCCACATGGTCTATCACATAGCTGTCCAGATTTCTTTCCACATCCTCTACAAGCCCTGGTTTTACGAGGTCTCTCACATATAGTATGTCCACATTGCTGTGTCCTCGAAGTCCCTTTTTCACCTCTTTACACTTTAAGCGTGTGCTCCTTAACCTGCGCCTGATAAGCGCTGTATTTATCTTTATGGAATCAGCAAAACCCTCATTGGAGCCTCTTATGACCTTTTCCGAATCAATCTCCTGAATTGACATGGCAGGATATCCCTTATCAGGAAGCTTGAAAGCATCCGGATAACCATCCACAAAAAAAATCACGTCTCCTGTCAGCATCATCTGGGCCGCCTCATTAACCGTGTGCAGATGTGCAAATTCAGATAGAGCTGCCTGATTTTTGTCAAGTACTTCCTTTACCTGCTGTCTGTCTATCCCCTCAAGGTATGAGGTAAATCGTCCAAATGCACTGTTATTGATACCTGAGCCTGCACATGTCACCTCAATATAAGCAACAAAACACTTTATTGAGGCATCACGCCCCAGATACATCTCCTGCATCTTGATATCTGAGCAATCAGAATATATCTGCCTGAAGCTTTTTATGTTCTCATCTATGTTTGTGGTCATCTTTAACTCTCCTATATACCCAATAAATCCCGTCAGATTTAAAATCCCTGATATAGTATGACCATACATTCCTACAAATATCCCTGATTACTTATTTTTTGCTATTATCTAAGCTACTAACTAAGCCACTAAAAAAGGCCACCGTTCACACATCAGTGCGACCGGCAGCCCTTGGTTTGTTATATTATTTTGTATTTTATTATCTTTGTCTGCTATAATCTTGTTTTATTTCTGTTTTATTTCTTCTCTTCATCCTGCTTTTGTATCACAGCCTTCACAGCAACCGCCTGGTTAGCCACATGCGTATGCATTTCTGTAGTCACAAGCTCCATATTTCTTGCCTCAAGCGCCCTGTAGATGGCATCATGCTCCTTCACAAGCATCGGATAATTCTTTGGGTCCTTCAAATATTCCACTCTGTAGCGATACATCTGCTCGCGGATATTGTTCATCATAGATACAAGCTTCGCATTGTTGGTCGCCTCATAGATAGCATCGTGAAACTTCACATCCTCCTCAGCTATCTTTTTCACATCTCCCGAGTCCATGCTCCTCTTGAACTCGTCCTTTATGGTTTTTAGATTCGCAAGCTCATCATCACTGATTTTCTTACAGGCTATTTTGGCTGCAAGCTCATCGAGAGCCTCTCTCACTTCAAGCACATCCTCCATATCCTTGAGAGTCATCTTGGCAACCTCTGCGCCCTTTCTCGGCATTGTGACTGCAAGCCCCTCCTGCTCAAGCATTCTGATTGCTTCACGTATAGGTGTACGGCTGACTCCAAGCTTTGACGCAAGCTGCAACTCCATAAGTCTCTCTCCCGGCTTGAGCTCACCCTTTAAAATTGCCTCACGAAGTGTATTAAACACCACATCACGCAGTGGCAGATATGCATCCATATTTAAAGTTAAATTATCAGTCATCAAACTTCTCCTATCTCTTGTATTATCATTCTCACATATAAGAAAAAAGCAACTATAAAGCACCCGCTGTGCTATCCGGATATCACGTTATTTGCGATTATTGTATACAGATGTCAGATACACCTGTCTGGCAAGATGTGAGCTTCTCATGGCTTTGTACGCTTTCTTTGCAGTATCTTCATCGTCAAACAGACCAAAAACCGTCGGACCACTACCGCTCATCATGGCTCCTACCGCGCCATTTGAAAGCATATGCTTCTTTATCTCATCTATCACCGGATAATTTGGTATGGTCACAGTCTCTAAGACATTTCCCATATGCGCTGCGATATCATGCAGATTCTTAGCCTTTATATCATCTATCAGGCGGTCTATATCCGGATGAATAGTCGTATCATCAAGCTTCAGATTCTGATACACAAACTTTGTGGATACCGAGATTGACGGCTTTGCAATAAGCACCGGACACTTTACCATTGGAGGAAGAGGACTAAGCGCCTCTCCTATGCCCTCGGCCAGCGCCGTACCTCTCATAATACAGTATGGTACATCCGCACCTATCTGCACACCTCTTTCCATAAGCTGTCTCTTTGTCAGTCCCAGTGAAAAAAGCCTGTTTACACCTATAAGCATGGCTGCCGCATCAGTACTGCCCCCCGCCATCCCTGCTGCAACAGGAATACGCTTGTCCAGCTTCACTGATACACCGTCAGTTATAGAAAACTCATCCATCAGAAGCTTTGCAGCCTTATATATGAGATTGTTCTCGTTTACAGGGAGAAAAGACAGATTGGTCTGTATCTGTATGCCGGGCTCCTGTGTCCTTTTGATATCGAGCCTGTCATACAGCTGAATGGTCTGCATAATCATGCGGACCTCATGATATCCGTCCTCTCTGCGCCTCACTACATCCAGCCCCAGGTTAATCTTGGCTAATGCTTTTAATGAAATATCGTTATTACTACCCATATTGTATTACCTCTGTTTTTTGTATACAAGGATTATAACACACCCTGCCAAAAAGAGCAAATTTAAATATTCTCATTTAATTGTTAATTTTTACATCTCATCAGTCAAATTAACCTAAAAAGGGACTGCACGTTGCGCGCAGTCCCTCTAATATATCATATTCTGTTTTAGCCCGGTCTTGGTACAATTGTGTATCGGCTGTTTTGTATCTGTTTCTTATAGCCCTTGCCGTTATTTTTTCAATTTTCTGCCAAATATAAATGTCGAAAAATATATTACCGATGCGATAATCACTATCATCGGGCCTGTTGCCACATTGGTGTAGTATGACACTGCGAGGCCGACTATACCGGAAAATACTGAAAATATCACTGAAAAGAAATGATACTCACGCATATTTTCCGAAATATTCCTTGATGAAGCCGCCGGTAATATAAGCAGAGCATTTATTATAAGTATACCTATCCACTTGATGGACAGCATAACTATGAGTGCTACAAGCACCGCAAACAGATTATCCAAAAGACGCACATGTATGCCCTTGCTTTTTGCCACGCTTCTGTGTATGCAGATGGCGTTGAGCTTATTGAAGCAAAACACCCAGAACACTATCGTGACCACAAAAATCACAATTAAATAAACTATCTCAGTCTTTGTGATGCTTAGTACATCGCCCACCAGTATACTTGAGTATTTGCTGAAATTGCCGCCCTTTGACAGTATCGCAAGACCTATCGCCACAGAGCACGATGAAAATACCGATATAATGGTATCTGTCGATGCAGTGTTCAGACTGCCTATCTTATTTAAAAGAAGTGCAAACACTATCGCAAATATCACCATGGCAAGTGAGGTATCAGCCATGCCGCATACCACTCCGACAGCGATTCCGGTAAGTGCTGAATGTCCGAGTGCATCTGAAAAGTATGCCATCTTTTTGTTTACAATCATGGTTCCCATTATGCCAAAAAGCGGTGTGATGATGAGCACAGCGATAAGGGCATTTCTCATGAAATCATATTGAAGCCAGGAGGTTATATTCATTTGTGCTCCTCCTCTCTCACCCAGGATTCCTCTCCTGTGTAAAAAATTCTCTCAAATTCCTTGCTCTCGAAGACTTCCTTCACAGTCCCCTGCTTTGCAACGGTCTTATCAAGCAGTACAACATGGTCTGCGTACTTTGCCACATAGTCCAAATCGTGCGATATCAGTATGATTGCAAGGTCATAGTGAGTCTTTAAATAATCCATGGTCTTATAGAAAAGCTCCATGCCGTTTTGGTCTATTCCGGACACCGGCTCATCCAACAGCAGCAGATTCGGCTCGTCCATGATTGCCATGGAAAGAAGCACTCTCTGCAGCTGTCCTCCCGAGAGGTTGCACACCTGCTTGTCGATGAGCTCCTCAGCCTCAAATACCTCGAGTGTCTCCCTTATCTTTGCCTCTATCTTTTTGCTCTTTGGCAGAAAAACAGGATAATTGTACTGATAGCTTGCTATGAGGTCATACACGCTGACCGGTGTATTTTTCTCGATATTGACAGACTGCGGCACATAGCCGATTTTAAGCTTAGCCATATGTCCGTCCTTAGTATCCTTGAACTCAATCGTACCGGTGTGAGGTATCTCGCCGAGTATCGCCTTTATGAGTGTAGATTTTCCGGCACCGTTTTGGCCTATTATGACATTGAAGGAGCCGCAATGTATGTGCATATTTACATCCTCAAGCACCGTCTGCTCTCCAAAGCTCACTCCAAGGTTATTTATTTTTATGCAATGAAAGCCACATGGCTGTATTATTTTCCGCATATTTTCTCCAATTTTATTTAGTAAATGCCTCTTTGATAAGCTCTATATTGTGCTCCATACCATCAAGATAGCTGTCCTTGTCGTACTCTCCCCTGTTGAGAGGGTCGATATAAATCACATGCACATCTGTCTCACGCGATACTGTATCTCCCATGCTCTTTCCGTAGAGCTCCTCAGCGAGTATTACCGACACTCCGTCATCCTTTATGGCACCTATTACCTGCTTTATCTCACCTGCGCTGACTGAGCGCTCCTCGTCAAGGTCTAACAGATAGCATGCATTCATGGAAAAATCATCAGCTACATATGCATAGGCCTCATGGAATATGATGATATTCTGTCCATTGGTAAGACTCTTTAGGCTATTTATCTTTTCTTCAAGCACTGCAAGCTTTGCATCATATGCTTTTGCATTTGCATAATATTCATCAGCATGCTTTGCATCCTTTTCGGCAAGCCTGGATGCGATTGTCTGAACCATGGTGCGGTAACGCGGCACGCTCATCCATGCATGGGCATTCTCATCACCGTGGTCATGGTCATGCGCGCTATCTGATTCTGCGTCTGCTTCGTGGTCATGGTCGTGGTCACTGTCCGATTCTGTGTCTGCGTCGTGATCATGGTCGTGGTCACTGTCTGCATCATCCTCAGAAAGAAGTGCCACATCCTCACAGGCCTCAACCACATCAAGCTTCGGATACGCCTTTGCTACATCTGACATAAACGACTCTATACCGCCTCCGTTTATTACAAAAACATCGGCTGTGGATAAAAGCTTCATATCCTCCGGTGTTAGCTGAAAATCGTGCAGACAACCGGTCTGTGGCTCGCTTAGATTTTCAAGTCTAACGCCTTCCACTCCGTCTACTATGTTTAAAGTGGCAATGTACATAGGATAGAAGGATGTCACGACAGTAAGCATATCATCAGCTTCGTCAGTATTTTTTTCACTGTCCGAAGTATCTGACATTTCACCGGCAGCTCCTGTTTTACCTGCTGTGTGTTCATATGCCATTACCGCAAGCGTACACACTATCAATATACACAAAAACATAATGCCTACAAATTTGCATTTATTCTTCATATATTAAATATTCGCCTTTCTTTCTATAGCTTTATTTCTATCACTCTATTTCGACTTTATTTCTTTTTATGATTATTAACGCTTTTTTTGCTCTTGGCCTTATCTCTGCGTTCTTTAGTCTTTTTGGCAACCGGCTTTCCGGTCTTCTTCCAGCGCTCCTTTTTGTGTGGCTGGGATGCAGCGGCTCTTTTTGCCGCTGATTTTGCCTCGCGCTTTGCTTCTTCCTCCTGTTTCATGGCAAGAAGTGTCTCCTCGTCAAACACGAGTGAATCTATGAGATTCCAGATTTCGTCCCTGCCTTCCTTTGACATGGACGAAAACGGTATAACTACCGTGCCCGGCTTCACATGAAGCACATCCTTGATAGTCTTTATGTGTGCGGCAATCTGGCTTTTTTTCAATTTATCAGATTTGGTTGCAATGATGATCGGTGCAAAGCCCTGGTTTACCATCCAGTCATACATCATGATATCATTGTCAGATGGCTCATGCCTTATATCTATTAAAAGAAACACTGCCTGAAGCTTTTTTGAGGTGTGAAGATAGTTTTCTATCATCTGTCCCCATTTAGCTTTTATCTCGATATTGGCATTGGCATAGCCATAGCCCGGCAGATCGACCAGATACATGGCGTCATTGACGTTATAAAAATTGATGGTCTGTGTCTTGCCGGGCTGTGAAGAGATCCTGGCAAGTGACTTTCTGTTCATGAGTGCGTTGATCAGTGACGACTTGCCTACATTTGACTTGCCGGCAAATGCCACCTCATTATACTCATTGTCAGGGATTGTGCTTGTAATTCCGCAAACTGTCTCTAAATTAACACTTTTAATTACCATAATCTCTTCCTCATTCTTATTTTACAAATGCTATCTTCTCCACCTGTGAAAATCTCTCCACCGGCACGATTTCCATGCCGTCTGTTATTTCTTTTGAAATCTCCTCCAGGTCCTTTTCATTATCCTTTGGAATACATACTGTTTTTATTCCGATTACTTTGGCTGCAAGCAGCTTTTCCTTGAGTCCTCCTATCGGAAGCACCCTGCCGCGCAGCGTTATCTCGCCTGTCATGGCTACATCTGCCTTGACAGCTCTGTCTGTAATGGCTGAGAGCATGGCTGTCGCCATAGTGATACCTGCAGATGGTCCGTCCTTTGGCACTGCGCCCTCCGGGATATGTATATGGATATCATGCTTCGTGTAAAACTCTGCATCAATGCCATATCCTTCGCTTATTGAGCGCACATAGCTAAGTGCCGCCTGTGCCGACTCCTTCATCACGTCGCCAAGCTTACCGGTGAGCACGAGCTCACCCTTGCCCGGCAGCACATTCACCTCAACCTCGAGTGTGACTCCGCCCACGCTGGTCCATGCCAGGCCTCTAACGATTCCAACCTCTGCGTGATCATTTTTCTTCTCCGGACTGTACTTCGGATTGCCCAGATACGTCTTAAGATTGGTCTTTGTAACCTTTACAGCAGCTTCACTGTCCTTAAAGATTTCCCTAGCCGCCTTGCGGCACAGCTTGCCGATAGTCCTCTCAAGGCTTCTGACTCCGGCCTCTCTGGTGTACAGCCTGATGATATCCTTTAGGGCAGAGTCTGTTATCGTAAGCTGTTCCTTTTTAATTCCGTTTTTGCTCTTTTGCTTCTCAACCAGGTGTTCCTTTGCTATGTGAAACTTCTCATTTTCAGTGTAACTTGACACCTCAATAAGCTCCATCCTATCAAGAAGCGGCTTTGGAATGCCTGAAACCTCATTTGCCGTTGCAATAAAAAGCACCTCCGACAAATCCACAGGCATCTCGATGTAATGATCCCTGAATTTGCAGTTCTGCTCACTGTCAAGCACCTCGAGAAGAGCGGCTGATGTGTCACCCTTGTAGTCACTTGACACCTTATCTATCTCATCCAACAGCATGAGAGGATTTGAAACGCCTGCCTGTCTTAAGCCATTTACTATACGGCCCGGCATGGCGCCGATATATGTCTTTCTGTGTCCACGGATTTCTGCCTCATCGCGCACACCACCAAGAGAAATACGCACATATTTCTTCTCCAGTGCAGACGCAATTGAACGGGCTATGCTTGTCTTTCCTGTTCCCGGAGGACCTACAAGACAAATTATAGGACTCTCTCCCTTGCTTGTCAGATTTCTGACTGCCAGAAACTCAAGTATTCTCTCCTTAACATCCTTTAATCCGTAGTGATCATCATCGAGCACCTGTGCTGCATGGTCAAGATCCTTGTTGTCCACAGACATCTTGTTCCACGGAAGCTCAAGTACAGTCTCTATATAGCCTCTCTCAACTGTGCTCTCTGATGAGCTGCTGCTCATATTTCTAAAGCGCTTTATCTCTTTTTTCGTCTTTTCCTTTACGTAGTCAGGCGCATCTAACTCAGATAGCTTTTTCTCATATTCATCAGCCTCCGAGTCAGCATTCTCGCCCAGCTCCTCACGTATCACACCAAGCTGTTCACGAAGCACATACTCCTTCTGATGCTTGTCCACACGAACCTTTACTTTTTTCTGAAGCTCATTCTTTATGGAAATAACCTCCACCTGGGAGAGAAGTAATGATACTATAACCTGATATCTGTCATTGATATCCTCTGCCTCAAGCACCTGCTGCTTAAGCTCATATGACACCGGCAGATTGTTGGTTACATAATCAATGAGCTTTTCAAGATCCTCATACTGATCTATCTGTCTGATAAGCTCCTTGCTGATTTTGCCGACGACTGCCGCATATCTGTGAAAAGCCTCTCTGACTCCGAGAAGCATGGCTTCCCTGAGATCCTCCGGCAGGCTGTCTGCATTACTATCACAATAACAGATTTCTGCCTCAAGGTACTTCTCATTATCGGTAAAGCCAAGCAATGCTGCCCGGCTTATTCCATCTACAAGTATTCTCACAACATCATTCTGTAATCTGACAACCTGCTTTATATCAGCAACAATACCCATCTGATAGAGGTCTTCCTGAGTCGGGTCCTCACTGTCCACATTCCTTTGTGTGACAAGATAAATCTTTTGATCCTGCTCCATAGCCTCCTCGACAGCACGAAGAGAGCGCTCTCTGCTGATGTCGAAATGGGCAATCATCCCCGGCAGAATAGTAAGCCCTCTCAGCGCTACTGCAGGCATATTCATAATCTGTTCTTCCACTTATATCTCCTGTATTATTGCACAGCCATGCATAACAAAGCGCTGTGCAATTTATATTATCCGATGCTGTATCTTTTGTAAAATACCGCCTTGTACTTACGATGCCTCTTTTTCCTCGATATATGCCTCAGGCACGCAATCACCATCAAGCTTTAAGTTATCCTCAACGATATCCTTGTCTATTACACATCTGCTGATGCTCTTGTCTGATGGTATACGATACATAAGATCAAGCATAACAGCCTCCATGATGGCACGAAGTCCTCTGGCTCCTGTCTTTCTCTCAAGTGCCTTGTCAGCGATGGCATTTACTGCATCGTCTGTGAACTCAAGACCTACTCCGTCAAGCTCAAAAAGCTTGGTGTACTGCTTGATAAGCGAGTTCTTAGGCTCCTTAAGTATACGGATAAGTGCATCCCTGTCGAGTGCCTCGAGAGAAACGGTAATAGGTACACGTCCGATAAACTCAGGAATCAATCCAAACTTTACAAAATCCTGTGGAAGTGCATGCTTAAACGCCTCTCCTACATTGAGCTCTGTCTTTGACTTTACATCTGAATTGAAGCCTATAGATGATGTATCCATACGGCTGTCGATAATTTTTTCCAGACCATCAAATGCTCCACCGCAGATAAAAAGTATATTAGTAGTATCAATAGGAATAAGCTCCTGCTGCGGATGCTTTCTTCCGCCCTGTGGCGGTACAGATGCCTCTGTGCCCTCAAGAATCTTTAAAAGAGCCTGCTGTACACCCTCGCCTGACACATCTCTGGTGATTGAGACATTCTCTGATTTCTTTGTAATTTTATCTATCTCATCTATATAAATGATACCATGCTCTGCACGCTCGATATCATAATCTGCCGCCTGAATAAGCTTTAATAGGATATTCTCCACATCCTCACCTACGTATCCTGCCTCTGTAAGTGTTGTAGCATCAGCGATAGCAAATGGAACATTTATCACTCTGGCAAGTGTCTGCGCAAGAAGTGTCTTTCCTGAACCTGTAGGTCCAAGCATGAGAATATTACTCTTCTGAAGCTCTACATCTGATGTATCACCTGCCAGTACTCTCTTATAGTGATTGTAAACAGCAACCGAAAGCACCTTCTTTGCCTGGTCCTGTCCTATTACATAATCGTCCAAAAACGCCTTAAGCTCCTCCGGAGTAACAAGATTTATATCATCCTTAGCGCTGCTTTTTTCCTCATGGCCCTCTACGCCTTCTTCCTCAAGAATCTCGGCACATATATCTATACACTCATCGCAGATAAAAGCTCCATTAGGTCCGGAAATCAAACGATTTACCTGGTCCTGTGTCTTACCGCAAAATGAGCAGCGAATCTTTCCGTCGTTTTTTCCTGCCATTATTAACTCCTTTTATTGCATGAGGGCATCCCATATGGGGTACCCTCTTAAATTCATCTAATTTCTGATTATCTGTTTGTTATTACACTGTCTATGAGACCATACTCTGCGGCTTCCTGTGCTGACATATAGTTGTCTCGCTCTGTATCAGCTGCAATTGTTTCGTATGGCTTGCCTGTATTGGCTGCTAAAATTTCGTTTAATCTCTTCTTTGTCTTTAAAATATTTTCTGCAGCAATCTGAATCTCAGTAGCCTGACCCTTTGCACCGCCCGATGGCTGATGAATCATAATCTCTGCATTTGGAAGAGCATATCTCTTGCCCTTTGCACCGCCTGCGAGAAGGAAAGCTCCCATGCTGGCTGCAAGACCGATACAGATTGTTGAAACATCACACTTGATATACTGCATAGTATCGTAAATAGCAAGTCCT
>OHBQ01000618.1_pt1 | contig 13501 bp, 11 predicted proteins | sample 1577401 | NCBI WGS metagenome assembly OHBQ01 (sample SAMEA3879581, study PRJEB24766) | human gut metagenome | biome: human-associated habitat; feature: feces | place: USA | collected 1985/1987
ATGGGCAAGGACGGCACAATAGCATTCTCGCTCAAAACCTCCGCAGCCCAGAGCGAGCTGTGCGTATATAATCACAAGTTAGAAAAGATATTCGCATGGGAGTGCGCACAGGAGAAGATATTTGATATCTCGATAGCCCCCAACGGCAAGAGCGCCGCGCTGATACTCGTCGGCTCCGAAAACGCCGTTACATATTCGCGCCTTGTCGTGCTGAGCTTCAAAAAAGATAATCCGGTAGTCACCGACATAAAATATGACAACACATTGCTCTTCGATGTTATATATAATTCGAGTACAAGCATAATAGCCTATTCGACCGATTTCAAAACGACCGTGACGAAAAAAGGCCACAAAGAGGATTACTCTTTCGGCAGCAACACTCTGGCTCACGAGTCCGCGTCGGATTCGGGCAGAAGCGCCGTCGTGCTCTATGAATACGCCAACGAGGAGAAGCCGAAGGTCGTGGCTTTCGACAGGCGCTCAAAGCTTCTGTTCGAGCGCAGCTTCGACAAGAAAATTTATGCGCTCACCTGCACCGATAAATATGTCGCCGTGCTGTTTGACGACGGCGTTGAACTGATATCTTCAAGCGGCGAGACCGCAAAGACCGCCTCCGCCGGCAAAAACGGCAAAAGGGTTATCTGCGCGGGCAGCGACGTGTATGTGCAATATGCGTCAAATATCACAAAAAATTAACAACCGCTTAATAATAAAAGGTTTGCCACTGTGCATAGCGTGTGATATAATTGAAAAAACAGCGAACAGGGGGGATAAGTCTTGGATTTTATAGTCGATTTTTTAATAGTCGCAGTGTTTGCGCTGTGCATTTTCGTCGGCGTCAAAAACGGGCTTATCCGCTCTATTATAGGACTTGTCGTGGTCGCTGCGGCGGCTGCGCTCGCCGTATGGCTGAGCGAACCCGTCGCAAGCGGTATATATGACCTGTTCATAAAAAAGAGCCTTGAAACTGCCGTGGCGGCTCAGCTGCCCGATATGTCCTCGGCTCAGCTCACCTCGCAGAATGTGCAGGAAGTTATATCTTCTCTGCCCGCCGCCATTGTCAAAGCGGCTCAGAGCATGGGCGTTGATATCGCCGCGATATCCGAAAAGGCGGGCTCTGTCGATCTGAGCGCGTCGAATATCGCCGCCGAAATCTGCGACAGCGTCGCGAAGCCTATCGCTGTCGCCGTACTTAAAGTTTTGAGCTTCGCCGTCATTTTCTTTGTCTGCGACTTCTTTCTTCAGATTGCCGCTAAGGCTGTCTGCAAGCTGTTTGAACTGCCCGTTATCCGCTCCGTCAACCGCACTCTCGGCGGTGTTTTCGGAGCTTTGAAGGGCGTGTTCGTCGCCGTGTTTGCCTGCCTGCTGCTCGATGCCGCCGCGTCCTTTGCGCCCGGCACGCAGTTCGCCTCGGCAGTCGGCGCATCCAAACTCGTGAGTTTGATCGTTTCAACCGATATATTTTCGCGGCTGATAACGGTTTGATATTTCCGTCCCCGCACAGGGAGGAACATATTTGAGGAGGATAACTATGGTAAAAAATCTGTTTAAGGGCTGTCTGACTGTCCCGAATCTGCTCTCGCTTATAAGAATCTTTCTTATACCCGCATTCGCCCGCCGCTTCAATCAGGTCAGCGAGCTCGGAAAGATACTCGATCCCGTTGCAGATAAGCTGACTCAGATAACGATCGCAGTCATGCTCTACATAGCTTTCCGCAGCTGCAACGATCAGCTGATGGTCGCTTTCAGCTGGGTATTCCTCGTGTTCCTCGCCAAAGAGGCGGTCATGGTTATCGGCGGAGCTGTAATGATAGCCTGCGGCATCAAGCCCGGCGCGGCCGAGATATACGGCAAGGTCGCAACCTTCGTGTTTTATCTCGTTATGCTCGTCATAATCGGCTTCGGCCCCGAGATCGGCGCGTTCAGAAATTATTGGACTCTGCCCGACCCCGTTCTTATGGTACTTGTCATAATTTCGGCAATACTTACTATAGTTGCTTTCGCAAGCTATATGCCCGCGACCTACAGACAGGTGAAGGAAAAGCACCAAAGCAGAATGGAAACAAAGGGCAAAAAATAAACAATCGGAATCCGCAAATGAACCGTGTCAGCGGTGTTTAATCATATGCGTTCCGATAAAAGTCAAATCAGAATCCCGGAGATTATTTAAATGAAAAAGATGATGTGTTCCAGGTGCGGCAAACGCCCTGCAATGTTCTTCATAACCAAGGTCGAGGGCAACGAGACCAAGCAGGAAGGACTCTGCATGAAATGCGCCATGGAAATGAATATAGGTCCCATAAAACAGATAATGGAGAGCATGGGCATCTCGGAGGACGAGGTAGATTCCGTCAGCGACCAGTTCGATGAGCTGTTTGGCGAGGACGGAACAGGCTTCATGCCCGGCGGCGCGGGAACTCTTCCTTTCATGAACCAGTCCGAGCAGGACGACGAAGAAGAGGACGAGGACTCCGACGGCGAGGATGAGATCGACGATGGCGACAGCGACGATAACAAACCCCAGGTCGGTCCGTTCGGCATCCCCGTTATCAACGCCAAGGGTTCGGGCGAAAAGAAAAAGGGCAAGAAGAAAAAGGGGAGAAAGTTCCTCTCGCTCTATTGCACGGATCTTACCGAAAAAGCCCGCGAGGGTAAAATAGACCGCATCATCGGACGCGATAACGAGATTTACCGCGCGGTGCAGATCCTCTGCCGCCGCTCGAAGAACAACCCCTGCCTTATCGGCGAACCCGGCGTCGGCAAGACCGCTATAGCCGAGGGACTTGCCCTGCGTATAGCAAACGGCGAAGTTCCCGCGAAGCTCGCCAAAAAAGAGATACACCTGCTCGACCTCACCGCTCTTGTCGCCGGCACTCAGTTCAGAGGCCAGTTTGAGAGCCGTATAAAGGGTCTTATAGACGAGGTCAAAAAAGAGGGCAATATAATCCTGTTTATCGATGAGGTGCATAACCTCGTCGGCACAGGCGATGCGGAGGGCTCGATGAACGCCGCGAATATCCTGAAACCCGCCCTTTCGAGAGGCGAGATACAGATAATCGGCGCAACGACCTTCACCGAATACAGAAAATATATCGAGAAGGATGCCGCCCTTGAGCGCCGCCTTCAGCCGATAAAAGTCGAGGAGCCGTCGATAGAAGAGACCTATCAGATGCTCGTCGGCATCAAGGACTATTACGAAAATTTTCACAAGGTCACCATAAGCGACTCGCTCGTCCACAGAGCGGTTGTGCTCTCCGAGCGCTATATAAATGACCGCTTCCTGCCCGATAAGGCTATCGACCTGCTCGATGAGGCATGCACTTGCGCGAACCTCAGAAACAAGAGCATAAGCGACCTTGAGACCGCCGAGGACGACCTCAAGCTCCTCAACGACCGCCAGCAGGCGATGATGGAGGAGACCGAGAATACCGACTACGAGGGTCTGCTCAAAGTCAAGAGCAGTATCGCCGCCAAAGAGAAAGATATCGAAGCGCTGAAGCCTCTCGCCGCCGACAATGCGGTGACGGAGAGTGACATCGCCAGAGTTATCCAGCTCTGGACAGGCATACCCGCAAATAAGATAATGGAGAGCGACCTTACCCGCCTTGCCGATATGGAACAGCATCTCAAAGCGAAGCTTATCGGTCAGGATGAGGCAGTTGAACTCGTCTGCGCCGCGATAAAGCGCGGCAGAGTGCAGATTAATCCGCGCCGCCGCCCGTCGTCGTTTATCTTCGTCGGACCGACCGGAGTCGGCAAGACCGAGCTTGTAAAATTGCTCTCTCAGGAGCTGTTCAACACTCCCGAGACGCTTATCCGCCTTGATATGTCTGAGTTTATGGAGAAGCACTCCGTCTCGCGTATCATCGGCTCGCCGCCCGGCTATGTCGGCTATGACGAGGCGGGTCAGCTGACCGAAAAAGTCCGCAGAAAGCCCTATTCAGTTATTCTCTTCGACGAGATAGAGAAGGCGCATCCCGATGTTATGAATATCCTGCTCCAGATACTTGACGAGGGCAGAATAACCGATGCGCAGGGCAGAACCGTGAGCTTTGAAAACACAATAATCATCATGACCTCCAACGCCGGCAGCGAACGCCGCGAGGGTGTCATGGGCTTTGCAAAGAATCAGAACGACGCCAATAAAGAAAAGGCGCTCAAGGCACTCAGAGAGTTCCTGCGCCCGGAGTTTATCGGCAGAGTTGACGAGATAGTCGTCTTCAACGACTTGACCCCGGAGAATCTTGAGCAGATATCGAATCTCATGCTCACCGAGCTTGTCGAGCCTCTGCGCGACAAGGGCATCGCGTTCTCGTGGGATGAAAGTGTGCCGAAGCTTATCGCCTCGATGTCCGAGGGCGGTCTGCGCGGAGCGCGCGACCTGAGGAACAATATCAGGCGGCAGGTTGAGGATAAGATAGCCAACGCTATTGTTGACCACGCTTCGTCTCCGCTGAGCGAAGTCCGCGCTCTTGTCGAGGACGGAAAAGTAGTTATCGACGCAAAATGATAATCGGGGACTGTCCGCGCGGCAGTCCCTTGTTTTATAAAAGTGAGGAATATTATGGATATTTGTTTTATCTTCGCGCGGAATACCCGCAGTGAGCGCTATGAAAAAGCTTATGTGGAGGCGGCAAAATGAAAGTTCTGACTTCATCGCAGATGTTCTCTGCCGAACAGGCACAGGTCAACAGGGGAATGAGCTTTACGCGCCTTATGGAAAACGCCGGCAGCGCGTGCGCGCGTGCTGTAAGAGAGCGATTTGCATCTCTTGAGCAGTCGCGCGGACTTGTGTGCGTGCTCTGCGGAAAGGGCAAAAACGGCGGCGACGGCTTTGTTATCGCCCGCAAGCTCGCCCTCGCAGGCTTCAATGTTGCCGTTGTCGAGGCGTTCGGCGAGCCTACCGCCGAGGACTCGATACTCATGCGCGAAAAGGCTGTCGAAACAGGGCTCGTCCCGGAGTTCTTCTGGGGAGAGGAAAACGCTAAAAATTCAATCGAATCTGCTGCCGTGATAGTCGATGCCGTGTTCGGCACGGGCTATAAATACAGAGAGGACGAGCGGGTGAGAGCGGTCTTTGAGGCGGTCAACGCTTCGCCCGCAAAAGTCGTTTCAATCGATGTCCCGAGCGGACTCGAAAGCAACAACGGCGATGTGCCGGGCAGCTGCATAAAAGCGGATATCACAATAGCCGTGTCGTGCATGAAGCCCGTCCACATATTAAAACCCGCGCGCGTGCTCTGCGGCGAAATAATAACCGTCGCAATAGGCATCGATGACGATATAATCGACGGCATTGAGGACGATACCCTCGCCGTGCTGACTCCCGCCCAGGCGAAAAAGATATTCCCGCGCCGTGACCTTATGGCGAATAAAGGCACATTCGGGCGCGCTCTGAGTATCTGCGGCAGCCGCAATATGCAGGGTGCGGCGGTGCTTGCCGCCTCGTCGGCGCTTAGATGCGGAGCGGGTCTTGTAACTGCCGCGTTTCCCGATGCCGCCTATAACGCGATAGCCCCGAAGCTCACGGAATCATTGCTTCTGCCCCTGCCGTCAAACGAGGCGGGGACTTTCTCGTCCGGCGCGATACCCGCGCTGCTCAAACAGGCTGAAAAATCCTCGGCTGTGCTCGTCGGATGCGGTCTCGGACTCAATTTCCATACGAAAGAACTCGTCTCGGCGCTCGTGCAGAACTGCACAAAGCCCATGATTATAGATGCCGACGGCATAAATGCGCTCGCCGCAAATATAGATATACTGAAAAATATCAAAGCTCCCGTTATCCTCACTCCGCACCCCGGCGAGATGTCCCGCCTTACCGGCATGAGTATCGCCGATATCGAGCGCGACCGGGTGAATGTCGCCCGCCGCTTCGCCGATGAATACGGCGTTGTGCTCCTGCTCAAGGGCGCGAGCACGGTAATAGCCGGCGCGGGCAGGCATGACGCATATATCAACGTCACCGGCAATCAGGGTATGGCAAAGGGCGGCAGCGGAGATATGCTCTCGGGCATCATTTTAGCGCTCCTCGCTCAGGGCGTGTATCCGTTTGATGCGGCGGTGCTCGGCGCATATATCCACGGTGCCGCCGGAGATGCCGCGGCGCGCGAACTGTCGCTCTCGTCGATGCTCGCCTCCGACTGCATAGCCGCTCTGCCGCGCGTGCTGCGAACCCTGGAGAGGTAACGGGCAATTGGAGTGATAGCTTGAAACGAATTTTTCTGTTTATCTTAAGCTTGCTGCTTGTTTTGTCTCTTCTCGGATGCAAAAACGCACCTTTGAAAAACAGCAAAGACCGGCCGCCGGATATCCCGACTGCGTTCACAGCCGATTTGTATATCATAAACGGCGAGCGCGAGTATGAGGCAAAGTACGATCAGACTTCGCTCACCGAAGCTCAGCTTGAGTTCACTTCCCCGGCAACCGTTCGCGGCCTGAAAGTGAAGCTCAGCGGCTCGACCTGCACGTTCAGCTACGGCAATCTGACTTTTTCTGCGGATCTCTCATCCCTGCCGCAGAGCGGAGTGGGCGAGCTGATAACAAAAACGCTCAAAACTTCGTCCGACACGGCGAATACACATACCGTACATATGGGCGACGCGTGGGAGACGAAAGGCACCGTCTCGGGTGTGGATTTCACTCTGCGACGCGGCGATAACGGCTTGCCGCAGAGCCTCGAAATACCGAAAGCCCTGCTGACTGCGGAGTTTCGCAATGTCTCACCCAAATAAAAACAGGACATATAATGGACTGACTTGAAATTTTTGCTCCCCGAATAACAAGTTAATGTTTAATCGCGCTTTTGTCAGGCAAAAATACTCTTGCCGGACAATAAAAACGGAGAGTGATTAAAAATGACAGTAAAACGGGGAGATATATACTACGCTGATCTGAGTCCCGTCGTCGGCTCCGAGCAGGGCGGGATAAGACCCGTGCTGATAGTTCAGAACGATGTCGGCAATCGCTTCAGCCCGACGGTCATAGCCGCGGCGATAACCAGCCAGAAGTATAAGACCAACCTTCCCACTCATATAAGAGTCAATGCGGACGGCTGCGGACTTGCCAAGGATTCGATAGTCCTGCTCGAGCAGGTGCGCACGCTCGACAAAAAGCGCCTCAAGGAAAAGATGGGCGCGCTCGGCGGTGCGGATATGGGCAGGGTGGATCAGGCTCTTTCCGTCAGCCTCGGAATCAGAGAAACGGACGTCTAACATAGAAACGGATATCGGCCGGGAGAGAGCTTCTCTTCCGGCTCGCTTTCTCTGTGAACCAAACAAATTAATCAGCCTTTATATGGCGCGGCGACCTCGATGACCCGATGCCGCATGAGCGGAACAAAATCTTTTCAATATCGCTTCTGCTCCGCTCCATTTTTCCCGTTCTCCAAATCCTTCTGCCGTCCCGCTGAAAATATTAAAAAAAGCTTCCCAAAACTTCAAAAAAAGTCAAAAAGGTATTGGAACTTTTGCCCAAATCTATTATAATATAATTCGTATGCACTATCATTTCTTGAATTGGAGAACTACAGGAGAGAAGTATGGGTAAATATTCCGTTTCACTCAAAAAAGTAGTGGAAGATAATTCACTCGGGATACTTTATGCGCCCAAGCCCGTCGAGGATGTCTATGTCACCTCGCAGGATGTCAACCGCCCCGGGCTTATGCTCGCAGGCTACAGCGCGTATTTCGATGCCGAGCGTATCCAGTTCCTCGGCCTCGCCGAGATGAACTATATTTCGAGCCTCGATGAGGATGCCGCCGCGGCGAGCATGGAGCGGCTGATGGCGACCGAGCCCGTCGCCGTCGTTATCACCCGTTCGCTCGAGTGCCCGGATAAGCTGCGCGAATATGCGCAGAAATATTCTGTGCCGATCCTGACAAGCCCGGATTCCACTTCCGGCTGTATGTCAACTCTTATATCATATCTGGGCGTCGAGCTCGCCCAGCGCATCACGCGCCACGGCGTGCTTGTCGAAGTCAGCGGCGAGGGTGTCCTGATCCTCGGTGACAGCGGCGTCGGCAAGAGCGAGACTGCTCTTGAGCTTATAAAGCGCGGTCACCGACTGATAGCGGATGACGCGGTCGAGATTCGCCGCGTTTCTTCGAGAACGCTCGTCGGCAGTGCACCGGATAATATACGCCACTTTATCGAGCTGCGCGGCGTCGGCATAATAAACGCCCGCAGGATATTCGGTATGGGCGCTGTCAAAATGACCGAGAAAATCGATATGGTCGTTCAGCTCGAGCCGTGGGATAACGAAAAGGTCTATGACCGCCTCGGCCTCGATAACGAGTATGTCGAGATACTCGGCATAAATATTCCGCTGACCGTTGTTCCGGTCAAACCCGGACGAAATCTTTCGATAATAATCGAAGCGGCGGCGATGAATAACAGGCAAAAGAAAATGGGCTATAATGCGGCGCGCGAGCTGCTGCATTCGCTCGGCATGACGGATGATATAGTTCCCGAGAAGAAGGAACTTGAAGTCTGGCATGATTTCTGATATAAAAAGACAGGGAAAGAGAAACTGTCTATCTGGAGGTAAAAAAATGTACAGAGTAGGAGTCGATCTCGGCGGCACGAATATCGTTGCCGGCGTCATCAATGAAGAAATGAAAATCATCGGCAGAGGCAAGCTCAAGACAAATTGCCCCCGCGCGGCGGAAGCTATTCTTGAGGATGTTGCCAAGGCTGTCGAGGCTGCTGTTATAGATGCGGGCATCACCATGAACGATGTTGTCAGCGTAGGTATCGGAACCCCCGGTTCGGTCAACAAGAAGAACGGCGTTATCGAATATGCGAATAACCTCGCTTTCGATAATGTTCCCGCGCGCGATATCCTTGAGTCGAGACTCAAGAAGACTATCTATCTCGACAACGACGCGAACTGCGCCGCGCTCGGCGAAGCAAAGGCGGGCGCAGGCAAGGGAGTCAACAGCTTTGTCGCCATCACCCTCGGAACCGGAGTCGGCAGCGGTATTGTCATAGACGGCAAGCTCGTCACCGGCGTCAACGATGCCGCGGGAGAGATGGGTCATATGGTCATCGTCTCGGACGGCGAAGCCTGCACCTGCGGACGCAGAGGCTGCTGGGAGAGCTATTCTTCCGCCACCGCGCTTATCCGCCAGACTAAAGATGCCATGCGCCACGATCCCTATACCGCCATGTGGGATCTCGTCGGTAACAATATCAGCCGCGTCAACGGCAGAACTTCTTTTGATGCCATGCGTGCAGGCGACGAGACTGCTAAAAAAGTCGTCAATCAGTATATTTTCTATCTCGCAGCCGGCATAACGAATGTCGTCAATGCCCTTCAGCCCGATATGATCTGCATCGGCGGCGGCATCTCTGCCGAACTCGGCAACGACGCCGGACTTATCGGCGCCGCTCTGCTCGACAGATAAATAAACGCCGCCAGTGCGGCCGACATATTGGAGATATTATGAATAATATCGAAGCGTTGGAAAAATACGCCCTCTCGCTCGAATGCAGTGCCGAGCGCGGAGTGTCAATGAAAAATTATACGAGCTTTAAAGTCGGCGGCCCTGCCGAGCTGTTCCTCTCTCCCGAGGACGCCGGGCAGACTGCCAAGCTTATCCGTTTCTGCGAAAAAGAGGATATCCCGGTGTTCGTCCTCGGTAAGGGCAGCAATGTCCTCGTCGGCGACAAGGGCATAAAGGGCGCCGTTATATTCACCGGCAAGCAGTGCGGAATAACCCTGACCGATGAAAACACCGTTCGCGCCCAGAGCGGCGCGAGCCTCGCTCAGCTTTGCTCCTTTGCGCTCGAAAATTCGCTCTCGGGTCTCGAGTTTGCCTATGGCATACCCGGAACCGTCGGCGGCGCGGTGTTCATGAACGCAGGAGCTTACGGCGGCGAGATGAAGGATGTGCTCATAAACAGCGAATATGTTTCGCCCGACGGAACTTCCGGCGAGCTTGACAATGAGGCTATGCAGCTCTCTTATCGCCACAGCGCATATGAGGACAGCGGTCTTGTCATAACCGCTGCCTCCGTTCGCCTGACTCCTGGCGACCCGGAGCAGATAAAAAATACCATGCACGATATCATTTCCCGCCGCAGGGATAAGCAGCCGCTTGAATATCCCAGCGCGGGCAGCACATTCAAGCGCCCCGAGGGTCATTTTGCGGGCGCACTCATTGAACAGTGCGGACTCAAGGGTGTCAGCGTCGGCGGCGCGCAGGTCAGCGAGAAGCACGCGGGATTCATAATCAACCGCGGCGGCGCTACCGCGTCCGATATTCTCAGCCTTATTAAGCACGTCCAGGCGCGCGTCAAGGCTCAGACAGGCGTAACGCTCGAAACGGAGATCAGACTCATCGGCTGATTTTATAGGAGAAAACAAAATGGAGATCACTATCGTTACCGGACTGTCCGGTGCAGGAAAATCGAGAGTTGTTGATGCGCTTGAAGACATAGGCTATTTCTGCGTGGATAATATGCCGCCGAAGCTTATGCCGACCTTCGCGCAGCTTCTGCTCAATTCCCGCGAAAAAAGAGAAAAGGTCGCCATTGTTACCGATATCCGCGTCGGCGCGTCGTTCGGCGATCTGTTCAACGCCATCGTCGAGCTCAAGGAGCTCAAGTGCGACACAAAGCTTCTGTTTATCGATGCCTCAGACGATGTGCTTATCCGCCGCTATAAAGAGACAAGGCGCAAGCACCCTCTGCTCGATAAATATAACGGCTCGATAAACGATGCCCTCGCTGCAGAGCGCAGCATTCTCGAGCCTGCGAAGAGCATCGCCGACTATGTTATCGACAGCTCGCATATGACCCCGACAGATTGCAAGAACCGCATCTGCGAGATGTTTCTTGACAATCCCGGCAACGCTCTCAAAGTTCACTGCGTGTCCTTCGGCTTCAAATACGGCATCCCGAACGATTCCGATCTGATGTTCGATGTGCGCTGTCTGCCGAATCCTTTTTATGTCGAGGAGCTAAAACAGCACACCGGGCTTGAAGACCCCGTCAGGGACTATGTGCTCAAGTGGGACGAGGCGAGGGGACTCGAAGCGAAGCTCTGCGACCTGCTCGATTATCTTATCCCGCTTTATCGCAAAGAGGGCAAGAGCCAGCTGGTCATTTCCGTCGGCTGCACCGGCGGTAGGCACCGCTCGGTCGTCTTTGCGGAATTACTGAAAGCTCATCTTGAAAAAATCGGCTGCATCGCGACCGTTCAGCACCGCGATATGAAAAAATAGGAGGAAAAACCGTGTCGTTCTCATCGGATGTCAAGCAGGAACTCGCGCAGGTGCCTGTGCTTTCGGATTGCTGCGCGCAGGCAAGAGCCTACGGAATGCTGCTCTTCGGCAGAATGTTTTCCGTCTCCGAGATATCCTTTGTCACCGAGAACGAGAATATCGCGAAGCTCTACTGCGATGTTATAAAAGAGCTTTTTGATATTACTCCGTCCGTCTCGTCGGGCGTGTCAAAATACACGGTTTCTGTTGCCGACGAAGCGGACAGAAAACGAATCCTCGAATTTTTCGGCCACAGCGAAAGCGACATTTCTTTGCGCATCAACAGGGCGAACCTCCCCGAAGACTGCTGCTTCGGCGCGTTTTTGCGCGGCGTTTTTATCGCCTGCGGAACAATAAGCTCGCCCGAGAAAAACTATCATCTTGAGTTTTCCGTCTCGTATAAAAAGCTTTGCAACGATTTGATTCAGCTGCTTGACGAGGTCGGCTTTGCCCCGAAATATGTCAGGAGAAAGTCGAGTCATATCGTCTATTTCAAAGTCAGCGAGAAGATAGAGGAGTTCTTGACCCTCGTCGGCGCGATGAACTCGACGCTCGAGCTTATGGGAATCAAGATGCATAAAGATATGGTCAACCATGTCAACAGACGCGTCAATTTTGAAAATGCCAATTTGAGCCGCACTGTCGATGCCGCGATAGTGCAGGTTGAAGCGATAGAAAAAATAGAAAGAACCGTCGGACTCGAGAGTCTGCCCGCGCCGCTCGCCGAAATGGCGAAGCTGAGGCGGGACAACCCCGAAGTGAGTCTGAGCGAGCTTGCGGATATGACTGATCCGCCGCTCACGCGCTCGGGTGTCAATCACAGGCTCAAACGCCTCGTTGAAATCGCCGGCGGCATAGGGGGCTGACCCCGCGGAGAAGAGCTATGTCATTTACACACCTTCATCTTCATACCGAATACAGCCTGCTTGACGGCGCGTGCCGCATCGAGCAGCTTATGGACGAAGTGCAGCGCCTCGGTCAGACGAGCGTTGCCGTGACCGACCACGGCGTTATGTACGGCGTCATCGACTTTTACCGCGCGGCGAAAAAGCGCGGGATAAAGCCGATAATCGGCTGCGAGGTGTATATGGCGGCGCGCACCCGCTTTGACAAAGTCCACGCCCTCGACTCCGAGCGCTATCATCTGATACTGCTCTGCGAAAATGAAACAGGATATAAGAATCTGATAAAGCTTGTGTCGGAGGGATTCGTCACGGGCTTTTATACAAAACCGCGAATAGACCGTGAGCTCCTCGAAAAATATCACGAGGGTCTTATTGCACTTTCTGCGTGCCTCGCGGGCGAAATCCCGCGCGCCCTGCTCAGCGGCGACTACGAGGGCGCGAAGAAAAAAGCCCTCTGGTATCGCTCAGTCATGGGCGAAAACAACTTCTTTCTCGAGATTCAGGATCACGGCCTGCCCGAGCAGAGGCGTATAATCCCGATGCTCGCCCAGCTGTCGAGTGAGACCGGGATTCCGCTCGTCGCCACGAACGATGTCCACTATATCTCCAAAGAGGATGCCGAGATGCAGCAGGTGCTCATCTGCATCCAGACGAACCATACCATGGAGTTCCAGACGCAGGAGTTCTATTTGAAAAACGAGCAGGAGATGCTCTCGCTCTTTCCGGACTATGCCGACGCCGTCGAGAGAACCTCCGAGATAGCCGAGCGGTGCAATGTCGAGTTTGAGTTCGGCAAAACGAAGCTGCCGCATTTCGAAGTGCCCGGAAATCAGGATCACTTTGAGTATCTTAAAAATATGGCGCAGGAGGGGATGCACCGCCGCTACGGCGAGAATATCCCGGAGGAGTATCAGAAGCGCCTCGACTATGAGCTCTCGGTCATCAGCCGCATGGGCTATGTCGACTATTATCTTATAGTCCACGATTTCATAAATCATGCGCGAAGCCGCAATATCCCCGTGGGTCCCGGCAGAGGTTCGGGAGCGGGCAGCATAACCGCCTATGCTATCGGTATAACCGGCATCGACCCGATGAAATATAATCTGCTGTTCGAGCGCTTCCTCAATCCGGACCGTATCTCGCTGCCCGATATCGACGTCGATTTCGACGACGACGGCCGCGGCCGCGTGCTGAACTGGGTGACGCAGAAATACGGCAAGGAGAAGGTGGCGCACATCATCACCTACGGCACGATGGCCACCAAGCTGGCCATCAAGGACGTGGCGCGCGTGCAGAAACTCATGCTCTCGGAGTCGGACCGGCTGTGCAAGC
>OHBQ01000622.1_pt1 | contig 13469 bp, 8 predicted proteins | sample 1577401 | NCBI WGS metagenome assembly OHBQ01 (sample SAMEA3879581, study PRJEB24766) | human gut metagenome | biome: human-associated habitat; feature: feces | place: USA | collected 1985/1987
CTTGGCTCTTTTTTATGTTTTTATTGCGCGACAGTCGGAGCGCGTCCCGAAAATGCCTGAGCATTTTTGGGACCTCCGCTCGTAGCCTATCCGATGCTCTGTAAAATTATTGCGTAAATACTTTGAATATTTTACAAAAAATAAAAAAACACTTGCATTCGTGTCGGATTTGTTGTATAGTATACGTTGCACTATTGTGGTGCAGTGGCATTTTTATGCAATTTTTTAAATGATGCAAATTTGTCAATAGGTAAATTACACTAAAATGCATTCACAAATATGTGCACAAGAGAAAAACCACAAGATATAGTAACTGGGGTGGTTTTTGAATCATTATCTAGATACTTGCTAGATTAAAATAAAAACGAGAGGTGAAACGTCAATGGAGAAAAACAGAATACGTCCGGTCACATCCGGAAAAAGCATGCGTATGAGTTACTCAAGACAAAAAGAGGTTCTGCAGATGCCAAATCTGATTGAGGTCCAGAAGGATTCTTATCAGTGGTTCTTAGACGAAGGTCTCAAGGAAGCTTTTGCGGATATCTCTCCAATCACAGATTACAGCGGAAAGCTTAGTCTTGATTTTGTGGATTTTACATTATGCGAAGATGATGTAAAGTATACAATTCCTGAGTGCAAGGAAAGAGATGCAACATACGCAGCTCCTTTAAAGGTTAAAGTCAGACTTCACAACAAAGAGACAGATGAGATTAATGAGCATGAAATTTTCATGGGTGATCTGCCTTTAATGACAGAGACCGGTACATTCGTAATCAACGGTGCAGAGCGAGTTATTGTCAGTCAGTTAGTTCGTTCTCCTGGTATTTATTACGGAATTGCTCATGATAAGCTCGGAAAGACCCTGTATTCTTGTACTGTTATTCCAAACCGTGGTGCATGGCTTGAGTATGAGACAGACTCTAACGACGTTTTTTATGTAAGAGTAGACAGAACACGTAAGGTACCTATCACAGTACTTTTACGTGCACTTGGAGTAGGTACAAACCAGGCTATTCTCGATATGTTCGGAGATGAGCCAAAGATCCAGGCATCATTCAGCAAGGACCCTGCAATCACAGAGCGTGAGCCACAGGGAAGCTATGAGGCTGGTTTATTAGAGTTATATAAGAAGATTCGTCCGGGCGAGCCACTTTCAGTTGAGAGTGCAGAGAGCCTTATCACAGCAATGTTCTTCGATCCTAGAAGATATGACCTTGCCAAGGTAGGACGTTATAAGTTTAATAAGAAGCTTGCTTTAAAGAACCGTATCAGTGGACAGGTTTTAGCTGAGGACGTAGTTGATCCTTCTACAGGTGAGGTTATCGCTGAGGCAGGTACTGTTGTTGACCGTGCGCTTGCCACACAGATCCAGAACGCTGCCGTTCCTGCTTTATGGATTCAGACAGAGACAAGAAATGTCAAGATTCTTTCTTCTATGATGGTTGACATCAGAAGCTGGATTCCTGAGCTTGAGGATCCTAAGTCTATCGGTGTTACCGAGCTTGTTTACTATCCGGTACTCGCTCAGATTCTCGAGGAGTATGATTCTCTTGAGGATAGAATCGAGGCTATAAAGAGAGATATATCTGACCTTATTCCAAAGCATATTACTAAAGAGGATATCTTCGCAACTATCAACTACAATATGCACTTAGAGTGGGGCGCAGGAACAGATGACGATATCGATCATCTTGGAAACAGACGTATCCGTGCGGTTGGAGAGCTGTTACAGAACCAGTACCGTATCGGTCTCTCAAGACTGGAGCGTGTTGTTCGTGAAAGAATGACAACACAGGATCCGGAGGGTATTTCACCTCAGTCACTTATCAATATAAAGCCTGTAACTGCCGCTGTTAAAGAATTCTTCGGTTCTTCACAGCTTTCACAGTTCATGGATCAGAACAACCCTCTTGGAGAGCTTACTCACAAGAGACGTTTATCAGCACTTGGACCTGGTGGTCTTTCAAGAGACCGTGCCGGATTCGAGGTTCGAGATGTACATTACACTCACTACGGCCGTATGTGTCCTGTAGAGACTCCTGAGGGACCAAACATCGGTCTTATCAACTCACTTGCATGCTATGCGAGAATCAATGAGTATGGCTTCGTAGAGGCTCCATACCGTAAGATTGACAAGACTGATCCTAAGAACCCGGTAGTCACAGAAGAGGTTGTATACATGACAGCCGACGAGGAGGACAACTACCACGTAGCACAGGCTAATGAGAAGCTTGATGCCGAAGGACATTTCGTACGTAACTCAGTTTCGGGTCGTTACAGAGAGGAAACTCAGGAGTACGATAAGTCAGCATTTGATTATATGGATGTGTCTCCAAAGATGGTATTCTCAGTAGCTACAGCGCTGATTCCATTCTTGCAGAACGATGACCCTACACGTGCCCTCATGGGATCAAACATGCAGCGTCAGGCCGTTCCGCTTCTGACCACAGAGGCTCCTGTAGTTGGTACAGGTATTGAGACAAAGGCCGCAGTTGACTCAGGTGTCTGCGTAGTTGCAAAGGCAGACGGAGAGGTATTATCTTCAGAGTCAAACCGCATTATCATAAAAGAGACTGACGGAAACAAGAGAGAGTATATCCTTACAAAGTTCTCTCGTTCTAACCAGTCAAACTGCTACAACCAGAGACCTATCGTATTTAAGGGTGACAAGGTTAAGGCAGGCGATGTTATCGCAGACGGTCCTTCAACAAGTCAGGGAGAGCTTGCTCTTGGAAAGAACCCGCTTATCGGATTCATGACATGGGAAGGATACAACTACGAGGATGCCGTTCTTCTTTCAGAGCGTCTCGTAGAGTATGATGTGTATACATCAGTTCATATCGAGGAATATGAAGTAGAGTCACGTGATACAAAGCTCGGACCTGAGGAGATTACACGTGATGTCCCTGGTGTCGGCGACGACGCACTCAAGGACCTTGATGAGAGAGGTATCATCCGTGTAGGTGCAGAGGTTCGTGCCGGTGATATCCTTGTAGGAAAGGTTACACCAAAGGGTGAGACAGAGCTTACAGCAGAGGAGAGACTTCTTCGTGCCATCTTCGGTGAGAAGGCAAGAGAGGTTCGTGATACATCACTTAAGGTACCTCATGGTGCTTACGGTATCATTGTTGATGCCAAGGTATTTACAAGAGAGAACGGCGATGAGCTTTCTCCGGGAGTAAACCAGTCAGTACGTATCTACATTGCACAGAAGAGAAAGATTTCTGTCGGTGATAAGATGGCCGGACGTCACGGTAACAAGGGTGTCGTTTCCCGTGTGCTTCCTGTTGAGGATATGCCATTCCTTCCAAACGGACGTCCACTGGATATCGTACTTAACCCACTCGGTGTTCCTTCACGAATGAACATCGGTCAGGTCCTTGAGATTCACCTGAGTCTCGCTGCAAAGGCACTTGGCTTCAATATCTCAACTCCTGTATTTGATGGAGCAAACGAGGTAGATATCGAGGATACACTTGAGCTTGCAAATGATTACGTAAATCTTCCGTTCGATAAGGAAGAGCTTGAAAAGGATTTACAGGCTGAGCATCCATACTGGAGCGCAGATGCTGAAATCTTCTACGATAAATATGTTGATACACTCCGTGAGGATGTTATGGAATACCTTTCAACAAACAGAGCTCACAGAAGCTTATGGAAGGGCGTTCCGATTTCCAAGGATGGAAAGGTACAGCTTCGTGATGGTAGAACAGGTGAGTGCTTCGATGGAAAGACAACTATCGGACACATGCATTACCTTAAGCTGCATCATCTTGTTGACGATAAGATCCATGCACGTTCAACAGGTCCTTACTCATTAGTTACACAGCAGCCACTCGGTGGTAAGGCACAGTTCGGTGGACAGCGTTTCGGAGAGATGGAGGTTTGGGCTCTTGAGGCATATGGTGCTGCATATACACTCCAGGAGATCCTTACAATGAAGTCCGATGATGTTGTTGGCCGTGTCAAGACCTACGAGGCTATCATCAAGGGTGAGAATATCCCTGAGCCTGGTATTCCAGAGTCATTCAAGGTACTTCTCAAAGAGCTTCAGGCACTTGGCCTGGATGTCAAGGTACTTGATGAGAACAGAGAAGAGGTTGAGCTTATCGAGACAAGTGAGTACGGTAATACAGATATCAACTCAATTATCGGAAACGATAAGGACTATGCATTCGAGGACAGTGAGTCATTCGCAGAGCATGGTTTCTCAAAGAAAGAATTTGATGACAACGAAGAGCTTGTTGACATAGAAGAGGAAGAGTCTCCTGAGACAGCGGATGACGATATTTTTGCTGATGAAGTTCTTGATGACGAAGAATAATTAGAAGGGAGTGCCAAAATGCCAGAAACAAATAATATAGAAAATAATCAGGCAATGCAGTTTGATGCGATTCAGATTGGATTAGCATCTCCTGAAAAGATCAGAGAGTGGTCACATGGCGAGGTTAAAAAGCCTGAGACTATTAACTATAGAACATTAAAGCCTGAAAAAGACGGTCTTTTCTGCGAGAAGATTTTCGGACCAACGAAGGACTGGGAGTGTCATTGTGGTAAATACAAGAAGATACGTTATAAGGGTGTTGTCTGCGACCGATGTGGCGTAGAAATCACAAAGTCAAGCGTTCGTAGAGAGCGTATGGGACACATCGAGCTTGCTGCTCCTGTATCTCATATCTGGTATTTCAAGGGTATCCCATCACGTATGGGACTCATCCTTGACTTATCTCCACGTGTACTTGAGAGAGTACTGTACTTTGCTTCATATATTGTGCTTGACCCGGGCGAGACAAAGCTTGCATACAAGCAGATTCTCAACGAGTCAGAGTACCAGGAGGCATGCGATACTTATGGCCGCTCAGCATTCCGTGTAGGAATGGGTGCTGAGTCTATCCATGAGCTTTTAGCAGCAATTGATCTCGAGAAGGATTCGGCAGAGCTTAAGGCAGAGCTTGAGAATGCTACAGGCCAGAAGCGTGCACGTATCATCAAGAGGCTTGAGGTTGTAGAGGCTTTCCGTGAGTCAGGAAACAAGCCTGAGTGGATGATTATGACAGTTATTCCTGTTATTCCACCGGATCTTCGTCCAATGGTTCAGCTCGATGGAGGACGTTTCGCAACAAGTGATCTTAACGACCTTTACAGACGAATCATCAACCGTAACAACCGTCTTAGAAGACTTCTTGATCTTGGAGCACCGGATATCATCGTTCGTAACGAGAAACGTATGCTTCAGGAGGCTGTCGATGCACTTATCGACAACGGCCGTCGTGGACGTCCTGTTACCGGTCCTGGAAACAGAGCTCTTAAGTCTCTTTCAGACATGCTCAAGGGAAAGGGAGGACGTTTCCGTCAGAACCTTCTCGGAAAGCGAGTTGACTACTCAGGACGTTCAGTTATCTGTGTAGAGCCAAAGCTTAAGATTTATCAGTGTGGTCTTCCAAAGGAGATGGCTATCGAGCTTTTCAAACCATTCGTTATGAAGGAGCTTGCCGCTAACGGAACCGCACACAACATAAAGAGTGCAAAGAAGATGGTTGAGAGACTTCAGCCGGAGGTATGGGATGTCCTTGAGGACGTCATTAAAGAGCATCCGGTTATGCTTAACCGAGCTCCTACACTCCACAGACTTGGAATCCAGGCCTTCGAGCCAATCCTTGTAGAGGGTAAGGCAATCAAGCTTCATCCACTCGTATGTACAGCGTTCAACGCCGACTTCGATGGAGACCAGATGGCTGTACATCTTCCACTGACTGCTGAGGCACAGGCTGAGTGCAGATTCATGCTTCTGTCACCTAACAACCTGCTTAAGCCTTCCGATGGTGGACTTGTAGCCGTTCCTTCACAGGATATGATCCTTGGAGTTTACTACCTCACAATGAGAAAGCTCGCTGATTACAAGGATGATCCAAAGATGGTTGCACAGGTGTCATCAGACACTGTATACAATGATATTGAGGAGCTTAGAAAGCTCACAACTCCTGATGAAAATACAGGAAAGGCTGAGCTTGGCTTATATGACCTTATCTGGTTTGAGGATGTCACAGACGGAAACCGTCGTGTGCTTTGCAGACCGATAGATCTTCTCGGCCGTTACTATGGAAGTGTTAATCTTGCAATGCTCGCTTACGAGAACAAGGAGATTACTCTTCACCAGAATATCTTTGTACACCGTACAGTAAAGCTTGCTGACGGCACAGAGGTTTCAGGTTTTACAGAGACAACAGTAGGACTTTTGATATTCAATGAGAGCATTCCACAGGATCTTGGTTTTATAGACAGATCAAAGGCTGAGAATGCACTCAAGTTTGAGGTTGAGTTCCACGTTGGTAAGAAACAGATCAAGCAGATACTTGAGAAGGTTATCAACACACACGGAGCTACAACAACAGCAGAGGTTCTTGACAATGTCAAGGCTATGGGATACAAGTATTCAACCCAGGCTGCCATGACAGTTTCAATTTCAGATATGACAGTGCCACCACAGAAGCCACAGATGATCGCTGATGCACAGGACACTGTAGATAAGATTACAAGACAGTACAAGCGTGGACTTATCACTGATGAGGAGCGTTACAAAGAGGTTATCGAGACATGGAAGGATACAGATGATGCCCTTACAAAGGCACTTCTTACAGGTCTTGATAAGTACAACAACATCTTCATGATGGCAGATTCCGGAGCCCGTGGATCTGATAAGCAGATCAAACAGCTTGCAGGTATGCGAGGACTCATGGCTGATACAACAGGTCGTACAATCGAGCTTCCTATCAAGTCATGCTTCCGTGAGGGTCTTGACGTACTCGAGTACTTCATGTCAGCACATGGAGCTCGTAAGGGACTTTCAGATACAGCGCTTCGTACAGCCGATTCAGGATACCTTACAAGACGTCTCGTAGATGTTTCACAGCATATGATCGTTCGTGAGTCAGACTGCTGTGCAGGCACAGGACGTGAGATTCCGGGAATGGTCGTAAAGGCATTCATGGAGGGTCGAGAGGAAATCGAGAGCCTTCAGGAGAGAATTACAGGTCGTTTTTCTTGCAACACAATCTGCGATAAGGATGGCAATGTAATCGTTAAGGCCAACCATATGATCACACCAAAGCGTGCAGCAAAGGTTATGGCAGAGGGTGTTGACGAGAACGGTAATCCAATCACACAGGTTAAGATCCGTACAGTGCTTACCTGCCGTTCACACATGGGAGTATGTGCTAAGTGTTACGGTTCAAACCTTGCAACAGGTCAGGCAGTACAGGTTGGTGAAGCAATCGGTATCATCGCAGCACAGTCAATCGGTGAGCCTGGTACACAGCTTACCATGAGAACCTTCCATACAGGTGGTGTTGCCGGTGGAGATATCACACAGGGTCTTCCTCGAGTAGAGGAGATTTTCGAGGCACGTAAGCCTAAGGGACTCGCTATTATCACAGAGTTCGGCGGAATTGCCACAATCAAGGATACAAAGAAGAAGCGTGAGGTTATCGTTACAAACAACGAGACAGGCGAGACAAAGGCTTACCTCATTCCTTACGGCTCACGTATCAAGGTTGTAGACGGACAGGAGCTTGAGGCCGGCGACGAGCTTACAGAGGGTTCTGTAAATCCACACGATATCCTCAAGATTAAGGGCGTTCGTGCGGTTCAGGATTACATGCTCCGCGAGGTACAGCGTGTTTACCGTTTACAGGGTGTTGAGATTAACGATAAGCATGTCGAGGTTATAGTTCGTCAGTGCTTACAGAAGATCCGCGTAGAGGAGCCGGGAGATTCAGATTTACTTCCGGGCAGCATGGTTGATGCCCTTGACTTCTTAGAGCTCAACGAGAAGCTTGAGGAAGAGGGCAAGGAGCTTGCAGTTGGCTCACAGGTATTACTTGGAATCACAAAGGCATCTCTTGCAACCAACTCATTCCTGTCAGCAGCTTCATTCCAGGAGACCACAAAGGTTCTTACTGAGGCAGCAATCAAGGGCAAGGTTGATCCGCTTATCGGTATGAAGGAGAACGTAATCATCGGTAAGCTCATCCCGGCAGGAACAGGTATGAAGATTTATCGTAACATCAAGCTTGACAGCGATGTAAACGATGACGATACACTTGATTTTGATGATGATGATTTTGCGGATTTCGCAGAGGAAGAGGCAGTCGGAGTCATTGATAAAGATGCTGAATCAGTTGATGAAGAATAATTACTGATGTTTGTACTTAAGCTACAGAAGCTGTTACAAACCAAAAAGAAAGAAGTCCGGGAAACCGGACTTCTTTCTTGTATTATATTGAAAACAAAATTGGTCTTGACAAAACAGACAAGGATTTGTATAATATTTTAGCGTGCATAAGATTGCACTGCTTAAAATAAAACAGGAGGTGAAAATAATGCCAACATTTAACCAGTTAGTAAGAAAAGGACGTCAGACATCTGTAAAGAAGTCTACAGCACCAGCTCTTCAGAGAAGCTTTAACTCTCTCCAGAAGAAGCCAATCAACACTTCTTCTCCACAGAAGCGTGGTGTATGTACAGCTGTTAAGACAGCTACTCCTAAGAAGCCTAACTCAGCTCTTAGAAAGATCGCCAGAGTTCGTCTTTCAAACGGAATCGAAGTAACTTCATACATTCCTGGTGAGGGACACAACTTACAGGAGCATAGCGTTGTTCTGATTCGTGGTGGCCGTGTTAAGGATTTACCAGGTACACGTTACCATATCATCCGTGGTACATTAGATACTGCAGGTGTTGCAAACAGAAAACAGGCCCGCTCTAAGTACGGCGCAAAGAGACCAAAAGCTGCTAAATAATTTAGCAACATTGTGTATCACAAACAGAACTAAAGTAGGTTAGTGTTGGGATTAGACCTGCAGATGCAGGATTTCACTTTATGAATACAATTCCGCACGAACACATTAGAGAGACACATGTGAGTACCGATGAATTAATCCACAAATATCATGATTAAGGAGGGAAGTAACGTGCCACGTAAAGGACATACTCAGAAAAGAGACGTATTAGCAGATCCAATGTACAACAGCAAAGTAGTTACAAAGCTTGTTAACAGCATTATGTTAGACGGTAAGAAAGGCGTAGCTCAGAAGATTGTATACGGAGCATTTGCTACAGTAGAAGAGAAGACAGGAAGACCAGCTCTTGAAGTATTCGAAGAGGCTATGAACAATGTAATGCCAGCTCTCGAAGTAAAAGCAAGACGTATCGGTGGTGCCACATATCAGGTACCAATCGAGGTTCGCCCTGATCGTCGTCAGGCTTTAGGCCTTCGTTGGTTAACAGCATTCTCACGTGCCAGAGGAGAGAAAACTCAGGCTGAGAGATTAGCTAACGAGATCATGGATGCAGCTAACAACACAGGCGCATCTGTTAAGAGAAAAGAAGATATGCACAAGATGGCAGAGGCAAACAAGGCATTCGCACATTACAGATTCTAGTTTCTGTAAGAAGCTTACAGCTTTGCTTTTGATTCATGCAGCGGACCGGATTTGTAACAGAGTCCGGTTGTGCATAGGACACTAAATATAGGAGGAAAAAACCTTGGCTGGAAGAGAATATCCACTTGAGAGAACCAGAAATATTGGAATCATGGCTCATATCGATGCTGGTAAAACAACACTGACAGAGCGTATTCTTTATTATACTGGTATTAACTATAAAATCGGTGATACTCATGAAGGTACTGCTACCATGGACTGGATGGAGCAGGAGCAGGAAAGAGGTATCACAATTACTTCAGCCGCTACAACATGTCACTGGACAGAAGAAGAGTTCACAAAGCCGAAAAAGGGCGCTCTTGAGCATCGTATCAACATCATCGATACTCCTGGACACGTAGACTTTACAGTAGAGGTTGAGCGTTCACTCCGTGTATTGGACGGCGCCGTTGGTGTCTTCTGTGCAAAGGGTGGTGTTGAGCCTCAGTCAGAGAACGTATGGCGTCAGGCTGATACCTACAATGTACCTCGTATGGCATTCATCAATAAGATGGATATCTTAGGTGCAAACTTCTACGGAGCTGTTGACCAGATCCGTACAAGATTAGGAAAAAATGCTATCGTACTTCAGTTACCAATCGGTAAAGAAGATGATTTCAAGGGAATCATTGATCTGTTCGAGATGAAAGCATATATCTACAACGATGAGAAGGGTGATAACATCACTGTTACAGATGATCTTGGAGATATGGCTGATCAGGCAGCAGAGTATCGTACAGAACTCATTGAGAAGATCTGTGAGTTAGATGACGATTTAATGATGCAGTACCTTGAGGGCGAAGAGCCATCCGTTGATGATATGAAGAAGGTTCTTCGTAAAGGAACATGTGAGTGTACGGCAGTGCCTGTTTGCTGTGGTTCTGCATACAGAAACAAGGGTGTTCAGAAGTTACTGGATGCTATTATCGAATATATGCCAGCTCCAACAGACATCCCTGCAATCAAGGGTGTTGATCTGGATGGCAACGAGATCGAGAGACATTCATCTGATGATGAGCCTTTCGCAGCTCTTGCATTCAAGATTATGGCAGATCCATTCGTAGGAAAACTTGCTTACTTCCGTGTTTATTCCGGAACATGTAAGTCTGGTTCTTACGTGTTAAATGCAACAAAGGATAAGAAGGAACGTGTTGGACGTATTCTTCAGATGCATGCAAACAAGAGACAGGAGTTAGACATTGTTTACTCTGGTGATATCGCAGCAGCAGTTGGATTTAAGTTCACTACTACCGGTGATACCATCTGTGATGAGCAGCATCCGGTTATCCTTGAGTCTATGGAATTCCCAGAGCCAGTTATCGAGCTCGCAATTGAGCCTAAAACAAAAGCTGGACAGGGCAAGTTAGGTGAAGCATTAGCAAAACTTGCTGAAGAAGATCCTACATTCCGTGCACATACAGATCAGGAAACTGGTCAGACAATCATTGCCGGAATGGGTGAGTTACATCTGGAGATCATCGTTGACCGTCTGCTTCGTGAGTTCAAGGTAGAAGCAAACGTAGGTGCTCCTCAGGTAGCATACAAAGAGACATTTACAAAGGCTGTTGATCAGGAATACAAGTACGCTAAGCAGTCCGGTGGTCGTGGACAGTACGGACATTGTAAGGTACGTTTCGAGCCGATGGATGCCAACGGAGAAGAACTGTTCAAGTTCGATTCCGAGGTTGTCGGTGGTGCTATTCCGAAGGAATACATCCCAGCAATCGGTGAAGGTATTGAGGAAGCTACAAAGGCTGGTTCTCTTGGCGGATTCCCTGTTGTAGGTATCCATGCTACCGTATATGACGGATCTTACCATGAAGTCGATTCTTCCGAGATGGCATTCCATATTGCCGGATCTATGTGTTTCAAGGAAGCTATGGCTAAGGCAGCTCCAGTATTACTTGAGCCTATCATGAAAGTTGAGATTACTATGCCGGAAGAGTACATGGGAGATGTTATCGGTGACGTTAACTCCCGTCGTGGACGTATCGAAGGTATGGATGATCTGGGCGGCGGTAAGATTGTACACGCTTATGTACCACTTGCTGAGATGTTCGGATACTCAACAGACTTACGTTCTAAGACACAGGGTCGTGGTAACTACTCTATGTTCTTCGAGAAGTATGAGCCAGTTCCAAAGAACGTACAGGAGAAGCTTCTGTCTAATAAGGCAAAATAATAGAAAAAGCTTGAAATATAGCTGATTATTCGCTATAATCGAGTTAGTCGGTTTGACAACCTAAAACCATAAAAACAAGCCCAAAACTGGGCATAAAATGAAGGAGGACATTTCAAAATGGCAAAGGCTAAATTTGAAAGAACAAAACCACATTGTAATATTGGTACCATCGGTCACGTAGATCATGGTAAAACAACTTTAACAGCAGCTATTACAGCAGTATTAGCAGCTCGTGTCGCTGGTAACACAGCTACAGATTTCGCTAACATTGATAAGGCTCCAGAGGAGAGAGAGCGTGGAATCACAATTTCTACAGCTCACGTTGAGTATGAGACAGAGAAGAGACATTACGCACACGTTGACTGTCCTGGACATGCTGACTACGTAAAGAACATGATCACTGGTGCAGCTCAGATGGATGGTGCTATCCTCGTTGTTGCTGCTACTGATGGTGTTATGGCTCAGACAAAGGAGCACATCCTCCTTTCTCGTCAGGTAGGTGTTCCTTACATCATCGTATTCCTTAACAAGTGTGATATGGTTGACGACCCAGAGCTTATCGAGCTCGTAGAGATGGAAGTTACAGAGCAGCTTGAGGAGTACGGATTCAATGATTGCCCAATCATCCAGGGATCAGCTCTTAAGGCTCTTGAGGATCCAATGGGACCTTGGGGAGACAAGATCATGGAGCTTATGGATACTGTTGATTCTTATATCCCAGATCCAGAGCGTGATACAGATAAGCCATTCCTTATGCCAGTAGAGGACGTATTCACAATCACAGGTCGTGGTACTGTTGCAACTGGTAGAGTAGAGCGTGGTACATTACATCTGAACGACGAACTTGAAATCCTTGGTGTTAAGGAAGATGTTCTTAAGACAGTTGTAACTGGTATCGAGATGTTCCGTAAGCAGTTAGACGAGGCTATGGCTGGTGATAACATCGGTGCATTACTTCGTGGAGTAAACCGTGACCAGATCGTTCGTGGACAGGTTCTTGCTAAGCCAGGTACTGTAACTTGCCATCACAAGTTCACAGCTCAGGTTTACGTTTTAACAAAGGATGAAGGTGGACGTCATACTCCATTCTTCAACAACTATCGTCCACAGTTCTACTTCAGAACAACAGACGTAACAGGTGTTTGCGAGCTTCCAGCAGGAACAGAGATGTGCATGCCTGGTGATAACGTAGAGATGACAATCGAGCTGATTCATCCAGTAGCTATGGAGCAGGGTCTTACATTCGCTATCCGTGAAGGTGGACGTACAGTAGGTTCTGGTCGTGTTGCTACAATCATCGAGTAATTATAAATTGCTTAAAATTAAGGGTTCCCATTATTGGGAGCCCTTTTTTGGTACCATTGCAGCTCTTTCATGATAGCATCCGGCATTGTTATGGTTCTTATGCCGTTGGTTGTCTTTTTGTGGGGACAGAATGCCACTTTTTGGAAAGAGTTATGCGGATATGTTATGGTATTGGACGTAAAATTGATATTAGAAGGTGTGAGCGCGAGCAATTCACCAAACTACATACCGGAATAAAACAGAAGCTGCAGAGCAGTGTGTGCAGTTGGATTATCTACCAGGGCAATGAAGTGGTTGTACTGATCGAGCGTTTAGAAGAAGAAAAGACAATAGTAACGACATTTAGAAATTATGCAGAGGTAAAGAAAGCATGAATGGAAGATTACACCGTGGCTCGTGTGACAACCGGGATCAATACGGAGAAAACGGACATTTTAATTTCTGTAGGAAACTTTGGCTTTGCATAAGTTGGATCTATTCTTCGGATATATCATAGTCAGTGG
>OHBQ01000633.1_pt1 | contig 13313 bp, 13 predicted proteins | sample 1577401 | NCBI WGS metagenome assembly OHBQ01 (sample SAMEA3879581, study PRJEB24766) | human gut metagenome | biome: human-associated habitat; feature: feces | place: USA | collected 1985/1987
GAGCTGTTCGATCTCCCGGTCGATTTCCAGTCTGCGTTTCTCGCATTGAGCCTGATACAATCGGTAACGCGAAACGATGTGTTCAATCGTATTCATATCATTGTCAATTTTAATGTAATGTTATCCGTACCAACTGCACCGCAGGGGCTGCCCGTCCCATTTCCATGCAGTGCGGCAGGAGTCGATGCGGATATAATTTTTCGACAGACGGTGCGTATGGGTCTTGCCCTTGAAAACATCGGGCAGCGGGACAGTCGTTCCGCACATATAGCCGTCCTCGGTAGTTCGCTGGTCGAGCTGCCGCAGGTCTACCGCGCTGCCGCGGATCGCCATGACCTGATAGAAGTCGATATTGGTCTGCTCCCAGCCCCACGACGAGTAGAGGATCTCGCCGACACGGAGCGATTCGCGGAACGCCGTGGCAGCCTTTTCCTGCGCCTCGTCATGGCGGCGGAAGCGCTCGGCCTCCTGCCGGATACGCTCCATTGCCTTATCGTATTCCTCCGGGGTGTGGGCCCTGTAAACATACCGGGGACGCTTCATCCCCGGCGTCCATGCCGCGATGCAGCGGCCGTTGCGACCCTGAAACCGGACCAGCGAGATATTATAGACTAATTCGGGGGCAAAACCCGTTCCCTGAGCGAGACGCTCGGCGTTTTTGTTGATACGATAGGTTTTCATCGGATTTCGGATTTGGGGTCGTTATTCGTTTCTTCTTCGACGATACGGAAATTGTCGGGATTCCATCCCTTGATGACCAGCGCGGCCTGTGCTTCGAGAACGCTCTGGAAGATGCGGCGCTTCTGCCACGATAAACAGATAAGTCCGGCGGAAATACGCCGCACGGAGCATCTTTGATATTCGAGGTGGCAGCGGCACGGGACAGGCCGGTAATGCAGGAAGCCGCGCATGCGCAGCAGCAACGTATGCTCGTAGGCTTTGTCTTCACGGCAGCGCGCCCATGCTTCGTATTTGTCCAGCCGGTCGGTAATCAGGGCATACTCGACAGCCCGTGAATAGCGGTTCCAGCCTTGCCAACAGCCCTTGAAGAAGAGCGACAAGAACTCCAGTTCGAGTGTCGGACGGCCCTTTGTGCGGAGCATCCGGGTCAGCTCTTCGATCTCGTCGTAGCGGAAATTGAGCGGACGGATGTTGTTCGCCGCCATGCATACCATCACCCGCTGATCGGGTGTTATCGTAATGCGTTTTACAATCATGTGACTCATAGAAATAGATAATTAAGATGTTGGTTCCTTATGGAAAAAGTCCGGACGGACATAGTAGCAGATGGTCGTGTGCCGCTCGTGGTCTTTGACGAGTTTTACCAGCTGCGGAGCGTTGTAAATGCGCCGCTGCGAGACGGGAGCATCGAGTGCATCCCACTCCGCCTGCGTTACGGCCTTCTGTTCGTCCCGGTAGCACCAGAGAATAATCCGGTTCGGCACCGGCGCCCGGAAGAGCTTGCCCTCATAGTCCGCTACAAACTGCACCAGTTCCTCGTCCGAGCCGAACGAGATACACGCGCCGCGGTAGAGGTCGCCATCCGTTCGCTCCGGGAATCGGTACAGGTCGAGTTTGCGCCAATGCTTCGTCGTGAAATCCCCGTAGAGCGGATTCGCCTCTTTGTATTCCCATACGCTCACACATGCTTCGAAGCGGACGGCTCCGTTACCGCAGGGCCCGTCATGGCCCCAGATTTGGAACTCCACACGCGCCGTTCCAGCGTAGCGGGTGTCGGAAGTGCTAATATCGACGAGCGGCCCTCCGCCGGCCACGCACCACACACCGTCATCCGTCGGGGCGACGAACGGAATGAACGACACGACATGCACCGCCAGCGTGCCGTCGTCATTCACGCGGTCGATGCGGGCATCTTCCGAATAATCTCCGGCACGGGATGTATAGAGTATCCGATCCCCGGCTTTCGGAACTTGCGCAGAACGGGTGTTCCCGATGTGCATCACAAGGGCGTTTACGCGGTCTGCGTCCGCTTGTGTCAGGTGGTGTTCGGCGTCGTATGCAGCGTTCAGCGGCTGCAACGTCGCCACGCTATAAGGCTTACTTTTAATCTGTATCATAATCGGATAAAACAAAAGCGCCCTGCAACCTCTCGGTCGCAGGGCTCGGTTTGACAATGGTTGTATCTCAGGCCGCCTCGGCGGGTGTTTCTTCCTCGATCACAGGCTCTGCATCTTCCAGCCTCTCGGAGATCATCCGCACGGCCCGGTTCACGTCCGTGAGGATGTCGAACAGGTAGGTCGGCGCTTTCTGCAGTTCCTCCAGCCAGCCTTTCAGGTAGGCGGCATTCTCCTCGCGGGGCGTCGTGGCAAAGCCCAGCAGCGCCCCGCATAAGGCAGCCGAAAGTTCGGCAATCAGCTCCTCGCGGGCATAGTCCGCATCACCTCGTTGAGAGCCGAACTTCCGGCCGAGGCGCTCCTGTGTACCACTCGAATGGCTCATTTCGTGCAGGAGCGTTCCGTAAAATTCCGCACCGGAAGGGAACTGGTCCTTCAGCGGGCAGGTGATCCGATCGAGCGACGGGGAGTAGAACGCCCGATCTCCGTACTCGAGCCGAATGGGGCAGAGCCACGACTGCCGCTCCAGCATCCGGTCCATAGGGCCGCACGTCAGACCGTCCGAATAGTCTTTCGGTTCGGTCGATGTCGTAAGCTGCGCATAGCGTTCCGGCTGCTGCTCCTGCATGTCCGTCTGGTCGAGGTTGAAGACCGGGTAATAGCGCATGACGGGAATCAGGTCGTAGTGTTTCTGCTGCTCTTTAGGCAGGCGGTAGTATTCCGCCAATTCGATCTTCTTGCGGGTCTCTTTATGGCGGACGTACATCTTCCAGAAATAGACCGGAAAGGCGTCCGAGCCCTTGCGGATATTCAGCCTCTCTTCCTTGGCCTGCCGAAAGGTCATAAAGACGGGCGTACGGTAGTCCATGATCTCCGAGAGGAACAACAGCATAAGCACGTTGCCCGCGCGGTAAGGCGTGCCGCGCAGGTTGCGCGGAAGGCCGTGCGTCATATCGGCGATCCACGGCTTCTGCCAGTCGCCGGTGAGCGTTTCCATTTTCTTTATCACGAGCTCCGTCAGCCGCGGAGCGATCGTGTCGATAATCGTTTGATTCATAGTCGTAGGGTTTTAAGGAATAAATCACTCTTCTGATCGGGTCGCTTGCCGCCAGATGCGGATCTTCTCATCGTTCGTCTTGCCGCTCCACCACATGTTACAGGTGTCGTGGAAAGCCTTGCGATCATTTTTCAAGCTAAAATTCTCCGGATTCAGGCCGGTGATAATCGCCCGATCCTCTGCTGTCGTACCATGCTCCCACCACGGCTCGACCGTATCGGAAATCAATTCGCTCTCGCGTACCTGCCAGGTATGCTCCGAGCACTCGTTACACCATAGGTCCTCCCGATCGGGGACAGCTGGTATAATCTGGTCCGTATTGCTGTCTACCCATGTCAGATAAGACACTTCGAGCGAACCGCACTCTTCACAACGCCACGGATCGGCAGGCATCCCTTTCATTGGTTTTTCCGGGATGGAATTCTGTTGCAAAAGTTCCGAATCATTATTTCCCATAGTCGTAATAATGAAAAGACGGAGCAGGCATGACCTGCTCCGTCGGTTGGACATCAGGTTTGCGTTGTAGTTATGCCGCCATTTTCATCTCTTCGGGCATCCGGGTATCGGGTTCGATATCCGGGTCCGCGGGAATCACCGTCGGCAGCTCCTGCGGCTGAATCTCATCCGGCTGCATTTCCGGCTCTTCGGGCTGCTGCTCCGGTTCGAAATCCGGAGCTTCCGCAATGCTCGCTTCCATGTCGGCAGCTTCCGCCTGCGCCGTCAGATCGTCGATCTGCTCCTGCAGGCGAGCCTTGCGCTTCTCGTAGGTCTTCAGGTACTCCTGCTGCACGCTCTGGCTCTGCTCCGCGAAGTTCAGGTCTGCAAAGCGGCACAGGAGCTTCGTGGCAACCGTATCGTCCGTGCAGTTGTAGTCCGGAGCGCTGCTCTGGAAAAAGTTCATCAGGAACTGCCGTATCAGTGCCGCCTGCTGCTTGGCCGTGATGCGTCCTGCGGCGGCCAACTGCTCCTGATCGGTCAGCCATGTGCCTTCTTTAGGTCTGATGCCGCACTGCCGGAGCCGCGTATCACTGCCCACACGCTGCATCACGGCATAGTAGAACATCTGCCGCTCCTCTTTCTGCAGCGGCTTGTTCGAGACCTTCACATCGCGGAAAGCATGTTTCAGATCGGCCGTGATATGCTCGTAACAGATCTGGCGGTTGCGTCGGTCCTGCTGTTTGAGCGCCTCCAGCGGCGAGGGCGGCACGACCGCTACGTGTACCGTATGTCCGCCCTGCCCGTCATCCACCGTCACTTCCTGCTCTTCATCGTCGATCGCCTCGTAACGGAACTCGATGTCGAGGCTGCGGATAACGGCATATTTGCGGACCCGGCCTTCCGAAACGTCGAACTCCAGCTGTTGCGTCTGTTCGGCGAACTCGGCCATTTCGGCCTCGTATTCCAGACGGGCTTCGGCGAAATCCTCCTCCGATTCATACTCGTCGGCCTGCGGCTCCTCGGGCATTTGGGGAGCCGTATCGTAATAATTGATGTAGTATTCCAGCTCCTCGACATGGTAACCCTCCTTTTCAAGGGCCTCGAGGACCGCCACGGGCGTATCTCCGGCTGTGGCGAGCGTCGTACGGGGATCATCTTTCAGCAGCTTCAGCGCTTTCTGCACGAGGAACTCCTCGTTCTTGCGGATCATGCACTCACGGTTCTGGCAGCCGGCGCAGCCCCCTGCACATTCGTCCCGGAACAGCACCTGATTGGCCGTGTTGTGCTGGCACGCGAGGCACTCCGTCTTATCGAAGTTGTAGCTTTCCAGCTTGGTCATGTAGCGCTCATAGAGCCGTCGGGCGATGTCCTTGATCCGCGCCGTCTTCCACGAGTTGTAACACCCCTCGGCGAAATGATCGTTGTAGACCTCCTGCTGGATCTCCGCGGGGTATTTGGCGATCTCAGCGGCGACGCCTACCGAAATCTCTTCCTTGTCGAGCTGCGCGGCCAGAGCGTCGATCAGCCCGCACAGTTTCAATCGCGAGCGGATGTAGGCTTCCGACTTGCCGAACTTGCACACCAGCGACTCGATGGTATGGCGCCCCGACTGGATGGCCTTGTTATAGGCCGTGGCCTCCTCGCGCGGTTTCACGTCCTCGCGCTGCAGGTTCTCCGTGATGGCAGCATCCTCGGCTTCGGCGTCCGTGAGATTCCGGACAAGGGCCGGAATGTAATTCAGCCCCGCCATTGCGGCCGCCCAATAGCGGCGCTCGCCGTAGACGATCTCGAAGCCCTCGTCCTTGGGACGCACGCAGATCGGTTGCAGCACACCCGACTGCCGGATGCTCTCGGAAAGCTCCAGCAACGTCTCTTCTCGAAAATCCTTGCGGGGGTTATAGTCGCTGTTGACGATCTTGTTCAGGTCCAGAAGCTGAACCTGCGGCCCCTCTTGTCTCGCTGCCGCCGTTGGGGCAGCCGAAGCCTGTACCTCGGCACCCGAATCCTGCGTTGCGGCAGTTTCAGCGGGGCTCTGTCCCTGCATTTCCGGAGTAACAGCGACCGGAGCGATTGCCGCCGCAGCTGCACCTTTGCCGCTCTTCTTCGATTTCGAATCTGATTTCATAGTCTGCATAACATCGAACAGTTTTTACCGTGTGTCTCACGTCTTTGACGCCCGCACAATCTTTATCGTATTTGGATTGCGCAAGCAATAAACAATATGTTATGAGGCTTTTTATCCCGAATGGATCGGTTGCCTCGGGAAGGTTCATAAGCCCGAGGCGCAGGTGCAGGGAAGGAAAAATACCGCAGCTGCGGCGAGGATGATTTTTCCGACCCGGAGCCGGAGAGGGACGCAAAGCGGACCGTCCCGGGCTTATCTTTCCCGACGGCAACCGAGAGAAAAAGTATATTTGCAAAAAATAATTCGGAGATAAAAAAGGTGTAATCCATGTATCAGCAATGCACATAAGTGAAATTGTATTTGGATGGCATTTCTTTTTTATCTATTTTCAAAGACAGATATCGGAGATAGATATGGCAATTTACAGATTCGAGAATTAGATATGGTGACGTTGAGAATCCAGACAATATTATTTTTATTATTGAGTTGTATTGGGTGTGTGCAAGAGCCCGGACAACTCCACGCGCATTTGCAAGCGGCGGCGACACTCATACGGGAAGAGCCGGACAGCGCGCTCACCATCCTTCGGGGAATCGATCCGGAAAGTATTACCCGAAAAGCCACACAGGCCAGATATGCGCTGCTGTATTCGCAGGCGCTCGATAAAAATTATATCGATTCAGACAATGATTCGTTGCTGCAGATTGCATATCGCTATTATAACAAGCGTATCTATGCCGATTCTATTCTGTTCTTGGTCAATTATCATTATGGTCGTATCTACCAAAATGTCAGAGATTTGCAGCAGGCCATCCATCACTATCTGACAGCGGAAAAGTATGCCCTCTCAGCCCATGAACATTATTATCTGGGATTGGTATATACCCGTATCGGAGAAGTTTATTCCGAGCAAATGAATTACAGAGGAATGTTGGAGTATTATCAAAAGGCATATAATGCATGGAACAGATTACCCAATCCAATATTTCAGAACAGTGCGATGCTTAATATCGCAAATGCATATTCCAGCTTAGGGGATAATGGAAATGCTGTGAAATTCTATGTTTCAGCATTAAATCTGGCAAGAAAGTACAAGGATGAGAGTATCATTGCGGCATGTTTAAGTAATTTAGGAACCATATATGTAAACGAAGGTGATTATTCCGAAGCCTTACGAGCCGTCCAGGAAATAGAGCAACTGTTTCCCAATGACTTGTCGATTTACGAATACATAATATTAGCCAAAGCATATTATCTACAACATCAAATCGACAGTGCGCGGTATTACTTCAACATTGCTTCAGGGCTGACGGCAGATATTCGGGAGGATGCACAACTCACATATTTATCCTTGCAGATTGAATTGGCCGCCGGAAATTCGACAAAAGCGGCGGATTTAATTAATGAATATGTCCGATTAAGTGACTCTGTATCACGAATGGTAATATCTCAGTCCGCAACAGTTGCCGAGGGGAGATTTTATAAAGAACAGACTGCTTTTGCAAGATATCGTCTGCAAGTTCGCACCTTCATGGAAATAATTGCCGGAGTCTTAATAGTCATAGTCGCAGGATTACTGATCTACTTCTATCGACAGCGTATGAAACGTAAGCAGGAACAAATGGAACGTTATATGTCGGTTATCGATAATATTCGGGCATCCAAAGACCGTATCATCGAACGTCTTACTGACAAAGAAGGACAGTTGAAGGAATTGGTATTATCTCGTTTCGAGATACTCGATCAGTTGGGCCGGGCTTTTTATGAACGAACGAATACTAAAGCGCAGCAAGAGGCTATTTACAAGCAGGTGAAAACCTTTTTTACAAATCTTTCATCTGATCCCGCGACCAAGCGCGATTTGGAAATGATTGTTAATACGGTAAATGAAGATATCGTTATAAAATTACGGGATCAATTTCCGAAACTCAAGCCTGCTGATATAGACCTGCTCTGTTATATGTATGCCGGATTCTCAACACAAATTATCAGCGTGTTAATGAATGATTCGGTGACTAACATATATACGCGGAAATCGAGATTAAAAACCCGTATTAGCATGTCTGAAGCTCCCGACAAAGAGTTTTTTATCCAAAAATTACCATAAGGCGCTGAACAATAAGCTAATATAAACCATCGCATTGAGCTATAAGTGAAAGAGGCTGATAGATAGCACATTAATACACTCCACGAAAGGCTGAAAGATTTTCATAAATCCTTCAGCTTTTATTTTGCTGTATATTAAACTATTACAAATCCGTGATGAAAGATTTTAGCGTTGCATTTTTTATCCTCGAACCGCCCTTGTGGTCTAATTTTGTAATCATAAAACCTACATAATTGTTGATTATGAACAAATTCATTTTACTGATTACACTCTGCAGCTTTGGAACAGGAGCCTGGCTGGAGGGCAATGCGCAATCGAAGCAGCCGAAAATCCATTCTGTTTATTTGGAAAAAAAGCGGACAGATAAGGGGGTTCGTAGCATCAAGTTACCTCTTAACGTAGAATTTACTGCGGACGGTAACAATATGACGCTCTATTCCCCCGAAAATTGTGATATGGCGTATATTACGATTTCTGGTGAAAATGGAGACTATTTGACGGATATGGTTGTCTTCACCAACAAGGCCGCCACACTCGACGTATCGGATCTGGGGGTGAGCTCCTATCAAATCACAGTTGAGTTTGAGTCCGGAGCGATTTATGACGGAGGATTCGAATTTTTGGGTCGGTAGATCCTGTTTCGCTTGTCAATCAACGGGAACTTGTCTTAACTCAAAGGAGTCGCCAAAGTAGGACTGGCGAGGTGTCCTACGAATATTAACCCAAAATTTCATTCTTATGAGATGTCCATTAGGTACTACTGCTAAGACGGGGCAGAATTGCCCTGAAAGTGGTGTGTGGGCAGTTGTAGGGTATCCTACGACCACTGCTCCTATTGCTAAAGGCAATACCATGCCGCCTTATTCAGGTAAAGCAGTGACTTGGAAATTGATCCAATACGCTTAATTTCCAATGGTCGCGGAGGCGAGATTTATTTCGCCTCCTTTTTTGTCTAACTGAATCTTTTTTATTATTTTAGAAAACGTATAATATGCTGGATCTTTCAACTTAACAAAAAGGCGGCTATATACGATTTTCATTATTCCGGGAATTAGCCGGTTTGACATCATTTGCTGATTCGTCCAGCTGAAACTGCGTTCGGCGGCAAGGACAATCGCGTTGCTGTAGATTGCCGAATCGTCACTGCAGAAACGGAGTTTACTCCGGAAACTCTTCGGAGAGGTTGAGTCTGCTCCCGCAGAGCGGCCAATCGGTGTTTGCAGCCATTGATGGAAATCGCATATACAATGCCGATTAAAAGTTACTGTTATGTCCATACAACCATTATTCGATCTCACGGGCAAGGTGGCCGTCGTCACCGGCGGCGGCAACGGTATCGGCCGTGCCTGCTGCGAACTGCTTGCCGAAGCGGGAGCCACCGTCGTGGTAAGCAACCGTACGCCCGAAACCGGCGAAGCCGTGGCGCAGGCCATCCGCGACAAAGGAGGCAAGGCCCTTGCCATCGCATGCGACGTACTCGACGACCGGGCGCTGGAGCATCTGGTCGAGCGCACCGTCGAGGAATTCGGGGCGATACACATTCTCGTAAACAACGCCGGCGGCGGCCGGGGCGGTCACGAAAATCCGTTCGAACTCAGCGCCGAAGAGTTCGAGGCGATTTTTCGTCTCAATGTCTTCAGCGCGTGGAAACTCTGCAAACTCGTGGTGCCCCACATGGCCCGGGCAGGTTACGGCAGCATCGTCAACATTACCTCGATGGCCAGCATCAACAAAAGCCCGAACATGAGCGCCTACGCCTCGTCGAAAGCGGCGCTCAACCACATGACAGCCAACCTGGCATTCGACTTCGGGCCGATGAACGTGCGCATCAACTGTGTCGGTCCGGGCGCCACGCGCACGCGGGCCCTTTCGACGGTACTGACGCCCGAGATCGAGAGCCGCATGCTGGCCCACACGCCGATTCACCGGCTCGGCGAACCGTCCGACATCGCGGGTGCCGTGCTCTACTTCGCCGCTCCGGTCTCCGAATGGGTCAGCGGCCAGGTGCTTTTCGTTAACGGCGGCGGCGTGCAGACGCTCGACTGACAGGTGGGTAAATTTGTTGAAGAGGGTATAACATCAGCAGCTATAAACAACAATGAAACAGCAACTTTACTGATTATTGACCACAAGAAGGGAACGTTCGAAGAAGTGTGTATAATTTTATTGGATTTCAATAGAAACTTACGCACCATAACGAAGGTACAAATTTTATTAAACACGGAGAATAAACAACAGATTACAAAGTACTATGAATATCGAAGAATTTTATGCGGAAACAGTGGCCAGTCTTCCGATAATACGGCAAAACAATGATTTCAGAAAGGACCTTGAGATGGCCCTGAATACCTATTCAGAACGAGTTACCCAAATAGACATTGCACATTTTGCCAGTGAGGAGGAAAGAGAAAATATAATCACAAGTATCAATGCCTTATCAGATACAATAAAGAAAGTTGTTAATCTGTATTATGATGGGCGACGGGCCAACGCGCTACAAGTTTTTCGAGATCAGATGGAGTGTCCCAACGGGCTTTTTGAAAATATCGGAATACATTCGATAGAAAAAATAACCCACTTTAAGGAGAAAGATGCACAAGGCAAGGTTACTATTCAGGAAAGGCCGACTGTATGGTTCCGGGCACGAGTATTCGAAGATAAGCAAAGTCATTCTTTCCGCGAAATGTTCCATATTCCATTGGATAAACGAGAGAGTGTTAAAACACAGCGGTACAGTGCACAGGGTTATCCATGTCTGTATCTGGGCAATACCGTATATTCTTGTTGGGAAGAAATGCACCGCAAACGTTTCGATGAATTGAGGTTTTCCGGATTTAAAGTGCGTCATACATTCGATGTATATGATTTGCGCATTCCGAAACGATCTGATTTTATTGAACCTAATTTTGAGAAGACACTATTGCGTATGCCGCTTATTATCTCAAGTATGGTTCAAGTAAAAAATCCAGAAGATCCATTCAAACCCGAATACATTATTCCTCAATTATTAATCGAAACAATTATTTGTAGAAATCGGGAAAAATGGAAAAATACAACTGGCCCTTGTGATATGCCATGGGGTATTATCTACACTTCAACACATATCAACCATGATTTTCCTTATGGGGTTGACCATTTGGAAAATATTGCCATCCCGGTAATTGCCAGCGATGATAAATGCAATTACTGTGAAGTGCTCGCATCTCTATTTGATATTTCCACACCACTATGTTTAGAATACGAATCATTAAAAGATAATAATGTATATTTAAGTTGGGGAATTACTGCTGAAATGTCTCAAGAGGAACAAATCAGGACTCAATATGGACAATCAAAAATGGGATTCTTAGAGGGGCGTATCAGGGGTGCTGGAGAATTCCAAACGCTCGACCATTTCGTTATTAACGTTCCATTATCAGGTGTAGTTATAGGGCAAGATGGAGCCTCACAACGTGTTGAAATCAGGGCAAGTGGTCCTTGGACCTTTGAGACAGAAGAACTGGTAGACGAAAACCCGGAAGGTCTGCGGGAACGCATTGAGGCAGAAAATCCGTAGAGTTTAGCGGCAACCTAGGAGGAATTGTTGGTAATGACAATAAAAGAGGCCGCAATGACGCGCATAGAACGGGAAAAAGAGACGATCCGGCAGATGATCGGATTGTACTGCCGGCACAAAGAAGGTAACAGGGAGTTGTGCGATGAATGCCGCAGTTTATTGGAGTATGCCTGCAAGCGTCTGGAGCATTGCCGTTACGGGAATCAGAAAAGCGCCTGCAAAGACTGTCCGACGCACTGTTATGCTCCGGCCCACCGGGAGAAGATCCGCGAAGTGATGCGCTATGCCGGACCGCGTATGCTGTTATATCATCCCGTTGCAACCCTTCGGCACATGTTCAGAGCCGCAGCCCGTTCGAAAAAAGACATTGTGGGTTGATAAAATTTACCAGAAATCTCTCTCCCGATCTATTGGTCGGGAGAGAGATACCCAACAAAAGAATCATACTCCCAAAGGCGTTACAATCGTTCCAGTACAACGATCTCCGCCCGGCATGCCGTTCGTGCAAACGGCTCCTGCATGGGTGTCCGGTAATGGATGATAAAATGTCGCATCGTCTCCTGTATGGCTTTGGGCCGCTGTTTGTCGATAAAACCATGCGGCAAGAGCAGGACGGCATAGTCTCCCGACCTTTGTACTTTAGTCAGCCAGTCGAAGAACGAGATGCATTCCGCCGTTTCGAAAGGAGGATTGGCGATGATATTCTCACAGCGAAAATCTATATCTTCGAACCGCATCCGCATTGCGCCTACGGTCGGATACAGCCGCTCGTAAATATCGACCAGCTCCCGATCAACATCAAAGCCGACGATTGCCGAGGGGTGTACCCCCTCGGCAATCATTGCGCGTGTCAGTTGTCCCGTGCCGCAGCAGGCATCGACAATCCGGCTGTCGTTGTCGAAATACCGCACAGCCAATGCCGCCATCTGCCGCGCCGTACGATCCGGCGTCAGGTATTGCGACAAGTATACGCCCCGACGCTTCTGACGCTCGCACATTGCCTCGTAAGACCAGTTGTCGCCCTCATAGCGGAACGGCAGTTCGCCGTGCTGCTGCAGGTAGTTGTAAATCTCTGCCAGCGTGTCGGGCCATCCTGTTTGCCGGTGTTTGTAATAGCTGTTCGTCAGCGCATAGCGCTTTGCAATTTTTTCAAAGGTTTTCATTGTATCTTCAATTTTATGGAAAAGTTATTATTCTGTCGATTTTCTTGGCCGGGTTGAATATTACACGGCTTTTAGGAATCGTCATTTCGTCTGACATTGTAGGTCGCGGCCCAGATTTCGACGGCCGACCACAGCATGTCGGCATTTACCTCGATCTTTTCGGCGATCTTCTCTATCAGGCCGCCGTCTTCTTCCGTTAGGTCGTAGCTGTGCTCGCGTATCTGTTCGACGGTCAGGGACTCGACCACATAGTAGCGGCCGTTCTCTTCGATCTGGGCGTTCAATTCATCGAGCAGCCTGCGCTGCTCGGGGGTGGCTTCGGGCAGGGTCATCTCCAGACGGCGGAGGGTATCCTGCATCTGCATACTTGTATAGTTCATGGTCAGGAATGTTTTGACAGGTACTCTTCGACGGATGTATAGCGGTCGGAAATGCTCGCGTTCTCGTTGAAACCGTTCAGGCAGTGCAGCAGGGCTTCTTCGAGGCCGGAATAGCGGCGCTCGAAGGTTTGAATGTTATCCAGACAATAAGCCTTTACCGCATACTTGAATGGGGCGCAGAGTCTTTCGTCCTCCCGCAGCAGCGTGGCGAACCAGTCGAAATGAAGCCGCAGGCGGAAGCTGTCGCTCTCGCGGGGCTTCATCAGGTGCTCCTCGTCGAGAAGCCGGTGGATGAGAGCTGGATCGAGCCACTGGTCGCACTCCCGGTACGCTTTGATACGGGCCGTGTAAGCGGCGGCATACTGCCCGATGTCCGTTTCCTTCAGGCCGTATTCTGCCGGATAAAAGTCCA
>OHBQ01000634.1_pt1 | contig 13307 bp, 6 predicted proteins | sample 1577401 | NCBI WGS metagenome assembly OHBQ01 (sample SAMEA3879581, study PRJEB24766) | human gut metagenome | biome: human-associated habitat; feature: feces | place: USA | collected 1985/1987
AGTTGGTATAGGTTGCGGGCGTATAGTCGGCAGCCGTGGCCGATACCGAGATGCAGTCCTCGGCAGCGCCCGGGAACCCGGCCTGCGGGGCGCTCTCGTTGCCGCCTGCGAAGATGGCCAGGCCGCCTTCGATCGGGCCGTTGGGCGACCCGGCGTTATGCAGGAAGTAGTCGAGGGCGTCCTTTTCCAGCGGGGCGTTCGTCGCCCACTCCTCTTCGTCCTTGAAGCCCGGCGTCCCCCATTCGTAGCTGTTGGCGCTGCCCGAGACATAGCCCCAGCTGCACTGCAGGATGACGGCGCCGTTGTCGGCCGCGTATTTGATGGCTCGGACGGTCGCCAGCGAGTTGCTGACCGTGTTGCCCGAGAATATCTGGCAGCTCATGATCTTCACGCCCGGGATGTCGCCGTTGCCGCCGGCGATCGAGCTGATGCCGATGCCGTTGTTGTTCTGCGCGGCGATTACGCCCGCTACGTGCGTGCCGTGCCCCGTGTCGTTGATGTCATCCCATGAGATGACGCCCGTCTCGAATACGAAATTGTAGCCGTAGACGTCGCCTTTGTAGCCGTTGCCGTCGTTGTCCTGCTTCGAGCGGTAAACCTCGCCTTCGTTGACCCACATGCTGTTCTTCAGGTCGGGGTGTTCGACCATGACGCCTTCGTCGAGCACGGCGACGATGATCGACTTGTCGCCCGTCGAGGATTTCCACGCCTCTTCGCACTGCACGTCGGCATCGACGATCGACTTGTCGCCGAACAGGTTGCCTCGGTTGATCAGGTGCCACTGCATCGGCAGCAGCTCGTCGTTGAAGGGATAGCCCGTATCCCCGGCGGCACGGGTCGCACGCTGCATGGCGGCGAGGGCCTCGCGGGTGAGGGGCATCGCCTTCTTGCCGGCGTTGTAGGCACGGCGGATCGTGCGGTTGAGGTTCACGTGCTGGACTTCGCCCAGGGCCGAAAGTTTCTCGGCGACCTCCTCGGCGGAGTAGTCGTCGCCGAAGCGTACGACGTACCACAGGTGCAGCTCCGATTCGCGGGTGCGCTCCTCGTTGCGGCCGTCTACGGGGAAGACGCGCTCGATCTGGTAGCCGCCCACGATGTCGAGTACCTCGTCGACCGAAAGGATGCCCGAGCGGGTGGCGGGGCCGCCGCTGCGGGTCGCTGCGGCCGTCTTGTCGAGTATCTCGCTCACGTAAGGCGAAAATTTGACGAGTATCTCCCCCGACTTGTGCTCGGCGGGGGTGTCCGGGCCCGTGCCGGGCGTCGGGAGCTCCTCGTTGGTGCAGGCGGTAAATGCCAGGAATGCAATGGCAAAAATGCCGTATAAATAGTTTTTCATCGTCTTGATTATTTGGTCGTATCCTCGTCTTCGTCTTCCGCACCGGGGTCTTTCTTGTACCCCTCATAGAATTTATAGTAGTAGTTCAGGTTGGCGGGTTCGTTGCCGAATCCGGCCGATGCGCCCGTCGCGTCCTTACCTTCCTGTGTGAATACGAGCTGGAAGGGTGACCACCAGTCGAGGGCGGGGTGGTAGAGCAGCCAGTCGGGCAGTTCGCCGGTCAGGCGGTTGAGGTTGATGGCGAAACGCTTGGTATGCGGCATCACCTTCGGGGTTCCGATCAGCGCACGGGGCAGCGTGTCGGCGTCGATGATGTCCTGTTCGGTGTATTTCTCCCAGTCGTCCATCTTGGGCAGCGGGCCCTGCAGGTAGTTGACCGAGAGTTGCAGCGTGTCGAGATCCCATTCGATCATGCGGCGCGGGAATCCTTCTTCATCGACGAGGCCGCCGTAGTTGGTTTCGACGGTGTTGCTCAGGTCATAGATATTCCTGCGCGTGTTGGCGCCCATGAGCAGCGTCCGCAGTTTCGGGAAGTTGGTCGGGTTGATCTCGTCGGGAATCTTCTGGAAGTTGTTGCTGCTCAGGTCGAGGAACTCGAGGTTCTTGAGCGCCGTGAAGTCCTTGTCCAGCGAAACCAGCCCGTAGGCGGCGATGGTGAGGCGTTTGAGCTGGGTGAGCTTGGTGATGTGCTCGCCGGTGGTGAGGTCTTTCAGGAAGGCGTTGACGTTGCTGTAGAAGTTCAGTTCGTCGGCGGCCGTCAGGTACTGCACCTCGAAAGGCAGCTCCTCCTTGGTGTTGAACATGAAGAACCGGGCGTATTTCACGCGGCCGTTCTTCTCGGGCGTGTATCCCGCCATGCCCTCCTCCCAGAGGGTGACGTCGTCCCAGTTGTCCATGCGCTCGCCGTTCTCCCACGAGCTGTTGGTTCCGAGCGTGCGTGCGATGGCCAGCAGGGCGATCGAGTCGCCGCTGCGGGTGTTCTCCTCGATGGGTTCGGCGGCACCCTGCGTGACGAGCAGGTTGTCCTGGCGGGCGAGTTCCACCTCGCGCTTGGGCTTGAACACCACGTCGGCGATACGCTCGTTGGGCTGGGAGTTGATGCTCCAGTTGAAGCGTACGGTCACCTCGCGCGGGCGGATGCCGCGGTCGAGTTCGACCTTATAGCTGTCGTATTTGAGCCAGCTTTCGGCCGAGGCGGGGACTTCGACGGCGAAGTCGACGTTGGTCTTGACCTTCACGTCGAAATGACGGGTGCCGAAGGCCGAGAAATTGGCTACGGAAACCTCTTTCTCCCCGAGCGTGATGGCGTAGTCGAAGCCCTGCTGGTCGATGGTGATCTCCTTCTTGTCCCAGGTGTTCTGTTCCTGGATGCGCACCACGCCGCGGCGGGGCGAGTCGGTCAGCGCCGAGTCGATGAGGATCCTGCACTCGGTGGTGCCGCGGCCGTTGGCCGGCGAAATGGAAATCCACGGTTCGTCGGTGGTGGCGACCCAATCCCCCGATGCCGATACTTTGATTTTGTGGCTTCCCCCTGCGGCTTCGGCCTTGATGGCGTCGCTGTCGAGCCCGAACGCGACGTTCTTGTCGGCGTCGGAGCAACTGCATAATGCGATCGAGCAGAGGATGACCGGTATGTAATTCAGTATTTTCATTGTCGTTTCTCCTTAGGTGTTATTCGAGCATTTTGTCGCAGTTCAGGATGTTCTGGGTCTTGTCGTAGATCAGGTTGTAGACACCCTGCTGCCAGTAGTAGCAGACGGCCGAGGCATCGAACGTGATGTTGGGGTTGTCGCTGATGTCGAGGTGGTAGATCAGGTAGGAGATCGTGTCCTCGATCTTGCGCAGGTCGTTCGAACCGATGTAGAACCCGCGCAGGCCCGTGTGCTGGTAGAGCCCCGTGGGCCACTCGCGCAGGCAGCGCTTACCCTCGGCATCGCGCTGGCCGCGGATGGCGTATACGGTCAGCCCGGCGCAGTTGAGCGGCCCGAACGGGAACTTGTCGAACGAGTTGTACGATATATCCAGCCCGTAAAGGTAGGGCAGCTGCTCGGCCGTGAAATCCTTGGACAGGGCCTTCAGTTTGTTGTAGGTCAGGTCGAGCGATATGAGCGCCGTCGAGTTCTTGCCGCCAAAGCTGCCCTCGGGGATTTCGTCGATGCTGCAACCGCGCAGGATGATGTAGGAAACCAGCGAATTGGTCGTGCCGAGGCATTTGGGGAACTTCGTCAGCCCGGGGTTGGCCGCCAGCGAGAAGGTCTCCACCCGCAGGCCCTTGTATTTGCCCTCCTCTTCGCCTTCGAAGCCGTCGATCTCGTTGTAGGAGAAATCCACCGATTTCATGACGTATTTGGACTTGGCCGAGAAGATGTTGGGAACCTTCTTGAGCTTGTTGTAGGTCACCGAGAAGGTCTCCGTGTCGTCCGTGCCGCAGAAGATGCCGTCGCTGTTGGCCGGGAGCGAAGTGATGTTGTTGTGGTCGAGGTAGAGCTGTTCGGGTGCGACCTCCTTGCCCAGCGGATGGAGCGTTTCGATCTGGTTCCGGGACAGGTCGAGCAGGCCGATCTTCTTCAGGTTGCTGAACGACTCGGGGATCTCCCTGAGTTTGTTGTTGGTCGCATAGAGGATCTGGAGCTTCTCCTTCGATGGGCCGTTGGCGATGGCGTCGAGCCCCTTGTATAGCTCTTCGGCCGACCATTGGGCGTTGTTGGAGATGTTGACCGAAACGAGCTCGGGCATCTGTGCGATCTCCACCGGGAAGCGGGTCATCTTCGGGCAGTTGTAGATCTCCAGGTCGGTCAGCGACTTGAGATTGGCCACTTCGGCGGGGATCTCTTCCAGCTCGCCGTTGGCGATGTTGAGGTACTCGAGCTTTTCGAGTTTGCCGATGGCCGGGTCAATCGACTTGAGGCCGTTGGTGAGCTTGCCGTGTACGACGTCGTAGGGACGGATATTGTTCTGGAGGCCGGTCTTGCGGTCGATGATCTGATCCTCGGTGAAATTCTTGTAAAGCGACGTGGCCGGGATCGAGATGCCGTGTTCGGCCAGGGCCCGGGCGATCGGCTCGGTTGCGCTCGGAGAGGCTCTTGTCGTGTGCCAGCGAGGGGTCGTATTCGAGCAGGTTGCCGTCGTTGTGCGTGCCCAGATACAACTCGACGAGCTCCGAGAGCTGGCCGATGGCTGCCGGCACGTGCCCGCGGAAGCCGAACTCGCCGATCGAGATCTTCGCCACGCGGCCGTTGGAGTGCACCTCCACGCCCGGCTGGACGCCCCACAGGTCGGGATCCTTGTTGAAATCCCAGTTGACGCCGGTGGGATAGTTTTCACCCCTGTAAGACCAGTGCTCCCCGTCGAGCGCCTTCCAGATTTCGTAAAGCGCGTAGTAGTCGCGGATATACTCGTCGGCCTCGTAGAGCGTGACGCCGACTTTGGCCTCGGTGGTCTTGTTGTCCTCGATGGTGAAATCCAGGTTCTTGGGACGCTTGTTGGTCTCCAGCAGGACTTTGTTCTTGTCGTAGGCCTGGTATTTCTCCAGGCTGTAATCGCCCGCCTTGAGCGAGAGCAGCGTGTCGCATTCGAGCGAGGAGGTCTGGTAGCCGTCCTCGATGTCCTCGGGAGCCCCGTCCTCGCGGTCGTCCCTGAAGTGGATCGAGAACTTCGCGGGGAGTTTTTCGAACGTGGTGAGCTCGTTGGTCGTCTTGTGCCTTACGGTCAGGTCGAGGAACGCGATCTCGTCGAAGGTGTACTGCCGTTCGGCGGCGCGCGTCACCACGGGCGTCTCGGTGAAGTCCGACAAGTCCTTGGAGATCGAGAAACGTACCGTACCGCGCGGCTCCACGTCGACCGTCAGGTCGTGCGACACGAGGCCGCCGGCCACGATGTCGAGCCTCTCTTCGCCCGGCATGCCGTTGTAGATCAGCTCGTCGTCGGCATTGAATAGCGAGAAGGTGATGATCTGGTATTGTCCCGTCAGCAGCCGGAGCTTCTCGCTGCGCAGCCCGAATTCGGCGCTCTGCTTGTCGGGGGCCGAGAGCGTCAGCGACTGGGTGATGGTCGTGCCGTCGTAATAGAGCGAGACCTGCACCTTGCTGGCTTCGGAAAGGTAGTCGAGCTGGGGTTTCTGGGCCCGACTCAGGGCGTCGTAGGACGCCTCCTTGTGTAGTTTGAACTGAACGTATCCGTAATCGCGGTCGCGGTTGTCGATGCCGTCGTCGTCGGAGCATCCGCCGAGGAAGGCCGTGGCCAGTGCGAGGAGTGCCGCTACGGAAAATTTAAAAAGTTTCATATCTAAAAACCTGGTCTGTATGTTCTCCATAAATTGTAGTCGTATCGAACAGGGCCCCTGCCCCTTCGGAGAGGGGCCCTGAATCATTGGGGTCAGATGTTGAGCGTGCAGATAATCACCATTACCACGTTCCAGTTGGCTCCGTAGAGGAACATGACGCCCTCCGCGGCGGTCTGAGAGTCCATGTTGACGTAGATCTGGGTCGGGCCGTAGGATTCGGCCGTAAGCCAGCTTTCCGCATCGCCCTGGGCCATGAAGCTCGAGTAGGTCGGGACGTTCATCGCGGCGTTCGTGGTTTCTCCCTCGTAGGTCAGGTGATAGATCGGGGCGCCGTACTCCGCATACTGTTCATAGTATTCGCCCGAGGTGATCTCTTCGAGGGTTGCGCCGGTGACGTATTCGGGATATGCGAACCCGATGTCCGTGCCGCCGATGTCCGCATTGGGATCGTAGAGGCAGTTGACGGCCGCGATGTTGCCCTGGGCGTCGTAGAAGACGATGTAGCCTTCGTCCTCGCGGTCCATGTCGATGATGGCCCCGCCTTCGACGCGGCGTACCGAGAGCCAGTTCTCCTCGTCCGACAGCGGCTGGCAGTCGGCGTCGTAGCATTTATAGCCGGTGAAGTCGCGTTCGAATGTCAGCGTGGCTTCGGGGTCGTTCGACCAGGCCTTGGTGTAGGTCAGTTTGTAGGCGTCGTCGACTTCGAGCTCGCGGAGCGACCAGTGGGTCGAGGGGAGTTTCTCGAACATGGTGCCGATCTCCGCCATGCCGTCGGGGTTGGCAGCCTGGATCGGGCCGGGGCTGGCCAGCTGCGTCAGCGTAGCGAAGACGTAGGGCTGGAACTCTTCCTTGATGTCGTAGTCGAAGAGTTCGTTGGGGTCTTCTACGGCCAGCGATGCCGGGAGTATGATGATCCGTGCCGTGCGGGCGTCGCCTTGGTTGACCTGCGTGCCGATGGTGAAGCCCCTGTCCATGATCACCAGGTCGTCGTCCCAGGCATTCTCCGTGACCGTGACCCATTTGGTGTCGGCTTCGTCGCCGCTCAGGCTGGTATTGCCCCAACGATCCGTGACTTCGGCGATGACGTAGATCCTCGCACCCCTGATGCCCTTGACCGAACCGCGTGCGGCGCCGGGCGACCAGTCGCCGTTCATGCTGTTGTAGATCTCGGCTGCGGCGTTGAACTTGAGTTCCTTGTCGAGCGTGACGTCGAAAATGTCGCGGCAGGAGGGAATCGTGATCGGAATCTCGACCTTCGCGTCGAGGTTGCTCTTGTCGATGAACACCAGTTTGTCCTGCGCCCCGTCGAGCGGATAGGCCGACGGGTTGCCCTGGATGCGGATCTCGACTTTCGTGCCGGGCTGCCCGACCGTCACCGACGGGGTGGATACCCATTCCGGCATCCGGTTGATCGCCCATTCATAATTGGCTTCGACCAGGATCGGCATCGAGAAATCGGTGCGCCCCTCGGGCCAGGTCAGGTCGATGCTTTGGGCTTCCCCTTCGTTATAGGAGTAGGTGAGGCCGGTTTCGCTGTCGCCGTATTCGAAGTCGCCGTACTGGTCGAGCTTGCATGTGCGGAGGCTGAAGCCGCGTTCGAGCGTACCGCGTGTGATCGTGGCGATGACCTTGCTTTGGCCTCCCATCTTCAGGGTTACCTCGCAGACACGCGTGTCGTCGAACTCATCGAGCTCGGCCACGCCGATTACGATCCGCGATGTACCCGCACTGCCGCGCAGCGTCCAGACTTTCTGTGTTTCGTCCTGTATCCAGAACCATGCGGCGGTGGCCGTCGGGACGCTCACCTCCCAGTTCTGGTTGGGCTCTATTTCGAGCGTGTAGGTGCCGCCGGCTTCGATGGTCGCTGAAACCGCCTCGGGGAAGTTGGGGCTGGGAAGCTTCGTATCCTCATCCGAATCGGAACACGAAGCGGCCGCCAGACATGCTCCGGCGAGCAGCGACATCACCAAGTGCAAATAATGTCTTTTCATATTTCGTTTCTTTATTTACGTTATGATTTAGAGCGATTCGGGCGTTATGACGCCTCCCGGGAGCATGCCTTCTTCCCGCTGGAGCCGCTCGGCTTCCTCGTCGCTGACCCATTCGATGATGTTATAGAAGTGGCCTACCGTACCGACGTTCACGCCCATGTCCTCGACGTGCACCTTGATCCACAGGGCCACGAAATGCTGGCAACTGTTGAAATAGGAGTCGTAGAGCGGACTGTTGGTGACGAGGATCTTGTTGTCGCCGAGGATCTGGCCGAAGACCGAAGCCTCGTCGGCCAGCACCTGGTTCTTGTCCATGGTCACCAGCGGTTCGATGGGGTCGCCCGGGTCGAGGCGGATCGTGACGTCGTAGCCCGAGAAGAGCCAGTCGTGCAGGATGATCATGTTCTCTTCGGTGGGGTGCTTCTCGGTGCGGATGAGGCGCTGGATGCTCTTGTTTTCCACGCCGGGGTAGCTGTTGAGGAACGTCGAGGTCACCACGCACCAGCCCGTGAATTCGTTGATGTCGTAGGGGCAGCTTTTCTGCATGACGACCTTCGTCCGGTCGTGGTAGAGATCCCATTTCAGCTGCTCGGGCATGACCAGTTTGAGGATGAAGCCCAGCGAGTCGGTATCTTCGATGTTGTCGTACAACCCGCGCACCTGTACGTCGGCCTTGCGCGAACCGGCCTTTATGGTGATGGTGTTCGACAGGAGGCGGTAGTGCTTCCCCTCGACGGCATTGCTGCCCTGGTCGATGATCTCCACGCCGAATGTGCGGTCGTAATCGCACGCGACGGTCGAGGAGACCGGTACCGAGAAATAGTCTTGGTCTTGGAGTACGGCGTAGGTGGCCAAGGTATCGGCGAACAGCACGTACTCCGCGTCGGAGTAGGTCTTATATTCCTCCTTGCAACCCGTTGCGAGGGCGGCCAGGAGTCCCGTTGCAAACAAAACCGTGATAATTCGTTTCATTGTCTCTCTTCTATTCGTTGTTGCTATCTGTTGCTTTCGTTCGGGAGTATCTCCGAACCGGGGGCTTCCAGCTCGTGCTGCGGGATCGGCCATACGAAAAGCGGGTTGTCGGCTTCGATCTTGAGCGAGCTGCCTTCGGCCTGGGAATTGGCCTGCGGCTTACGCTCGAAGCCCTTGTGCCAGCGTTTGAGGTCGTGCAGGCGGAAACCCTCCATGTAGAGTTCGCGCAGGCGCTCGTCGGAGATGGTCTGCAACCAGTTGTCCTTCGTGACGTTGATCGTACCGCCCGATTTGTAGCGCATCTTGCGCAGCGTCGAGAGGTCGTTGCCGGCCTTCGAAAAATCGTTCTTTTGGCAGTAGGCCTCGGCGCGGATCAGGTACTGCTCCGCCAGGCGGAACGGCTTGGGCATCGAGACATGGTAGATCTGGTTGGCGATCAGGTTGCGGTTGCCGTAGTATTTGACCAGCAGCGGCCAGCTCAGCCCGTGGGCATAACCGGTCTCGGTCTGGTAGAAGTAGCCCGAATAGCGCAGGTCGGCATCGTCGTAGAGATCCAGGGCAGCCTGGCCGGGGACATAGTCGGGATAGAAATAGGTGTAGTCCTTGTTGAAGTTGAGGAACACCGTGCCGAGCGCCCCGCCGTAGGAGGTGTCGGTGAAGCCGATGCGCCAGATGACCTCGTATCCCAGGTCGTACGCCCACATGTAGTCGAAATAGGTGTAGTCGGAGGTGTAGTTGGTCTTGGCATCGGAGAGCTGGAAGGTGGCCTTTTTTTCGTCGATCAGGGTGCTCGAATATTCGATCGCCGTGTCCCAGTCCTGCATGTAGAGCGCCACGCGGGCGTGCAGCGCCTCGGCCGAGGCCGAGGTCATGTAGACGTTGCCGTAGGCGTCGTTCTCCTTGTCGAGGCGTTTCTCGGCCTCGGCCAGGTCGTCGAGTACGAACTGGTACGAGTCGTAGAGCGATGCGCGGCGTGCCGCCTCGGGCGTAAAGTATTTCGTGCGCAGCACGACGCCCAGTTCCGATTGGGCCGTGTCCGGCTCATAGGCCTTGCAGAAGGTCTTGAGCAGCTCGGTATAGCAGAGCGCACGCACGGCGTAGACCTCGCCCGTGTACTGTTCGAGCTTCTCGATGTTGGTGTCGCTGATCTCGTTCGCCACCACCTCGTCGATGCGGTCGAGGTAGAAGTTGCAGTTGCCGATCACCTTGTAGAGGGCGGCATAAACCGCTTCGAGCTGCAGGTCGGTCGGGCGTATGTCCCAGCGCCAGAACGAGCCGTAGGTGTTGGTGTTGCCTTCGACGGCATAGACCAGGTCGGCCTGGATGTCGGGCAGCAGGGTGAGGTAGCCGCTGTAAAGCGCGTTGCTCTTGAGCGAGGCGTAGATGCCGGTGAGCGTCTGCTCGGCGTCGGCGAAGGTGCGCATGGCCTCCTTCTCCGGGATGGACGAACCGGGGTACTTGTCCAGGCACGAGGTGGCGCCGACAAGTATCGCGAGGGCCGAAAGATAGAATTTTATATTGCGTAACATGTTCATAGTCCCTGATTAGAATGTTAAGTCGAGTCCGAAGGTGAATTGGCGTGCCATCGGGTACTGTGCCTGGTACATATTGCTCGACCCTTCGGGATCGAGGCCCGTGAATTTGGTGAAGGTGAAGAGGTTCTGGGCCTGGGCGTAGATCTTCACACCGCTGATGAAGCGTGTCTTGCGCAGCCACTCCTGCGGGAAGGAATAACTCAGCATGAGGTTTTTCAGGCGCAGGAACGAAGCGTCCTCCAGCAGGCGGTCGTCGAACTCGGTGTAGACGCCGTGGCGCGGGATGTCGGTGATGTCGCCGGGTTTCTTCCAGCGGTTGAGCAGGCGCTTGGACTGGTTGTAGGAGGCGAATCGGCCGTTCGACTCGTCGAAATAACGGTCGTTGTTGATCATCCAGCGGTCGGCGACCCAGCTGAACTGTGCCGACAGCGAAAGTCCCTTCCAGGCCAGCGTCGTGCCGAAGCCGCCCTGCCAGGGCGCCACGTAGCTCTTGCCGACCATGACCTTGTCCTCGTCGCGGAGCTCGGTGGTCAGCTCGCCCTCCTTGGTGTACCACAGCGCGTCGCCGTTGGCGGGGTTGACGCCTGCGAACCGGTTGAGGTAGAACTCGCCGAAGGAGTGCCCCACGACCAGTTTGGTGTTGGTGCTCGAAAGCTCGTATTCGCTGACCCCGCTGTAGAGCTTGGTCATCTTGTTCCTGTTGTAGGAGACGTTGGCGTTCACGCTCCATACGAAATCCTTGTGCTGGATGACGTCGGCGGCCAGGCTCACCTCGACGCCGCGGTTGGTCATGTCGCCCACGTTGTCCCAGCGGAAGCCGAAGCCGTTGGAGGTGGTGTAGGAAACGGGAACCTCCATGAGCATGGCGCTGTTCTTCTTGTGGTAGAGTTCGACGTCCACGTTCAGGCGGTTCCAGAAGCCCAGGTGCACGGCCAGGTTGGTGATCCACAGCTTCTCCCACTGCAGGTCTTCGTTGCCCGGCTGCGAGGGGGCGATGCCGGCGTCGCCGTAGTAGTTCAGGCCGCCGCTCACGAGCGCCATATGTTCGTAGTTGGGGATCGACGAGTTACCCGAGGTACCCGTGCTGAAGGCGATCTGCGCGTTGGTGAGCCAGCGGCGCGAGTTCTCCATGAATTTCTCGTTGCGCAGGTTCCACATCATGCCCACCGAGCCGAACGCCGCCCAGCGTCCCGAGGTGCCGAAGCGCGAGGAGCCGTCGGTACGGACGGAGAAGTCGACGTAGTAACGGTCGGCGTAGTTGTATTCGCCGCGCGCGAAGAACGACAGGAAGGCGTAGTTGTCGTCGGTGACGTCGCTCCACGACGTGGCACGTGTTCCCGACGAGATGTTGACCAGCTTGTCGTTGTTCTGGCCGCGGGTCGCCAGCGTGAACTCCTCGTAGCTGTAATCGACGCCCTCCTGGCCCAACAGGAAGTTGAACGAGTGCCCGCCGTCGAGCGAGAAGCGGTAGTTGATCGTGTTGGTGACCGAAAGGCTCATGCCGTCGGTCGAGTAGCGCTGTGCCGTGCCCGAGCCCAGGTTGGGCGGGTAGTTGGGGTAGGAGGCGCCGAAGCCCGTCGTGTGCGAATAGTCCACGCCGAACTGCGACCGGATGGTGAGCCCCTCGATGGGGGTGGCCTCGGCGAAGAGCGTCGAGATCACCTTGTATTTCTTATAGGAGATCTTGTTGTTGGCCAGCCATTCGAGCGGGTTCTGGCCCTCGCCCTTCCAGGTGCCGTCCTTGATCGAGGCCAGCGAGCCGTCGGGACGGTGGGGATTCCAGTACGGCATCATGAAACGTGCGGCCGAGATGGGGGTCACGAGCGTATATTGGCCCGATTCGGCGCGTTCGATGGTCTGGTAGTTCATCATCGTGTTGGTGCCGAGCTTGAGCCATTTGGCGGCCTGCTGCTCGACGTTGGCGCGGAGCGAGAAACGCTCGAAGGCCGAACCTACGGCGATGCCCTCCTGGTTGTAGTAGCCGCCCGAGACGTAGTAATTGGTCTTGTCGGTGGCCCCCGAAACCGAGAGCTCGTAGTTCTGGAGCAGGGCGGCATCGTTGAACACCTCGTCGAGCCAGTTGACGTTGGTCTTGCCCAGGACGTTGTAGTTTTTGCCGTCGGTGAACCCGATCTCCTTCTCGTACCGGATGCGTTCGTCGGTGTCCATCAGATCCCAGTTGCCGTAGGCGATCTGCGAGAAACCGAGCTGCATGCGGTAGTTGATCTTCGCCCGCTCGGCCATGCGCCCGCGTTTGGTCGTGATGACGATCACGCCGTTGGCCGCGCGCGCACCATATATAGAGGTGGAGGAGGCGTCCTTGAGCACCGAGATGCTCTCGATGTCGGCCGGGTTGATGGTGTTGAAGTCGGAACTGGCGATGGCGACCCCGTCGAGGATGTAGAGCGGCGAGGTACCCGAGTTGATCGAGTTCATGCCCCGGATCATCATCGTTGCCGACGTGCTCGGCTCACCCGAATTGGAAAGTACCGTCAGGCCGGGAACCTGTCCTTGGATGGCCTGGTCGAACGCCGCCGTAGGGGTGTTCTCGACCTTTTCGGCCTTGACGGTCGATACCGATCCGGCAATGGTGCCCTTCTTGCGGACACCGTAAGCGATGACCACCACGTCGTCGAGCGCCTGTGCCTCGCTCTCGAGGGAGACGTTGTAGGTCAGCGAGGCGCTGCCGCCCGGAACCGTGAAGGTGGCGGGCTTGTAGCCGATGTACTGGAAGGTGAGCGTCGACCCTGCGGCGACGCTGATCGAGTAGCTTCCGTCCGCAAGGGTGCTCACCCCGCTGGTGGCCCCGGAAATCACGTTGACCCCGATGAGGGGTTGCTTGTCATCCGCCGAGGTGACGATGCCTCTGACGGTCACATTTCCCCCCCCCTGCGCTACGGCTATCGCCGGCAGGGCACATAGGAAAAATGCAAGAATGTTGAGTAGAAGTTTCGTTTTTTGCATAAGTAAATGATACTTTCTTACGCAACAAAGAAAAATAATTAAAACGAATTTGCCAAATGTTCAAAATAGATGAAATGTAAGCAGGAATGCTCGGAAAGGGTCTTTTCGGCCCTCTTTTCCGGATGAAAACAGGTGTTATAAGGCTAAATATAAATAACTTAACATTTTATTTTAACCCGGCGAACCATTGTTGAATGCGGGTTAAAATATTTTTATAAAAATGAAAA
>OHBQ01000650.1_pt1 | contig 13082 bp, 10 predicted proteins | sample 1577401 | NCBI WGS metagenome assembly OHBQ01 (sample SAMEA3879581, study PRJEB24766) | human gut metagenome | biome: human-associated habitat; feature: feces | place: USA | collected 1985/1987
CCGCAGAATGACCGTCAGCGCAGTTGTTGACGAGAGAACTCTGCGCGAGATATATCTCACCGCTTATGAGATAGCCGTCAAGGAGTCTCAGCCCTGGACTATCATGTGCATGTATAACCGCCTCAACGGCGTCTACGGCGCAGAAAACAAGTGGCTCCTTACCGATGTCCTCCGCCATGGTTTCGGCTTTGAGGGTATGATAGTCACCGACTGGGGCGCAGAGAACGACCGTGTTCTCGGTCTGCTCGCAGGTCAGAACCTCGAGATGCCCACCTCGAACGGCGACGGCAACAGAAAGATATATGACGCAGTCAAGCGCGGCGAGATCAGCGAGGACTTCCTCGATGAGATGGTCGACGGCGTTGTTGATGTTATCATGCGCGCAAAGGAAGTTCTTGCAGACGGCAAGGGCTACAATGCGGGCGAGCATCACGCGGCGGCACGCAAGATTGCGCGCGAGAGCATGGTGCTTCTCAAGAACGACGACAATATCCTGCCCCTGAGCAAGAAGGCAAAGGTCGCAGTTATCGGTCAGATGGCAAAGAAGCCGCGTCATCAGGGCGCCGGCAGCTCTCTTGTCAACTCTATAAAAATCGACAGCGCATATAACACCATGTTCGAAGAGGGCATCGATGTTATCTATGCCGATGGCTACGCGATGACTAAGAAGGAGAAGAAAAATTCTCCCGAGACTTACATAGCCGATGCAGTTGAGGCGGCAAAGAAAGCGGATGTCGCAGTTCTGTTCATCGGTCTTACCGACGAGTTCGAGTCTGAGGGCTTCGACAGAACCCATCTTCGCATCCCGCCCGAGCATGTCGCCCTGCTCAGCGCTATACGCGGAGTCACCGAGAACATCGTTGTTGTCCTTGCGGGCGGCGCGGTTGTCGAGATGCCGTGGATAGGCGAGACAAAGGCTCTGCTCAACAGCTACCTCGGCGGCGAGGCGAGCGGCAGCGCAGTCACCGATATCCTTTTCGGCGATGTCAACCCCTCCGGCAAGCTTGCCGAGACCTATCCGTTCTCGCTCGAGGACACTCCCTGCTACAACAACTTCCCCGGCCATACCGCTACTGTCGAGTATCGCGAAGGTCTGTATATCGGCTACCGCTACTATGACACCGCAAAAAAGAACGTCCTGTTCCCGTTCGGCTTCGGTCTGTCCTACACCACTTTCGAGTACAGCGACCTCAAGGTCTCTGCGGACAGCATCAAGGATACCGACACTCTCAAGGTTTCATTCAAGATAAAGAACACCGGCGACAGAGACGGCGCAGAGGTTGCCGAGCTCTATGTTGCCCAGGAAAACAGCACCATCTTCCGCCCCGAGAAGGAACTCAAGGGCTTCAAGAAAGTTTTCCTCAAGGCGGGCGAGGAGAAAGAGGTCGAAATCGAACTCAGCAAGCGCGCGTTCGCGTTCTACGATGTCGATCTCGGCGACTGGCATGTTGAGACCGATGATTACAAGATTCTCGTCGGCGCATCGAGCCGCGATATCCGCCTCGAGGGCAGTGTAAAGGTCGAGAGCACCGTTGACGCCCCCGTCAAGGATCTCAGAGAGACCATGCCCGCTTATTATTCGGCGGATGTTATGAATGTCCCGGACGATCAGTTCAAGGCTCTTCTCGGCCACGAGATTCCCGAGAGCGAGATCCACGACTATCCGAATCTGACCTTTGCCAACACTCTTGAGGACTCCGCCTGCGGCAAGAACGGCGCGAAGCTTTGCAAGATGCTGCGCAAGTTCGTCGGCAGCGAGGGCATGGCGTGCTCGATAGCGCTCCAGACTCCCGTCAAGAACTTCGTCTCCATGAGCATGGGTGTGTTCAGCGAGGAACTCGGACGTCAGCTGCTCGATATCCTCAACGACAAGAAGCCTATGGGACGCGGCATACTCGTCCTTATAGGCAAGGCTATCCCCGCCGTTGTCAAGGGACTTCCGAACCTGCTCAAGAACATCTGATAGACTCAAATTCAATTATCCGCTGCAATTTGTGCGGCGGATAATTTTTTGCGCTAAAAAACCTGTTGACTTTATCATGCTATAGAGAGTAAACTTTATCTATCAGTGCTTCGGAGGTCTGAACATGAAAAACAAAGACAGCGTGGAGCTTATAGAATACACAAAGGCGCAGGATGCGCTCAACTGCGTCACCCACGCGCTCGGCGCAGTGCTCGGCGCGGCGGTGCTCATTCTGCTGATCAAAAAGGCAGCGTCGTTTAGCAGCGCGAGATATATGGCAGCGGCCGTAGTCTACGGACTTTCGATTATTTTGCTCTACGGCTCGTCGGCAGTCTATCACGGCTTGCCGCAGGGCGAAGCGAAGCGGACAGCCCGTCTCGTTGATCACTCTGTTATACCGATTTTGCTCGCCGGCACTGCGACCCCGTGCGCGCTTATCACGCTCTATAATCACAACAAATTCTGCTGTGCCGCCGTGCTCCTGCTCGGCTGGGGAAGCGTGATATTCGGGCTTGTCGCGAAGCTTTTCTTCTTCCAAAAGACGAAAGCTGCCTGCGTCGTGGTCTATATAATCGCGGGCGCGGTGATGCTCTCCTGCTCGCTCGCGGTTATAGACGAGATAAATGTCCATGCGCTCCTGCTTTTAGTGCTCGGGTGCGCGGTTTATCTCTTCGGCTCGATATTCTGCGCCGTCGGCAGAAAGCACCCGTGGTGCCATGTGCCGTTCCATATATTCATGGTCGCGGGCAGCATGATACACGCCTATGTGATATACGAATACGTTTTCATAGCTGCGTGATTGTTTAAATTTCAAATAAAAGCAAAAGCGGCGGTTAAAATTTAATTGCCGCTTTAAAAATTTTGTAAGATTTTGAGTTTAGCGCAGTCTTATATATGAAAGGAGGCGGCAGAGTGACGGAGTTTGAAAAAATATACCGCGATTATTTCGACGATGTGTTTCTTTATATCAAACGACTTTCGGGCAGCGAGGATATAGCCGAGGATATCACGAGCGAAGCTTTCTATAAGGCCATGCGTTCGATAAAAGGCTTTCGCGGCGAGTGCGACATCCGCGTTTGGCTGTGTCAGATAGCAAAAAACTGCTATTATACTTATCTCAAAAAAGCCGCTCGGACGGATAACGTCGATGATTCCGTTCTCTTCAATCTGCCTGCCTTTGAAGGAAACGCCGAAGAGCAGATATTGAAGCGCGATGAGGCAATGAGGGCGCGGAAAATCCTGCGCTCTATTCCCGACCCGTACAGAGAGGTGTTTATGTGGCGCGTATTTGCGCAGCTCAACTATAAGCAGATAGGCGAGCTGTTCGGCAAAACCGAAAACTGGGCGTGTGTCACTTATCATCGGGCGCGTAGCATGATAAGAACAGGATTGGAGGAGAACGAAAATGAGAAATGAGTGCAATATCATTCGCGATATTCTGCCGCTGTATGCTGATAAAATGGTGAGCGCGGACACGGCATCTTTCGTTGAAGAGCATCTTATCGGGTGCGCCGAGTGCCGCGCGGAGCTCGAAAAGCTGAAAGTCGCCGATGCTATTGAGGCTGCCGTTTCGGATACGGAAAATGATGACGAAAAGCGGCTCAAAGCTTTTGCAGGGAAGATTAACAGGAAAAGACATATTGTGATATCCGCATTTGCGGCAGTTCTGTTGACCATCTTTTTGCTCGGCGGCAGTCTGATATCATCCGCAAAATTCGGTACGGCGAATTTTTTTGCTGCCGCCAACGGATTTGTGCAGGTGACGGCTGCCGACAGGGAATATGTTGAAATACAACGCTCGCCGAGAGTAGTTGTCGCCCGACCGGACTACGAGCTGTTCGCAGAATATATGAAAAATCGCGGCTTCAGCGAAGTCGAGCAGTTCGGCTCGCAGCATATTTTTTCTGACGGGGAGAGGACAGAGAGAGTCATTTATTATCAAAACACGTATTTTTCCAAATGGATTTGGGATTGATACTTTTGCGGAGAATCGGAAAAAAGCTTTACTCATGGGGCTTAACTCTGATATAATATACAATGTGTAAATTTATCTCAGGAGGGACGCCGATGAAACACGATTATCACGGAAAACCGGCTTCGCTTTCAGCGCGTCTTATGCGCGTCGCGAGACGGTACAAAAGAGAAGACAGACCCGAAAAGGCGGCGGAGCTTGCGGCTCTGCCTAAGAGAGAGCTCGGAGAAGGCGAGAAGCAGCGCCTGCCGGAGTTTATAGCGCCCGGCGATGTCACCTGCTTTTGCGTTGACGATAAAAATGTGCTGTGGATAGGCACAAACGAGGGACTTTGGCGCGTGGACGAGAGCGAAAAAGATGAACTCGACCGCGTGCAGTGCTTCAGAGCCGACGCCTGCATGTTTGATAATAATGTCAAAGCTGTTGAGCCTGACGGCAGCAACGGCGTATGGGTGCTGACCGAAACCGGGGTGTCGCATATTGAAATGCGTCTGCTCTCGGTCGAGCACAAGGCGAATCTTCATTCCGCCATGGACGAGAGAATCGTTCAGCGCCGCGGAATGCTCAGCGGCACTGATTGGAACGCCGAGAGAAACCGCTGGGAGCCCCATGAGTCTGACAACGACGGACTCTGGACTGCCCTCGTCGCGATGGGCGACATCTGCCGCTACGGCGTGATGAAGAACGACCCGAAGTATACCCCCGAGCAGATAGAGCATGCGCGCAAAGTTGCGACCCGCTGGACGGAGGCCGTGCTCCTGCTCGAATACATTCCCGCATGGAAGGGCAAAGTCGCGGCATTTGTCCGCTACAATGAGCCCGGCACAAACCGCGCCTCAAAAGGCTATCTTAAGCGCGGCAGAGAGGGAAAATTGAACATCCCCGATTTCGGCCCTGCGGGCTTCGTTCACGCTGAGCTCGGCCCCGTCGATGAGGATGACTGGGCGGAGCGCGACGCGGTGCCGGAGATAGTTTTCCGCAACGTTGAGGGCTATATAGCGCGCTCTTATCATGTCACCGATCCCGTCAACGACCCGATACCGTTCCATGACGGCGTTTTCTTCAAAAAAGTCTATGACCCCGATGGAAAGCTAGTCAGTGTGCGCGTGCCTACGAGCAGCGACAAGGGCGATGATCTGCCCGGACTGCTGACCGTTGACAGCTCGCTCGAAATACCCGAGCGCCTGCGCCGCCTCTATGCGGACGAGGTTGACCCCGCGACCGGCAAGCACTGGGGCGACGACGATATAGTCTATAAATGCGACACCTCGAACGATGAGCTTACCGGACACTATGCGATATGGCAGCTCGCCTATGACATACTCGGCGAGGACGACCCAGAGCTCCGCGAGATAATCGCGACGATAGCCGAGCGCCACGCCCGCCACTTCGCGGACAACGACTATGCCCACACAGACGCAGGCGGTCAGCCGACCTCATGGGCGCGCATGACGAGGGAATATTATCTCAATCGCGACTGCGAGGGCTATGAGGACGGACCGCTCGGCACGATGATCCTGCTCCAGCTGTTTAAAGTAGCGCACCATGTCACAGGCAACGAGCGCTGGAATAAAGAATACCGCAAGCTCGCGCTCGCCTTATCGCTATGCCGACCTCGCCTGCGAGCACTACGAGCGATATGAAAACAAGATAAAAGAATTTTTGCACAACGAGGAGCTTGACTCCGAGACGCTGTTCCCGATGGTCGTCAAGACGATGAATTATTCCGACACGCGCATGGCGGCGATAGTCTATTACACCATGTCGCAGCTCGAGGATGATCCGATACTGCTCGAAAAGTTCAGGCGCGGCGCGGACTGCTGGTGGAGGCTTGAAAAATACGGGCGCGATATAGAGTGGTCGCTCGTCTATCAGCTGATGTACCCCGACGAGGAGAAATACGACGCATTCGGCAGACCCTGCAAAGATGTTCTCGCATGGCAGGCTTCGCGCTATCCCGTCAGCTCCCGCGAGATATTTATCGACAACACCACGCGCCCCGATGCCCGCGAAGAGGACGGCATGCTCTGGTATAAAAACACCGAGAAGCCGATACCCTATGCCGTTGCAATGGATGAGCGCGGCGGCACGGGCACTGATTTCTTCCATGCCCGCCAGGGTAGATGGGACAATAGCATCGGCGTCAACGGCTCATACAATCTCATCATGCCCTATTGGATAGGCCGCTACAACGGTCTGCTCAAAGAGGAGAGCGCGGGTGGCGATATCACCGCCGACGAGCTCGAGGAGATACTCAGAACGCAGTAAAAATTATTTGCAAAAGAACGGATAAAACAACCGAGCCGCAGCAGTTCAATCTGTTGCGGCTCGGTTTATAATTTATTTGTGGGGTGGGTATATAAATTGGGTTTTGTTGCAGAATCCCAATCCGACTATCTCAATTTCTTACTCAGACACCACTCTGCCCAATTTTCTGTTCTGTAGAATTTGCCGGACATTGTATGCCCATACTTGTCCCAGCGGGTGTATTTTATGTCTGCTCCGAGTTTTTTGAGTTCGGCGGCGTAATAATCGTCGCTGTCTATTTTTACATTTGTGTCGTCCGACGAATGCGCCGCCCAGATAGGCGTTTTGACTAACCGCCGAATGTCATATTTTTCGTAGCGGCGATCCGGGCACAGGCTGCCCATTACCGGCACTGCCGCCGCAAAATATTCGGGGAAAAGATAGATAAGCTGCCAGACGCAGCAGCCGCCGAATGAAGTGCCTATAATATATATGCGCTTTCTGTCGAAATCTGCGGGCAGCTCATCCACAAGCCTCTTTATCGATTTTATGTAATTCTGCATCGCTTCGCCTCTGTTTGAGCCGAAAGGTGCCTGCGGCAGAAGAATATTGCAATCTGTTTTTAATAATTGCTTGTACAACGGTATGTTGTCAAACAGCTGTTTTAAATTGTCACTGCCCATTGCGCCCGCGCCGTGTAATAGGATAAACAAAGGCTCATTTTTATTTTTGCTTGCACGAAGCCTGAAAGGGAAGCATATTTTATTCTCTTGGTCGGTGTATTTATAGGCTGAAAATCTGCCGCCGGATACTTTCCTTATGCCGTCGCCGCTGTGACTGAGCTCTTTCTCTATATGCGCGGCGGCTCGGTTTTGCTTTTTCTTGTAGCGCTTATAGTATCTGTATGCCTTCATAACAGAATGAGACATTTTGCCTTTTTTCTCGACGGAGCCCTGCGACAGTATATATAAATATCCGTCGCTGTCCTCAAGTTGAGCTTCTTTTAAAAGGTTTTTGATTGTGTCGAGCTCGCTTTCATCGAAGGCTATGAGAGCCAAGCCCATATCCGACGAGCCTTTTTCAATATATGGCTCAAAAGGCGCAATGTCGCAGAAATCGTTGTCAACAAGACAGCGGAACCTCAAGTTGCTCATAAAATCACCGTATATTCAGAATGTGCATTCACATGGCATGATTATTTTTTCAGATACTCCGCATATTGCCTGTAAAGCTCCGCAGAGCTCTCATGCCCGGCGAATGAGCCGGAATCCTCGGGATTCATCAGCCCGATATATTGATATCCGATTATCTTGTCCGCATACGGCGCGACGTTCGCTATCTGCCGTTCGATGCGCTTGAAATCGGCGGGGAGCAATGCGCTTTTATACACCATGCCCTCGAATTTGAACAGCTCGATATCAGCCCAGAGCGCGGCGCGACCGGCTTTATCATGGGCTTTTTTCAGGCGCGCAAATATTTTTTCGCTCTGCCACACGCGCGTCTTCTTGACGCCGATTTCGTCCTGATACGCTATAAAATCGACATCGAGCGAGGCGAGCGCGTCGATATATTTTGAGTTCGTGAGCGTAAGATTTGTGCCGTAGGGCGCGATGAGCGTCTTTTTGTCGGGCGTTATCTCGCGGCAGCGGGCGGAACAGAGATTGACATATTTCATGAAATTCCCCGAAAAGCGCAGGATTATACAAGTCTCGTCCGGGAAATACCAGCCGTAGAAGCTTTTGTGCCGCGCGTATTTTTCCGTCAGCTCATCCATGGCTTTAAACGAGCGGTCTATTATCTCGCTCGAGGTTATGTTGACTCCTGGCTTCGTCCAGTCGCCGTAAAAGCCGTTGCCGAGGAAAACCTTTATGCCGCATTTGTCCGCCTCGTCGAGTACCGCCTCGATAGGGTCGGCGCAGGGGATATCCGCCAAAGGAAAAACTGACGACTCAAAATAGCAGCGGTCATAGAGTGCCGTTGCCATGACGACTATATATTCCATTTTGAGCGCCGATATCTCGCGCACCTTTTCGCGCCAGTTTTCGGCGGTAAAGGAGTCGAGAGCGGGGTTCCAGTATTTGCCCTCCGCCGTGTTGTGATGGTGAATTTCAAAAAAAGTTCCGTCAAGTCCTCTTGCCATGCTTTACCTCCGTATAAATAGGGTAATATCTTGAAAACTCATACCAAGTTTCCGTTCCCAAGGCGTCATATTTTTTCTTTAAGCTTTTGCATGAGGAATGTTGGCTTTATTATATTCCTTCATAGTTCTCGCTCTCCGTCAAAACTTCGTTTCGCCGCCTCCCTCGTCAGAGAAAGGCTGTTTTTACAACAAGCTTTTTCTTTAACTTAATATAACATTTTTAACGAAAACTTTCAAGTTGTATATACAAACAGAGTTACCCCGAATTTACGGGATAACTCTGTTTGTTGATGGTATGACAAAAGTATGATGGCTGTTCCTGCCGTGATTTTACTTGTTGACAAAACATTCGAATATATGAAATTAAAACCTTGCCATCTGAATTGAATATATCTAAAAAGAAAACTATTTTTCTTCAATTATCGCAATAGTGTCAACAAAAACTAGCGGGTTCCCATTAGTTGCTCCCGCTAATTCCCCATAAAATTTCACTAAAGTTCCCTCGCGCAAGTCAACAATAATAGGATTATCGTCGTCTAAGAAAAACGTCCAGTCAGATGTGGAAATTATTGCATCTGATCTACTACTGCTAATACTGCTTATTCTATCAACTGCCTCAATTTTATTTCCACTATATTTTTCGTCAAATGCATATTTATTTTGATAATGCAAATCCTTAAATTTTTTCATATCCAACATTTCACTGCTACCGTCAGAATATGTAATCTTAGCATAACATGGCGATTTTTCACACGCAGATAATCCCGCACAAACAAGAATAATGGCAAACAACGCGCATAAAACTTTTTTCATTTTAATCTTCATTTTGATCAACTCCTGATATTTTGTAATTATGCTTTAGTTTTCTTCGGGCATTGTGCATCAATCGGTATTTGCCAATGTCCGTTTTTCTTTTCAGCGCCAAATGTAACTTTTATTATGCCGTCTTTACACCATTTCCGAACGGTTGATTCGGAATAACCCCACTTTTTTGCAACTTCTTTTACAGACAGATACTGCATATTTCGACCCTCCTCCTAAGCAATAACCGATATTGGTTAATATGATTATATACCGCAATCGGTTAATATGTCAATAGGGAGGATTGAAGAATTTATGATTTCCTATGATAAATTATGGCAAACTATGAAAGAAAAAGGTGTTACACAGTATGCTCTTATTAAAAAATACAATATCAGTCCCGGTCAAATCACACGATTAAAACGAAATGAAAGTGTCAGCACACATACAATAGAAATATTTTGTAAAATTTTGAAATGCAATGTCGAAGATATTATGCAATATATAGACGATGAAAATGATGAAAATATAAAATAAGCAGGGATTGTTTCCCTGCTTTTGTTTTGTCCCTTTGCCGCCGTCGGAGCAATATTTTTAAATCTCTCGGAGGAAATTCGGAAAACTTGAAAAACTTCTTTACAAACCGCTCTATAACTGATATAATACCGTTGTATGCGTCCGCTACTCGGCTTATGGATTAAACCTCAAAGAGGTTTTCACCGGCCTTTTGCTGGGTTACGGAGCAAATATTAAAATGAGGTGAAAAGAAATGACTCAGGCAGAAAAAACCGCAATTATGCAGGAGTACGCTATCCATGAGGGCGACACCGGTTCTCCGGAGGTCCAGATCGCTGTTCTCACCAAGAGAATCCGCGACCTGACAGAGCATCTCAAGGAGCATCCGAAGGATCATCATTCGCGCCGCGGCCTTCTCAAGATGGTCGGTCACAGACGCAATCTCCTGGCATACCTTCAGAAGGTTGACATTGAGCGCTACCGTGCGATCATTGCCAGACTCGGTATCCGTAAATAATTGCACGACGAGCAGGCAGGAGTTTATTTCTGCCTGCTTTTCTGAACTCACAATCGACAGACTGCAACGGTTTTAGCAGTGAATCGGGGCTCCGGGAAGCCGGGGAACGGATTTATTGCTAAGTCCGGGGGTCTGTGGAAATAAAACTAAAGAGGTAAAACTATGTTCGAGGATTTCAAAAAGTTTGAAACTGAAATCGCCGGCAGACCCTTCGTTGTTGAAGTCGGCAAGATGGCTCAGCTCGCAGGCGGTTCGTGCCTCGTCCGTTACGGCGAGACCGACGTGCTCTGCACCGCAACCATGGCTGCAAAGCCGAGAGAGGGCGTGGATTTCTTCCCGCTTTCAGTTGATTTTGAAGAGAAGCTCTATTCCGTTGGCAAGATTCCCGGTTCGTTCCAGCGCCGTGAGGGCAGAGCGAGCGAGAAGGCAACTCTTGCATCGAGAGTTATCGACAGACCCATCCGTCCTCTGTTCCCCAAGGATATGAGAAATGATGTCAGCGTCGTGGCTACCGTTATGTCGGTCGATCCCGATTGCCAGCCCGAAATCGCCGCTATGCTCGGCGTTTCCATCGCGCTCTCCATTTCCGAGATTCCGTGGGACGGCCCGATCTCCGGCGTGAGCGTCGGCCTTATCGACGGCGAGTATGTCATCAACCCCACCGAGGCTCAGCGTGAAGTCAGCCGCATGGCTGTCACCGTCGCTTCCACCTCCGACCTCGTCGCAATGATCGAGGCAGGAGCAAAGGAAGTCACCAATGACGAGATGTTCGACGGCATCATGTTCGCCCACAAGGAGAACCAGCGCATCGTCGAGTTCATAAAGGGAATCCAGGCAGAAGTCGGCAAGAAGAAGATCGACTTCCCCTCAAACGATCCCGCGCCCGAGATGTACGAGGCTATCAAGGATTTCGCTATCGACGATATCCGCGTCGCTCTTGACACCGATGACAAGCGCATCCGTGACGAGCGCCTCAAGCCCATCTATGAGAAGGTTCATGAGAAGTTCGACGAGATTTATCCCGACGAGATAGAGAAGATCGATGACTGCCTTTACAAGACCCAGAAGTTCGTCGTGCGCCGCTGGCTACTTGACGACGGCAAGCGCGTTGACGGCAGAGGCATCGATGAGATTCGCCCGCTTGCGGCTGAAATCGACCTGCTCGACAGAGTCCACGGCTCGGGTATGTTCACCAGAGGCCAGACTCAGGTTCTGACCGTCACCACCCTCGGCCCCGTCAGCGATTCTCAGATTCTTGACGGCATCGACGGCGAGGACACCAAGCGCTATATGCACCACTACAACTTCCCCGGCTACTCCGTCGGCGAGGCCAAGCCCGCCCGCAGCCCCGGCCGCCGCGAGATCGGCCATGGCGCACTGGCAGAGCGTGCTCTGGTGCCCGTGCTGCCCTCTCTGGAAGAGTTCCCCTACACCATCCGCTGCGTGTCTGAGGTCCTGAGCTCCAACGGCTCCACCTCTCAGGCTTCCATCTGCGGCTCTACGCTGGCACTGATGGACGCTGGCGTGCCCATCAAGGCTCCGGTTGCCGGTATCTCCTGCGGCCTGATCACCGAGGGCGAGCGCTGGATGACCATGCTGGACATTCAGGGCGTGGAGGACTTCCACGGCGATATGGACTTTAAGGTCGGCGGCACCCGCAAGGGCATCACCGCCATCCAGATGGATATCAAGATCGACGGCCTGACCTACGACATCATTGCCGAGGCCTTCGAGAAGTGCCGCAAGGGCCGGCTGTATATTCTGGACGAGATCATCAAGCCCGTGATCGCCGAGCCCCGTCAGGAGCTGAGCCGCTGGGCACCCAAGATGTTCAGCATGATGATCCCCACCGACAAGATCAAGGACGTGATCGGTAAGGGCGGCAAGGTCATTCAGGATATCTGCGCCACCTGCAACTGCAAGATCGACGTGCAGGAGGACGGCCATGTGTTCGTCTCCGCCGTGGATCAGGAGGACGCAAAGCGCGCCATCTTTACCATCAAGACCATTGTGGAGGACCCCGAGATCGGTGCCATCTACAAGGGTAAGGTGACCCGCCTGATGAACTTTGGTGCCTTTGTGGAGATCGCACCGGGCAAGGAAGGTCTGGTGCACATCTCCAAGCTGGACACCAAGCGCGTGGAGCGGGTAGAGGACGTGGTTGCCGTGGGCGATGCCATCGTGGTCAAGGTGACCGACATCGACCAGCAGGGCCGCATCAACCTGAGCCGCCGCGACGCCATTCTGGCTCTGGAAGCCAAAAGGGCCGCCCAGCAGCAGTAAAAACATAATACAGATTGCATAAAATAAGAGCCGCTGTACTTTTTGTACAGCGGCTCTTTTGCGTGTACCCCCTCAGGCTCACTGCGTTCGCCAACTCCACCCAAAAAGCTCCCCCTTCGGGGGAGCTGGCATCGAGCAAAGCGAGATGCCTGAGAGGGTTCGTGCTCAAACCCCACCCGTGAAAAGGCAATTCTGGAAAATCCGCAGATTTTCCAGAATTGCAAATTAAAAAATATATTTTCCGCTGATTATGCGCAGAGCAACGCGGAGCGCATTCAAAATCGTGCTGCGCCCGGCAGGGGAAGGGCACAAAAAATGCTCCCCCTTGCGGGGGAGCAAATTCGGTACACAACGCCACGCTGTGCCGAAAAGAAAGGAACGCAAAGTCAGTTTTCCTTTTTGCCCTGACGGTTCAGCACCCAGCCTGCGGCAAACAGCAGCACGCCGCTGCAGGCCAGCACCGGCACGGGCCAGTTCAACTGGCCGGTCTGGGGCAGAACAGGCTTATCGGGGGTGGAAGGGGAGACCGGGTTATCCGGATTTTCGGGGCTTACGGGGTTGTCCGGGGTGCCGGGACTTACCGGGTTATCGGTGTGCCGGTGCTCATCGGCGTATCCGGGTTATCCGGCTGCTCCGGGAGATC
>OHBQ01000655.1_pt1 | contig 13028 bp, 6 predicted proteins | sample 1577401 | NCBI WGS metagenome assembly OHBQ01 (sample SAMEA3879581, study PRJEB24766) | human gut metagenome | biome: human-associated habitat; feature: feces | place: USA | collected 1985/1987
TAAAACATCTGGGACAGCACACCGATCTTATTCAGGATATCGACAAAAAGACCGGAAAGATAACTCCGTCAAAGATACTCAACATTCATAAAGAGGAAACTCTCGATACATATGAAAATAGATTTGTAAATACCCTTATCGACAGGCTATACATTTTTATAAATATAAGATACAATAAGCTTGTCCAGACCGCAGAGGCGCAGGAGGCTTATTCTTTTAATTACGATACCGTGGCTGACAGCGGCGACGGGAGAAAGGTCAACATTAGTTTTAAGATAGAAACTGTTGACAGTCTTGTCGGCGGCAGCAAGGATACTGACGTTTGGGCAAGGCTTGAAAGGGTCAAAAAGGCTATCGAGGGATACAAAGGCTCAGTGCTTTGTACCACTCTTGGCAACGCTTTTATCAGACCGCCTGTTATGAGAACAAACGCTATCACTAAAAATGTGGACCTTATGGCGTGTCTTACCCTTTGGCAGTTTATCGAAAGCTACGATAAGGCAGGCTACGAGGTCAACGTTTCTGATACTGCACAAAGACCTGATGATTCTTATATCGAGGATATATATGGTCTGACCGCAATGAACTATATGCTTTTCCGCTCCTATACCCATGGGGCAGACAAGTCGGAGGAGCTTAAAACCATAAAGAGCAAGACCCTTGCACCAAAGGTTGTCAGGCGTTTTGATAAGCAGACGTCTGATAAATATGATGTCATAATTGGCGATGGTGAAAAAAGTAGTGCAAGTAAGACAGATATGGGTATGACTGCCGAAGAGGCAGGAAACCTTGCTGCAGAGCTTGACCGTATAGTTGAGATAGAAAAGCAGTTTCTCAAAGACGAGGAAGACCGTAAGAGGGCTGAGGAGCTTGCGGCTGCAGAAGCTGAAAGAAAGCGTGCCGAGCAGGAGGAACTGGAGCGTCAGCGGCGTGAGGAAGAAGAGCGCATAAGGCTGGAGCATGAGGAAGCTGAACGCAGAAGATTGGAGCTTATCCAAAAACAGCAGGCGGAGCAGGCTGCAAGAGAAAAGGCGGAGCGTGAGGAACGTGAACGCCGTGAAAAAGAGGAAGAGATCAAGCATATCGCAAGACGTAAAAAGCAAATGGAAGAGCGCCAACGCCGTGAAGAGGAGCAGCGTGTCCGTGAGGAAAGAGCTAGGATCCGAGAGGAGAAAAAGCTCGTTCGCAGCAGCCTTGGATCTGCTATGGATCAGCAGATCAGCACGAATGAAGAAGCCGTGTCTTCAAGCTTTGTGTCAGAGTATGAGTCCCCTGAGATCGTTGCAAAAAAGGCGAAAGAAGCACAACAGCAGCGTGAGCAGGAACGTCGTGAGCGTGAACGTGCTGAGCGTCTTAAAGCTGAACGTGAAAGCTTTGAAAATAAAAATATCAATGAGATATTTAAAGAATATTCCAAAAATCCATATTACATGGCAAAACGTGGCATAACATATGTTCTGGCTCACGCATTTGGGATCATACCTGTTGTGACGGATAATCCGGACTATATCAGAATGCTCAAAGTCAAGAAGGAAAAAGAACTGGCTGAGGCAGAGAGAAAACGTGCAGAGCGTGAAATTGAGATTATCTATGAAAAATATGCTCCGTATCTGAAATATGATGTGAAGAGGCGTATCAAAAACAGGCAGTTTAAAAAGAGAAAGCGTCTTGAGCGAAAGAACAGACCGCCAAGACCATATATTCCGCCACAGCGCACCGCTGAGGAGCAGAAAGCTATCGACACTGAAATAAAACGACTCTATAAGGAGTATCATGTTTCAGCAGTTGGCAGAATGGCAAGGCATTTAAAAGAGAAATATAGCAAACAATGACACGGAGGGAGAGTCGTTATCATCGGCAAGTCGTTGAGGATAGTAAAAATAGCTTTGACAATACTTGGCTCTGCTGTGTTTGCGGCACTGCTGAGTGTGACGGTGTACATAATGGTCTGCGGCTGTATCGGCAAAACAGCACGCATTTTTGGTTACAGCGTACTGAAAGTCGTGAGTGGAAGTATGGAGCCGTCTATACATGAGGGTGACTATATTTACATCAAAAAGACGGATACTGACAGCTTAAAGGCAGGGGATATCATTTCGTTCTACTCTCAAGATGATAGTATTAAAGGCGAGATAAATACTCACAGGATATCTGAGGTTTTGAGCGACGGCACTTTTGTTACTAAAGGCGATGCTAACAAAATAGAGGACAGCGTGACGGTGCAAAAAGTCAGCATTATTGGAAAATACTATGGAAAACTCAGATTTTTCAAGTGGCTTGGGTCATTTGCATCAACAAAGAAGCTCCTCATACTGCTTGTGATAATCCCAACAGTTTGCATGGCGTTGTATGAGGTAAAAACTATCGCTGAGATAAAAATATATTCAAACCGTGAGGAAGCTTTGAAAGCGGCTGAGGAAGAAAAGGAAAAGCTTATGCGTGAGGCTGTTGAAAAGGAAGTTCAGCGGCTGAAAATGCAGGAAAACGAGAAAAAGGAGGCGAACAGCTTTGAATCAGGAAAAGATAATGAAGGCTAAAATGATAACGGCTATCGTTATTTGTATTGCGGCACTTGCAGGGCTGTTCGTTTTTATCGGGCTTTATATGGATAAGTCCGAGGAAGTCAGAAAGACTTACATTGCTAAGTATATGGAAAACCTGTCTGCCGCCTCTGAGGAGATAGACACTTATCTTGAAAGCGGCAAGGATCTTCCAACGAGATATAACATGATACTTTCGGATATGGGTGCGGCAAGGTCGCTGGTATTTCTTATCGACGATTACACTGATGAGAAGAAGGCTATAAATGAGCTTCATTACTGCTTTGTGAAGTATCCCGAACAAATGCAGGGCAAGCTTGAGGACGTAAAAAAAGCACTTGACCATATCACCGAAAATCTTGACAAAGGCTATAGGGAAGTCAACGAGATAGTTGATTCGGTTGATAAAATGGGAAATTAATGCAAGGAGGACAATAACGTGAGCAGTAAAGGGCAGCTTAAAAGAGAAATAAAGAAATGCAGACTTACAATCGAGGAAATAGAGCGTAAGAGATCACGTTCACAATCAGCACTTGTTCAGGCAATTCTTTTGCAGGAAGAGCCTAACGAAATGGACGTTGAGTGGTTCAACAAATACACAGGCGAGATAACCGCTTGCAGAAACCACATGATAGAATTGCAGAAAGAGCTTGACTCGATGAAATAATGGAGGTCGCCAAAGTGGCTGAGCATAAAGTGATAGAGAAAGCAGACAGCGAGGAAGAAAAGAAGAAACGCAAACTGCTTATTATAAAAATAATACCAGTTGCAGTGCTGGCATTTATACTTATTGCGGTCAGCTTGGCTTGGTTTACCATTGATAAAGCCCTTGATCTTGATTCATTTGGAATGAAAAGCGTAGATTCGCCATTTGAACTGAAAACAGTAGGCAGTGCCAATGTGCTTAAAGCTGAGATGCTTGACAGCAATGACTACTCTAAGGTGTCTGATGGGAGCAACATCACTTCTGACGAGAACAACAAGATCTACTGGCTTCTTGATGAAGAAAGCGGTATGACGAAAGGTATTAATCCTGGTAGTCATGGAAAGCTTACTTTTTATGTTGTCCCGAACCAGTCGGGGGAAATGGAGATACAGTTCAAGTTGAGTATCACGGGGTATGCAGAGAATAAAAACGAAGACGCTGTTTCTTATGAAAAGGTTACTGAAGAAGAAGTAACTAGATTTATGAATGGACATATCATGTTTTTTGAGAAATATGATGAGAATAATCACACATATTCCGATTTTCTTCATGATGAAACATTCACAAGGACGTTTAAAGATTGTAAAGTAGACGTTCCGCAGGAAGTGAACGTATATTGGATGTGGCCGAACACGCTTGGTCAGATACTAATGAAAAGCACAGATGAAAATCTGACAGAGAAAAATGTGCTGTTTGATGATGACAGTAAAGAACGTTCGAATTTTGCGGAATATATGAAGGGTAATTTAAGCTTGTTCTTGTCAGGTGATGCTGATAAAGAACAAAATAAAACAGTTATTGAAAAAATACTTAATGGTGATAAATACAGCACAGCACAGTTATCATCACTAAGCTCCATGTATAATGACGCTGACGAAAAGATAGGTACAAAGGTGCAATATATCCTTGTTGAACTAAACGTATAGATAAGAATATTAACTTTGCACGGAGGCAGTTGAAAGTGAAAGCTAATAGAAATCAGAAAATTAATAGAATATGCCGCAAGCTTTACAGCAAGTATCGCAAGAATGTTATTTCTTTAGTTACCGCTGCCGTATTGCTTGTCACGAGTATGCCGCTTGCAGACATTTCAGGTGTTGTGTCTAAAATGGTATCAACTGTCACCAACGCTATTACGGCTATGGCGGCAGATACATATACTGACATAACTAACGATATCAAAAATGGCGTTTTTACCATACAGAATGCAGACGATTTTAAAAAGCTTCTTAATGCAGATCCTGCTGTCTATCAGAAAATCACAGTATTGTTTTCAAACAACCAATCTCAGTTTAAGGCTTCTGATTTTACAGGAATAGAAAAAGGACTTGGCAATGAAGAATATCCTTTCATGGGAACGGTCAAAGCAAATGAGGGTTCAGCTATTAATCTTCCTATTAATTTTGCTCTGTTTGCTGAGAATGTTATACACGGTGATGTGGCTTCAGCTAATAAGTGGAAAATAAAAGCTGATCCTGTAGATGATTCAGGTGCTACAATTTATAAATCCTTCACGTCTGTTATAGGCAATATGAAAAATGGAGCAAAGGTCGATCTGGATATCACTCTAAGTAATGGTGTCCAGGTGGAAGTATCAGGCGGGGATAATGCAGGTCTTGCTTGTGGCACTATGGACGAAAACGCAAGTCTCGCTGTAAGCTTGTCAAGTAGTTCGCTTGACGTTTCTGGCAAATCGAACGCAGGTGTATTTGTCGGAAAAATGAGTGCTGATGCAACACTGAACGTTGACAAGTGCAATGCCTTGACAAGTGTAAATATATCCGCAAACAACGCGGGTGGACTTGTGGGCAGTGCAGAGAATGCAGAAATAAATGTCGGCGAAGGTGTCACCCTTACCATGACCGGAAGCGTTACAGGCTCTGTAACTGCGGGCGGTCTTTTCGGCTCTTATACATATAGTAAAGCCGACGAAAAGACATTTGACATTTCAAAATTCAGTGGCATGAAAATGGCACTTGCTTGTTCATCAGGAGATACCGCTGACAGTGCGGCTGTTGGCTCTGTTTTCGGAGTGCTGATAAACAGCGCAGATAGTGCAAAAATTAGTATCACGGGCACCGCTAATGATATTATTACTTCAAACTTCGATAGCACTGTCAGGGCAGGCTTTTATGGTGGTATTGTCGGAAGATATTCTGCTAATGCTCTTAGCTCTGAACTAGCACTAAGTGATATCACTGTAAATGTGACTGGCTCATGCAATGCCCTTGATTTTGGCGGTCTTATTGGTAAGATAGGTGATAACAGCAAGGCTTATGTAAGCATCAAGAATACCACTATAAGTATCAAAAATTTCACATCATCACAAAATAATTATGGCGGACTTGTGGGCTATGCAGATCAGGCTTTTATAGATGTTGGCGGCAAAGTCAAAGTTACTGCAAATGATGTTTCTGCAAACCAGAGCGTAGGTGGCATTGTTGGCAAATTTAATAAAAATGGCGTTGTAAGGCTTGGCGGTGAAACAGACCTTTCAGGCTTTTATCCTAAAGACCCTAACAAAAACAGATGTCAGATAGTAGGAAATAGAGGCAATGCTTTGATCTATAGCTTAAGCGGCTGGTCATTTACAAGGACATCTTCAAAAGTTATAGACGTTATGGATTGGGGCGGAGTGCTTCGCCTTAACAATTCCGATCTGCTTGAGAGTGCTGGCGGTGTTCTGTCTTTTGATGGATCGGGGCATACTGTTACAATAAATGGATTTTCTAATAATAATATAACCATAAGCAATAGGGCAGATTTTGCCCGTGCGGCTTTAATAATGCAGCATGATAGCAATGATTTTGTTAAGTACAGCGGTGCTATCAGGGCAGATATGCTTGCGGCAAATATCAGCCTTAGTGCAGATGTTGATATAAGCGACACAGGTCTAACCGGCTTTATGCGTGATAATGGTGAGGATACATTTACAGGCACTCTGAATGGCAATAGTCATACAATTACTATGAGCGTAGGCAAAGACGCTAAGATAGTTTTCCATACTCACAACGGACTTTTTGCAAATACAAGCGGTGCAAAAATAAGCAATATAATGCTTGTTTCAAACTTTAATATTGTCGGTGATGCTTGTTATATTGGTTCTGTATCTGCATACAACAGCGGAGCTTTGACTATTGACAGCGTGACCGCTGATGTGACCGCATCTCCAAGTGGTGCGTATACTAATTTTGTTGGAGGTCTGGTTGGATATGTTGCTGAAGCCACAACTGAAGTTTCATTTACTAATTCTGCTGTAACAGCAAATCTTACATACAATAATAGCACAACAAAGGTAGATTGCACTTGTCTTGGCGGAGTTATCGGAATGGTAGGCGCTGTTACATCAACGTCTGCACCCGTTATTAAGTTTGATAATGTCACTGTTGGCGGAAATATAATTGATAAACACACAGGTCCTAAATCAGGCAGTGCTAATGCCAGGGTTGGTGGACTTATTGCTGAGATAGGTTCGACTACATCATCATCTTCTAATATTGTGAAAATACAAAGTGTTAGTGTAAATACTCTTAATATAAAAACTTCCACTAAAATCAGCGGAAGCACAAGCGGTGGGTTTATTGGTCACAACTGGTATAATGTTGAAGTAACGCTGGATAAAATAATTGTATCTAATTCTACTTTAACATCTGATAGTAATGAGATAGGCGGTCTTGTACTTTCCACAACAGGTTATTGGAGCATAAAAGAGGTTAGCTTTGACGGTGTGACAGTGAAAGCAACAAAATGTATAAATTTCGGCATGCTTGCCTCAACTCTTTTTGGTAGAGATTATGACTCTTATGGCTTTGACTATTTTAAAGGTGAAAATGTCAATAATTACAGAAGCTCACGAGATGCAACTTATTTTGAACTTACTAAACCTAATGGATATAAGATCTCACAAGATACTAAGATAAATATAAGCCCAAGCTATTCGTATTTTGATGAGATAGCTCGTTGTAGTATTTATTATTCTTCTTCAGCTAGTTTTATGTCTAATCGTCAAGCCATAATTTCAATTCCTGCTGTTACAGCGGACGGAGAGCGTTTGCTGTATATGGACGGAAAGAACTGCAATACCTATCAAAATCAAACAACAAATAATGGTGCTGTGTGGAAAAACAATTCTTGGGCAAGATATTATTATAACCTTGATGTATATAAAAACGGTAAAGCCACCACAGGCGGAGCTAAGGCTGTTGAGTGGAGTGCAAAGCTTTTTGCGGCAAATAATATAAAAGCATATATTAATAGCACAAATATAGATTTTCCAACAGATCCAGAAATAGATTTGACAGGATATTCATTTTATCCAGTTGATACAAATGGTTGTAATATAAAATCAAATTCAACTATTACTTTTGAAAATAATGGCTTTAATCAGTCTGAAATGGTATCAAGCAGTAATGGTGACAATTATGCCCGTACAACTGACGGCATAGATGGAACAAATTTAACTAATTACCATAATCAACATTACATGATGCAATGCGGACTTTTCAGAAATGAAAATGGAGCTGTTACCATAAGCGGCAAACTGACCTTTAAGGGAAATATCGGTAAGGTGAATGGTGGTTCAGGTGCATTGGTTTGCGGCTCGGTTGCTGACGACACCAATACTTCAAAAAAATCTGTCAAAATTACCGGCAGTATCGTTCTTGACGATTTGTATGTGAATGATACTTCTTTAAGTTTAAATGGTGAAAATTCTTATGCCCCTTTGCTTATAAATAAGATAGGCAACATGACAGAGATCACTATACAGAATGTGTCACAGAAAAACACAGTATGACTGCTGAAGAATATTACAAAGGCGATCAGAATTATGCTGCAACAAGCCTTATAGGCAATGTAGGAAGCGAAAAGGGTCAAAATATATCTCTGACTTTCTCAAATATCAAGCTTGACGCAAGTAATGAAAATTCAATTTTCAAAAATGCTACTTTGCTTGAAAGTTTTCAGCATTCTGACGGAGCAGGCTCTTCTGCAATATACAACTATAAATGGGAAGACGATTGGGGTACAGAAGAAAAGCATAATGTAACCTACGGAAGAGAAGTGTCTGACACCATAAAGAATCGTGTAGATGATGTGAGCAGGCAGAATAAGTATCATGGCGATTGGAGTAGAGATGACAGGTATACTTCCCCTGACCAAAATAACGCAACAGAGGAATATAGCTTTACTGAATACAAGCCATATGTTGCTAAATCGTATGATACCACCCAAAACTATGATGAGATAGACGTAAACCTTGAGCGACCATATCTGGACGAGGGTTGCGGAACATACTCTGATCCATATATCCTTGACGCTTCCACACTTGCAGAGGTCGCACGAGTTATCAGTACAACCGCACCTACAAATGGCTGGGAAGTAAACTATAATGCAAATGTTTCTGCCGATAAATCGACTGTTAATGCTAATAGTGCTTTTTGCAAAGGCACTAATCATAAAACTTATACTTATGATGGAACAGGCAATTTCGTAAGCGGAAAGGAAACAGTTTCAAAAGATAACATGATCAAATATCTTTGCGAGGCTTATTACAAGATAAATGATGATATAGTTCTTGGCAGTTCTTTTGCAGGTCTTGGCGGAACATCAAACAGTTACGTTTTCAGGGGCGTTATTGTTGGACAGAAGAAATCCGACGGAACATATCCAACTATCACCAATAATTCTGCAAGCCCGCTCATCAGGTTCAGCAGCGGAAGTGTTGTAAAAGATATCAATATAGTATATACCAATGAAGTAACGCTTTCAAAAAACAATAATAATAAATTAAACTATAGTACCGGAAAGACGGAGTATTATGGCGGTGTTATGGGCGTTGTGTTCGGTGGAGATAATATCATTGATAATGTCAAGGTAACAAATCCTAATATAACATTTGCAAAGAACGATAACAGCAAACAACATCTCATTACTGCAGGCGGATATGTTGGCGCCATAGTTTACGGCGGCGTTATTTTCAGAAATATGGACATCGTTGCCAAAGATAGTGCGCTTACAACCAGCAATACTGAGGCAGTGGGTGAAGACGTATATACCAATCTTTTTATCAATCCATATATAGGCAGAGTTGTAAACGGCTTTGCTATCGAAGAGGGAACAACGTTTGGTAAGTCAACTAACCTTAACAATGGCAGGAAAAATTATCTCATCACGCAGTTTAATAGTGAGCTAAGTGATGATGAGAAATTAAATGTTATTGCCGGCACGACCAATACCATTGAAGTGCCTAATGCACAGGCGTTGTTTATGCTGTCTATCATATCACAGTCCGGTATGGGATATACAGACCGTAATAAAAATACTTGCGGCTATGGTCATTATACTTTTACTCGAAATGCAGACTATTCAAAAGTTGGCACAGCTACATTGACTTCTGATGATAAAGATTACAAAACTGCTATCTCAGATTATCAAAGACTTGAAAAGGCTACAAGCAGGGAATATGAAAAGAAAAATTCTGTAATGCTAAAAAAATATACAAAGCCAAGTGAAAAAGGTCTTTATGAAGCAAAGTGGGCACACGAATTAAATAAGAACCTTACTGTTAAACTCACAGGAAATGGAACCTATGACCTCACCGGAACCGGTTTTCGTGGTATAAATCAGTTGTTTGATGCAAAGGATAGTAACCTTGGCGACATTAAATGTGATTATACTTTATCTTTGACAACTATCCAGGGAAATGATAAGACTATAAAGCTCGATACAGATATAAAAGCCTATGCTGTGAAAATAACAGACAACAAGAGCGGTAGCACTATTGAATTTCAAGATGTGGATAACTATAAATATCGTACCGCATTTGCCTCTGTAAAAGGAGTTGGGTTGATAAACTGTTCAACGTATGCTTTAACTGTAAATAACCTTAAGCTTTCCGGCAAGATCAGCGTTAAGACGTATAACAACGATGGACAATCGCATGTTAATGAAGACCTTTCTACAGGTGGTATTGTTGGCGGAGTACAGAGTTCTTGCACGTTTAGCGGAATAACATTGACCGATCTTGAAATATATGGCGCATATACTGTGGGAGGACTTATAGGAAAGTCAACAAATGATATCAATATAAGTAACGTTAAGTCTGAAAACAGTGGCGTTTATGTGTATGGCGGATTTGAAACAGGCGGTCTTGTGGGAAATTCTCAGAAAGGCAACGAATTCGCTGTTAAGGATTCTAAGATAAAAATTAATAAAGTTGAATTTGCTAATCTTGATAAAGGCACAAAAACTTGGTTTGGCGTAGGTGGAATCGCAGGCTCTGCAAATATCGAAACGACAATAAGCAATGTTCAGCTTACAGCCTATAATAAAGATAGCTTTATCGGTTCAAAAAAAGACAATAAACCCCTTGCAACCCAGACAATGAACGAGGGCGGTCTTATAGGACTGTCTAACGGAGCATGCACAATAACAAATACAAGCGTCAGCGTCGATGTTTATGGTAGTAATGCCGGTGGATTCGTTGGAATAAACAAAAACCAGTTGTCTATCAATGACTGTTACTATGGAGAAACATCTGAAACATCAGCTTGCGGCGTCTATGGTTATACAAGCTCAGGCGGAATGGTCGGCACACAGAATGCGGCTGTGACTATATCAAAGTCTGCTGTAAAAAATGCAACGATAGGTATACCAGCTGCTAAAAATGGTGATGCAGGTATCGGAGGTTATGTTGGTATAAAAGCTAATGGTGATCTGAAGATAACTGATTGTGAAGTCAACAATGTTACTCTGTCAGCAGAAGATAAGTCCAATGGTGCAGGTGCAGGCGGCGTGATCGGTCATAATGACGGCGGCAGCACATATGCTTATGATATTCTCATAAATAAATTAAGCTATGTAAAAGGCAACAACAGCGTATCTGTTTCTAACTTGATAGGTTGGAACTATGATAAAAATCTATCATCTAAATTTATCGGAGTATCAGTAAATAACACGGATTGTTTACCTGATATACAGTATAATAATTCAGAAGCACCTACCAACTTTATCGCAGTTCATACTGACTATAACGGCGTTCAGAATAATACTCAAAATATCGGTGATGGAAGCAGTTCACACGTTGATATCTATTCACCTTATGTCAATATAAACCCAAGCGTTCCTGTCGGCGGTAAGACTTTCGCAGGTGATTTTGTTGGCGGAAATATGCAGACTATCATCAGTGACGCTGCTTCTTATACGAATGGCACAGCCAAAAAATCCTATGGCATAAACAGTACCATAAAGACATATGCAGAGGATCTGGCTAATTCAAAGCTTACAACATTTCATCAGGCCTCTGAGCTTGATGTTCAGGAGCTGAATGATCTTCCAGTTTTGCTTATAGATGATAACTCATCGTTGAATATCACACAAATGCTCGCAAAGTATATCTCAGTTCTGACAAATTGTGATGTTTGCGACAGCAGTTCAAATAAGCTGAAAACAACAGATCTTATGAATGTAAGCACAGCGACTTATGTGTATGATAATGATGTTTTGAAAAAATCAGACAAAAGCACTCTTACGTTTAACAGCAAGACAGGATATTTCAAGGTCACAGACGGTCAGTATGACAATGACGGCACAAACAGATTTACTGTCATTACTCTTGATTATATCGACCCAACGGGAAGTGGCAAAACTGCTCTTAGACTTCATATTCCTGTTTTTGTAAGAAAGGTGCTTGATTTCAGCTTCCAATCTTACGTTATCTCAGGCACAGACTATAACCATTCTCACTATACGGATAAAACAAAGCTTGCTTTTGAGAGCTTTGATGCACCTGTTACTACTTATTTTAAGTATTCTTATTACAAATCCGCTAACGAATGGGAAAAAATGCTCAATAACGGTGATAGTCTGCTTTGGAGCTTTGATAAAAAGCTTTATATTATTGGTGATAGTGCCACTGACAGTGGTGTGCTTACCGATGATACAAAGCTAACTCTTGTTGATGCAAATAACAATGACAAGACTTATCATTCTACCGCAAGTGATGCTAAGTTTAATAAAACAACTGGTGAGCTTGACTTGACAAATATAAGTGGCTTTAAAGCGGTTACAATGAATGATGTACTGTTAAGATATGCGTCGGTAACAGCTAAAGAATCATCTGACGGAACACTTGTTGAGGCAGCTGATGAAGCTACAGCTACTGTAAAAACAAGCGACGGCAAGTATTATAGACCTGCTGGGGAGGCTGAAACAGGCACTTATAAGATAACTGTTTCAGCGAATAGTGATACACCAAAAAATGATAATGACGAAATGATAATAAGCGAGAACTATTATTTCACTATCAATATTCCGGAAACGGGAAGCTCGAAAAAGTCATCAAGAACTTTGTGAATTATTATAGCGGTAATAAGCCAAGAAAGCTCAATGGCAATATTCCTACAAATCTTGTCCAAGTGACAAATAATGACACTGGCGCATATGTTATTGCAAACTTTTTTACACAGCTAGTAAGTGTGACGGCTCATGCTCCTGAGGAGATAACAGCATCAAATAACTTTATCCATGCCACAATGACTTCAAAGATAAGCATTGATCCGAGCCTTAGAGATACATTTAATGGCTATAAGAGTGACGATTTCAATATGTATCAGGCGTTTAAATTCTCTATGAAGAGCTTTGATGAAAACGATGCGGGAGCTAATGCAAAGATCATTGCAGGAACTTCGGTGAATGTTGATTACAGCATTTTAAACAGTTCAGACACAGAGTTATCAAACGCAAAAATAAGCAAGACTGAGACACTTTCAGAAGCTAAAGAC